>Ga0335083_10000690_pt1 | contig 49382 bp, 36 predicted proteins | sample Lox_Sample_42_FD_206716 | JGI IMG/M metagenome (GOLD analysis project Ga0335083, IMG submission 206716) | Soil microbial communities from Loxahatchee National Wildlife Refuge, Florida, United States - Lox_Sample_4.2 | ecosystem: Environmental > Terrestrial > Soil > Wetlands | place: USA...
GCTCTCGGGCACCGGCTTGCCGCCGCCGACGATCTCCGGCGCGAGGTACGACATCTTGCCCTTCACGATGCCGGGCTCGGTCGCCTCGCCCGGGCGATCGATCGTGAGCGCGAGCCCGAAGTCGATCAGCTTCACCATGCCGCGCGTCGTGAGCAGCACGTTGTGTGGAGACACGTCGCGATGTACGACGGGTAGGATGTTGCCTTCCGCGTCGGCACGCTCGTGCGCCGCGGCGAGCCCGCGCAAGATGCCGACCGCGACCGCGGCGACGAGCTCCCATCGCGTCGGCTCGCTGCGGCTGGCGTGCCAGCGGATCCACGTCCCGAGATCGATCCCGTCGATCCACTCGAGGACCATGTAGTAGTTCCCGCGATCGTGGACGAAGTCGTGAACCTCGGCGACGTTCGGAGACTGCATGATCGAGCCGACGCGAGCTTCCTCGACGAACATCGCGACGTACGCCGGCTGCACTGCGAGATTCTGGTGCATCTGCTTGATCGCGACGTCGCGCGTGAAGCCCCAGTCGCCGCGCACGCGGCCGCGCCAGACGTCGGCCATGCCTCCGCGACCGGCCATCTCGACGAGCTCGTAGCGCCCGCCGACGATGAGTCCAGCTCGCGGCTCTTCGGCCATGTCGCTCGAGATGATTGCACATCGAGAGCAAACAGTCCGCGACACGGGAGTGGTAATGTCGGGAGTATGGAACTCAGCCCGGGTCTGTCTCGGTTCACCGAGGTGGTGGGTCGGGATGACTTCCAGCTCGATCAGGCCGCGCTCTTGATCGGAGCGTGGGAGTACCCCGAGCGCGATCTCGAAGAGTATCGCGACGCGCTCGACGCGATCGCGGCGCGCGTCGCGCCCGAGGTCGCGCGGGCGTCGAACGGGATCGCGCGCGCGTGCGCGATCAGCGATCACCTGTTCGATCGCCTCGGCTACGCGGGCAATCACGACGACTACTACGATCCGCGCAACTCGTTCCTGTGCGAGGTGATCGATCGCCGCATGGGCATTCCGATCTCGCTGTCGGTCTTGTACCTCGAGGTCGCGCGCCGCGTCGGCGTGCTCGCGCAGGGCGTGAACTTTCCGGGCCACTTCATCGTCCGCGTCGCGATCGAGGACGCGTGGCTGTTTCTCGATCCGTTCGCGCGCGGCCGCGTGCTCACGCCTGCGGATCTCGAGGCGCTGCTGCGCAAGACGACGACGCCGACCGCCGTGCTCGAGCCGAGCGTGATCGCGGCGGCGAGCAAGCGCCAGATCGTCGCGCGCATGCTCGTCAACCTCGCCGGCATCTACGGCCGCAACGGCGATCTGCCGCGCTCGCTCGACGTGCTCGAGCGCCTCGCCGTGCTCGAGCCGAGCAACCCGCGCATCGCGCGCGACCTCACCTCGCTGCGCGAACGCGTCGACGGGCTCAACTAGCGGTCGCCGGCACGATCGTCGTGTTGCAGTTGCCCTTCGGCGTGCCGCTGATCGTCGTGACGCGGCCGGTCGCGAGGTCGACGCGGCGAAGCGCATCGCCATCGCCGACGAACAGCGCGCCGCCGACGAGCGCGAGCTGATGAGCGAACGCGAATTCCGCGGTCGCGCGATCGCCGTCGCGATACGGGGGAGTCGAGCAACCCGTCGACTTGTGGCCAGCGATCGTCGTCACCGCGCCGCTCGCGACGTCGATCATGCGGATCGTATCGACGTCGGCCACGTACACGTGCCCGTCGCCGACGAGGGCGAACGGACCGAGATCGGAGCCAGTGCTGGCGGTGGTCACGTCGCCGCTCGCCGGATCGATGCGCAAGATCGAATGACAGAACCACGACGAGATGTACAGCGCGCCGCCCTCGATCGCGATGCCGCTGATCGAACCGAGCTGCGCCGCCGAGCCGCGGCCGTCGCGACACGTGACCGGCGAGAGGGACGGGACCTGCGGCGTACCCGCGACCACGCTGACTTCACCGGTCGCGAGCTCGACGCGCCGCACGAGACATCCACTCGCGACGTATGCGGTCCCGGAGACGACGACGAGCCCGGGGGCTTCCCTCGGCGCATCGAGCTCGCAGACCGCGTCGTCGATCGTCGCGAGCGTCGTCGCGGTCGCGTGCGCGAGGTCGATCTGGACGATCGCGAGCCGCTTCGCGCGATCCAGCGCGTACAGCTGGCCGGCGGGACCGCGCGCGAGCGCGACCGGCTCGCCGAGCGAGACGACCGGTACGGCCTCCGCGCGATCGAAACGGTACAGCGCCACGTGCCGGTAGGACAGCGCGTAGACCTGCGCGCCGTCGCTGCCGAGCACCTGGAGGTTGCCGATGCGCGCGGCCGAGCTCGCGCAGCCGAGCAGGCAGCACAGCGCGAGAGCCTGCGCTCGCATCGGCTGAAGATAGCTCGTATGCTGCCGCCGATGCGAATCGCCTGGCTCGTGGCGCTCGCGGTCGCGGCTTGCAGCAGCAAGACCGACACCGCGACCTCATCTGGCTCGGCGGGCTCGAACTCGGGCTCCGCGCCACCAGCTCCCGCGCCGCCGAAGGATGCGGCCACCGCCGTCGACGCGGTCGCGGCGTTACCCGCCGACGCCGCGGCGATCGCCGCCGCGCCCAAGGTGTGCTGCTGCGAGAGCACGGGCGATGCAACGCACTACACGATCGAGGGCGAGCCATCGGCGTGCACGGCCGACGACATGGGCGGCTCGTGCGTCGAGCTCAAGGAGTGCGGCCTCGACGCACCGCCGCAGGTCCTTGCCGCCGGGACGTTGGTCACCATCGACGATGGCGGGCTCGTCGCGATCTGGAAGACGACGGAAGCAAAGGCATACGGCGCCATCGAGATCAAGCCGGCGGGCGCGCACGCGAGCGTGCGCACGAACGCGAGCAACGACGAAGACGATCACTGGAAGAAACAGGGCCGGATCCCGACCGCGCCCGGCCCGCTCACCGTGACCGCACAGGCCGATGGCAGCGCGCTGATCTCGAACGGCAAGACGACGTGGGTGCTCCAGCAAGAGTGCCGGTACTGCCCGATCAAGATGAAGAAGCAGCACTGACCACGGCCCGCGCGCGGCTCGCGCGCTATGCTGCGCGCGATGTCCGAGCCTCGCGAGCCGTTTTCGGCTGGAGCCGTCGCGCGCCAGCTCGATTACTGCACGTTCTGTCCGAAGATGTGCCGCCATGCGTGCCCGGTATCGACGGCGAGCGGCCGCGAGACGTACATCCCGCAGGCGAAGATGGACCGCGCGAACCAGCTGCGGCTGGGCCGCTCGCGGTGGACGACCGAGGCGACCGATCCGCTGTGGGCGTGCACCGGCTGCCGGCACTGCACGATGTACTGCGATCACGGCAACGAGCCCGGCCTCGTGCTGCTGTCCGCGCGCGCCGCGGCCGTCGCACACGGCGCGCCGCATCCCGCGCTCGCCGGTTACAGCGAGCGATTTCGCGCGCGCGAGCAGCGGCTGTCCGCGCAGCTGCAAGCCGGATTCGGCGAGCACCTCGCGAGCGAAGGCGAGCTCGGGCTGTGGCCCGGCTGCGACGCGATCGACAAAGGCTCGGCCGACGTCGCAGCGACGCTCGCGCTGCTCGCGCGCGTCGGGCTCGATCACGTGAAGCTCGTCGAGGCGCCGCAGGCGTGCGCCGGCTATCCGCTGCTCGCCGCCGGCCACCGCGACCTGTTTCGCTGGCATGCCGGCCGCGTCGCGACCGCGCTGCGCGGGTTCCGGCGGGTCGCGATCGGCTGCTCGGCGTGCCTGTACGCGATCCGCGCGCAGTACGCGGCCGAGGGCGTGAGCCTGCGCACCGAGGTCGTCGCGATCGCGGATCTGCTCGCGCCCGCCGCCGGCAACCTCGCGTGCCCGCTCGTGCGCAAGAGCGTCTACTACCACGACCCGTGCTACCACGCGCGCTACAACGGCGTCGTCGAGGCGCCGCGCCGCGCGCTCGCGCAGCTCGCCGAGGTGCGCGAGCTGGCATGGAACAGATCCGACACCGAGTGCTGCGGCGGCGGTGGCTTGCTCCCGAAGACGATGCCGATGGTCGCCGATCAGATGAGCAAGCGGCGGCTCGCCGAGGTCCACGCGCAAGGCGGCGGCATGGTCGTCACTTCGTGCGCGACATGCGCGTTCATGCTCGCGCGCAACGCGCCGCCGTCGGTCGAGGTCGCGAACCTCGCCACCGCGATGGCGAAGCTCAGCGAGACGCCGTTCACGCCTCCTGCACCGCCACCGGATGACGAGGCGTGAGGCCGGTGACCGCCCACTTGCCGCGCCGGTAGGCGTACATCCCGAACGCGCACTTCGCGACGATCGCGAGCGGGAAGCTGAGCCACACGCCCTGCGCGCCGAGATCGAGCGCGAACCCGAACACGAACGCGAGCGGGACCTGGATCAGCATCGTGCCCCAGAAGTTCATCGCGAGGCTCGTGCGCGTCGCGCCCGAGCCCTGGAACAGGCCCATCAGCGCGACGTTGAGCCCGGTCGGCAGCATCGAGTAGCCGAGGATGCGCATCCACTCGACCGAGTACGACTCCAGCGACGAGCCGTGCGCGATGTCGAAGATGTGCACGAGCGGATACGCGGCGAGCACGATGCCGAGCGCGAGCACGGTCATGATGCCCATGCACAGCATGACGGCCGAGCGAAACACCTGCCTCGCGCGCTCGACGTCCTTGCCGCCGAGCGACTGGCCGACCATCGCGCCGGTCGCCTGCGCGATACCGAGGCCGGGCACGAACGCGAGCGACTGCACGCGCATGCCGAGGCCGTGCGCCGCGACGGTGACTTGATCGATGCGGCCGAGCATGCCGAGCGCGGTGAGAAAGCCGGCGTTCAAGACGAGCATGTCGAGCGCGGCCGGCCAGCCGATGCGAAACAGGTCGCGAGCGAGCGGGCGATCGATCGGGCGTATCGTGATCGGGAGGTGCAAGTTCGCGACGGTGCCGCTGCGCATCGCGTACACGAGCAGCGCGGCGTTGATCGCCTGCGCGATGTCGGTGCCGATCGCCGAGCCGGTCACGCCGAGCTGCGGCGCGCCGAAGTTGCCGAGCACGAGGCAGTAGTTGAGGCCGGCGTTGACGACATTCGCGACGAGCGCGCACAGAAACGGGATGCGCGTGTTGCCTACGCCGCGAAACACGCCCGCGTAGAGCAAGCCGAGATAGAAGAACGGCGTGCCGATCATCAGCGGGCGCAGGTAGGCGACGCCGGTCGCGAGCACGTCGTCGGATGCGCCGAGCACGGCGAGGATCGGCCCGGCGAGCGCCGCGCCGACGAGCCCGACGAACGCGCCGACGATCGCGGTGAGCTGCGTCGACTGGATCAGCAGGTGCTGCAGGCGCGAGTGGTCGCCGGCGCCGTACGCGCGCGCGACGAGCGCGACCGTGCCGACGATGAGCCCGAGCATCGCGACCATCAACAGGAAGACGACCTGCAGCGCGTAGCCGAGCGCGGCGAGCGCGTCATCGGAGAGCGGATGCGGCAGGCGGCCACACAGCGCCGAATCGACGCCGAGCATCAGCACGTTGAGGACGTTGATGCCGATGACCGGCGCGGACAGCACGAACAGCTGGCGCGTGATGCTGCGTCGTGGATCGGGCAAGACCCGCAGTCTAGCGGATCAGCGCGTCGCCGGCTCGGCCGCGGCGTCCGCGGCCCAGCGCTTCATCGCGGGCAGCGCGGCGATCGCCGCGACATACGCGCGGCACGGCTCGTCGAGGTCGACGCCGTAGGTCGTGAACCTCGTCGTGACCGGCGCGTACATCGCGTCGGCGATCGTGAACGCCCCGAACAGGAACGGCCCGCGCGACGCCGCGAGCTGGTCGCGCCAGATCTGCATCACGCGGCGCGCGTCGGCGAGCGCCTCCGGCGTGTGGCCGACACCGGGCTTGCTCGCGCCGAGATCCATCGACATGTCGCGGCGCAGCGCCGCGAAGCCCGCGTGCATCTCGGCCGAGATCGCGCGCGCCCGTGCGCGCTGCGCGCGGTCGGCCGGCCACAGCTGCGCGTCCGGCACGAGCTCGGCGACGTACTCGCAGATCGCGAGCGAGTCCCAGATCGCGACGCCGTCGTGGTGCAACACCGGAACCTTGCCCGCCGGGTTGACCGCCGCGATCTTCGCCTTCGTGTCGTCGCGATCGAGCAAGATCGTGCGGGTCTCGAACGTGACCTCGCTGTGCGCGAGCGCGAGATACGGCCGCAGCGACCACGACGAGTACCGCTTGCTGCCGACGTGAAGGACGAGCGACATGGACGCACTGTAACAGCTGGTGCGACTGGTGACGGCGTCGGCGACGCGTGCGAGCTCGCCCCGGTGGTCGACCTCTACGTTCAGGACATCACGGCGGATGTCCGCAGCATCACGCCGATCGGGACGACGCCGTAGCCCAACCGGTTAACCGTTACACGCCGAACTTCGCCAGCTTCTTGTGCAGCCCTTCGCGGGTGATGCCGAGCGCGGCGGCGGTCTTCGTCTTGTTGCCGCCGTGATCGCGCAGCGCTTCGGCGATCAGCCAGCGCTCGACCTGATCCATCATCTCCTTCAGCGTGCCCTGCTTCGGCGCGATGCGCGTGACCGTGCCCTCGATCTTGCGCAGGCGCGGCGACAGGTCGGTCACCTCGATCCAGTGGCCGCTCTCGGCCTGGATGACGAGGCGCTGGATCTCGTTCTCGAGCTCGCGGATGTTGCCCGGCCAGTTGTACGCGGCGAGCGCGGCCTGCGCGTCCTGCGTGATGCCGGGGATCTCGACGCGATATTCCTCGGCATAACGCGCGAGGAAGTGCGCCGCGAGCAGCGGGATGTCCTCGCGGCGGTCGCGCAGCGGCGGCAGCTTGATCGGGAACACCATCAGCCGGTAGTAGAGGTCCTGGCGGAAGCGGCCCTTCTCGACCTCGGCACTGAGGTCGCGGTTCGTCGCGCAGATGATGCGGACGTCGACCTGCTTCTCGCTGGTCGCGCCGACCGGGCGGATCGTGCCTTCCTGGAGCACGCGCAGGAGCTTGGCCTGCAGCGCCATCGGCATCTCGCCCATCTCGTCGAGGAACAGCGTGCCGCCGTCGGCGATCTCGAACAGGCCCTTCTTGTCGCTGTCGGCGCTGGTGAACGCGCCGCGCTTGTGGCCGAACAGCTCGCTCTCGAGCAGGTTCTCGGGCAGCGCGGCGCAGTTCTGGGCGACGAACATCTTGTCGCGGCGCCCGCTCTGGTAGTGCACCGCGCTCGCGACCAGCTCCTTGCCGGTGCCGGTCTCGCCCTCGATGCACACCGTCGCGCGCGTGTCGATCACGCGCTCGAGCTGCGCGAGCACGGCCTTCATCGCCGGCGACTCGCCGATGATGTTCGAGAAGTCGAGCTTGGCCTCGCGGCGCTTCAGGTAGACGTTCTCGCCGCGCGCCTTCTCCTCGGCGACGCGGATGCGCGCGACGAGCGTCGCGTTGTCGATCGCGAGCGCGGCCTGCGCGCCGAGCAGCAGCGCGACCTCGAGATCGCGCGTCGTGAACATGTTCGCCGACGAGCGGTTGTCGGCCTGCACGAGGCCGATGATGTCGACGCCGCGCCACAGCGGGATCGCGACCATCGACATGATCTGGCCGCCGAGGATCGACTCGCTCGACGCCAGATCCTCCTGCGCGTTCGCGGTGAGGATCGCGGCGCGGTCGGCGAGCACGCGGCGCAGCACCGCGCGGCTCGCGCGGACCGGATCGGGGCTCGTCGCCGGCGGCGCCGGGCTAACGCCCGGCCCCGCCGGATTCGTGACACGGGGCGCAGCCTTCGACGTCGCGCGGGCCCGCGACACCGCGAGCGCGAACCGATCGCGGTCGGTCTCCGAGCGCAGCAGGACCGCGACATGCGTGGCGCGCGGGAGTAGCTCGAACGTCGCGGCGACGACCGCCTCGATCACCTCGTTCGGCTCGAGCCGCGCGCCGAGCGGTTGCAGGGCCTTGTAGACGCGCACGGCGTCGGCGGGATGAGCCTCGAGCTGGTCGGCGACCTGCGGCAGCTCGAGGATCGACTTCGACGCGATCAGCTTGTCGGTGAGCTCCTCCTCGGCCTCGTCGCCGATGCGTACCGAGATACGGACCGGATCGTTGCGGTTGCCGAGGAGCAGCACGTCGCCGTCGGCGAGCGCGATCTCCCAGCGCGCGGCGGCGTCGACCGCGATGCGCTGGCCGTCGCGCTCGACCGCCGAGCCGTTCGTCGAGCGCAGGTCGCGATACACGTAATGCTCGCCGATCAACGTGATCTGGGCGTGATCGCCCGACAGGTGAAAGTCGGTCACGATGACCGTGTTCGCGGGCGAGCGCCCGATCGTCGCGGTCGCGCCGGTCACGCGATGAACGCGATGTTCCGCTTCGCCTTGCAGGATCTCGAGAACGAGCACGAGTAAGCTGGGGATCCCCTCGAAACGCTTTATACTGCACTGTCGATCCTCGCGCATGTCGGGACCTTCGAAAGTCATCGTGCTCGAGCCCGATCCGCGGGCGAGCCGGCAGATCCAGCTCGGGTTCGCGCGCGAAGGCGTGCCGACCGCGCTGGTGCCGATCCCGATGGATCCCGCCAAGCTCGAGCTCGACGGCCATGCCGATGCCGGGCTGGTCATCGTCGGCGGTGCGAACGCGCACGCGCTCGACGTCGTGCGGCGCGTCCGCGCCGTGCTCTCGGCGGCGAGCCGCGAGACCGCGGTCGTGTTCGCCGGGCGCGGCGTCGCGCGCGGCGATGCCGAAGCGGCCGGCGCCGACGAGGTGCTCGCGCGCCCGGCGTACCTGCGCGACATCGTGACGATCGGCAAGCTGTTGCGCGGCGTCCGCGCGAACCAGCGCGATCACCTCGTCGGCAGCCTCGTCGAGACGACCGGCGTCTACACGCTCGTGCGCGCGCTGTCGATGCTCGGCCGCAGCGCGGTGCTCACCCTGATCCGCGGCCTGCGGCGCGGCGAGATCCGGTTCTATCTAGGCGAGGTCACGTCGGCGCAGGTCGGGCTCATCCACGGCCAGGCCGCGCTGCACCAGCTGCTGCTCTGGACCGACGCGCGCTTCGATTTCGCGCACGAAGACATCGTGCGCCGCCACCAGATCCCGCTATCGCGCGACGAGCTGTTCGCCGATGCCGAGCAATTTCTCGAGGGCGTGCGCGAGCACGCCGGCCGGCTGTCGCCCGCGATGGTGCTCGAGCAGGACGTGCAGCGCGTCCAGGAGCACGGCAAGCAGATCCCCACCGAGGTGCACGGCGTCTTGCGCATGTTCGACGGTCATCGCGTGCTCGCCGACGTGCTCGAGGATTCGCCGTATCGCGTGTTCGAGACGCTGCGCGTGACCCAGCGCGCGCTCGAGGCGGGCCTGTTGCGCGTCGTCGAGAGCCAGCGGGCGAAGGCGACCTGGCGCGCGGTGCTCGCGATCGAGGAGTGGCTCGTCGGCAACGAATCGCGGGATGCCGTCGTCGAGCGTACCGCGCAGCTCGATTCGGGTCCGGTGAGCGGGCCGGTCGTCGCCGACGGCGCGGCCGCGACCGGCAAGACGGCGTCGAAAAAGAAGCGCAAGAAGAAGCGCCCGAGCACGCAGCCGGCGACCGCGAAGGGCGACATCGACTGGGGCGCGCTGGTGCCGCGCGTGATCGGCGCCGAGGTCGGCCCGCTGTCGGGTGTGGTCCCGGCTCAGGACGCGCACGGCGAGATCGAGGTCGAGATCGCGTCGCGCAAGTCGCAGCGCGAAGGCCTCGAGGCGCTGATGGACACCGACAAGCGCACGAAGATCTTCCCGACCGACATCGGCGTCGAGCCGTCGATCGTCGTGAAGCCCGAAGGCGGCGACACCGACGAGTGGGAGAAGGTCGAGTGGAACGCAAAGGCGAAGGAGCGCGAGGCGCGCGAGCAAGCCGAGGCGCGCGAGCAAGCGGCGCGCGAGGCACGCGAGCAGGCCGAGGCACGCGAGCGCGAGGCCGCCGATCAACATCGCGCGGCCGAGGAAGCCCACGCGTATGCCGCGCGCGTCGCCGCGGCAGCTGCCGCGAAGCGCGAGGCGGATGCAGCGGCGGCGATGGTCGCGACGCCGATCGCGCCGGCCGCGTCCTCGCCCACGCCCGCCGCCGCGATCGCGGCCGCCGATTCCGACGCCACCGCGCCGCGCGAGCGCTCCGGCAGCACCGACGCGAAGGCGCTCGTCCGCGAGCTCGTGTCGGAGGTCGTGTCGCCGAGACTCCGATCGCGACGGTTCACGTCGCCGACAACGTCACGATCCGCGCGGCGGCGGACACCGCGATCGTGACCGCGACGCCGATCGTGACGGTCACCGAGGCGCCGGCGCCGATCTCGTCGCCGATCGTGGTGCCGGCGCCCGAGCCCGCCGCCGCGGCCATCGCCGCGTCTGCTTCGGTTGCAGCTTCCGTCGCCGCTGCCGTTCCGGCTGCCGATCCCGCCGCCGCCGCCGCGGCCGTTCCGGCTGCCGCCGCCGGTCCCGCTCCCGCTGCCGCCACCGCTGCCGCGGCCGCTGCCGCTGCCGCTCCCGCTGCCGCGGCCGCTGCCGGTCCCGCTACCGCGGCCGCTGCCGTTCCCGCGGCCGCTGCCGTTCCCGCGGCCGCAGCCGTTCCCGCGGCCGCCGCCGTTCCCGCTGCCGCTACCGTTTCCGCTGCTGCCGCCGCCGCCGGGGCCGCAGCCGCCGCCGTCGCCGATCCCATCGCCGCCGCCGTCGCCGCGACCGTCTCCGCCGCCGCAGCCGTCCCCGCCGCGATCCCCGCGGTCACCGACGACTCACCCTCCGACGGCGTGGTCCGCAGCATGCTCGCCACCGCCGACACCGCGCAGCTCGAGCGCAGCCGCCGCGCGCGCGCCGGATCGTCTCCGCCCGTCGACGCCGCGCCGCCGCTTCCCGCCGCGACCGGCGAAATCGCTCCGGCTCCGCCACGCGAGCCGTCCGCCGCGACCACGACTCCGCGCGACTCCGAGCCGTCGATCCTCGTCTCCGATCTCGCGTCGGTGCACGCCGCCGTCGCCGCGTCACTCGACAAGCCGATCGCGCCTCCGCCGAGCGACGCCGCGACGCCGGCGCGCGAGCACGTCGTCGCCGAGGTCCGCAAGGACGCCGTCGCGTTCTCCGAGACCGAAGAGGCGTTCTTCCGCCGCGCCGAGCCCACGCACCCGATCCCGATCGCGAAGCCCGAGTCGTTCGACGATCTCGACGAGGGCTACGAGCCGCCGAAGTTCTGGGATCGCGTGTTCGGGCGCCGCCGCAAGCGGCCGTCGAGCACGTCGCTGCCGCCGATCAAGCCGACCACCGCGAAGCCGCCGTCGAAGAAATAGCCGGCCCGCTACCTCCGCGTCTGTGCGAGCCAGCCGTCGACGACGACGTAGCACGGATCGTCGTCGGGCCCGACGGGGCTCGCGCGGTCGTCGCGGAAGTAGGTGTCGACACGCGTTGCCGGCTGTCCGAGACGCGTCGCGAACGCGCCGTCGTCGCCGATCTCCGCGATCGTCGCGATCGCGTGCGGAGCGAACCGTGCGGAAGCCGGATAGGCGGGTGTCTCGAAGATCACGAGCTCGGCGCGGATCTCGTGGATGCCGCTCTCGGGATAGCGCGCCGATGCGGCCCGCATCAACGCGAGCATGCGCGCGTGCAGGTCGTCCGGATCGCGGACCGTGTACATCGTGCGGTGCTGATAGTCGAACCAGCGCTGCTGGCGCGCGTCGAGCGGGCGATCCGCAATGACCTCGTAGCGAACGCCGGGTGCGGCGTACGGCAGGTGCTCGCCGTACGGCTCGGCGGCGCGGATCGACGAGAACATCGGGAACGACGAGAACGGATACAGCCCGAGCTCGGTGTCGAGGCGCGGCACGAGCGACGTCGCGAGGTCGAGCGTGACGAACGCGGTGATGAACGCGCGCACGGCGAGCCGCGGTCGCTGGCACGGCGCACGCAGCGCGCTCCGCCCGCGATCCCAGTCGACGAACACGGCGGCGAGCGGCAACCAGTGCAAGTTCCACAGGCCGACCACGAGCCCGAGCGCGATCGTCTCGACGACGAATGCGGCCCCGCACGCGGCGCGCACGCGCGGGCGCTCGACGAACACGCACGCGAAGATCGGCGCCGCCTGTGACACGAGATTCGCGAGGGCGGCGATGCGATAGCGCCAGACGTCATCGACGAGCCAGCTCGCGACCGCGGTGCGCGGCACGCCGCACAGATCGAAGCGAACGAGCAGCTGGTGGCGAAGGTTGTCGGATAGCGCCCAGCGCAACGTGAAGTGACCGGCCGCGAGCTTGTCGAACGCCGCGCTCGCGAACATCATCGCCACCGCGAGCTGGACGAGGCGTAGCGACCACTGATAGCCGCGCGCCACGTCCACCGGCGGAACGCCGCGACACCGCCGCAGCCAAGCGTCGATCGAAAGCGTGTCGCCGCCCCGCGCGCCGAGGAACGCGAGCTGCGCCAGGAACACCACGTTGTACGGATGCGACCACGTCGGCTGCGACGCGTACGACAGCGAGACGAGCGCCAGCGCCGAGCCGACGCTCGCGGCCGCGGCGATTCGCGAGCACAACCCGACGAGCATCGCCAACGTCGACGCCCACGCGACCAGCCACAGCGCGGCGACCACGTCGGGCGGCGGCACGCGATCGCCGAACGCGAGCCACACGCCGACCGGGTGATACAACGATGCCGGTCCCGGAATCTCGACGGTGGACAGCGTGCGGAGCCGCGCGAGCACCATCAACACCGACGTCGCGATCGCGATACGGACGATCGCCGCCGAACGTCGGCCGCCCTCCGCAAACCAGTAGTGACGCGTCACGCTGCCGCGCCCGAGTTGCATCCGGCGGACCACGCCGCCCGCGCGTCATCTAGCGAGAACGGCTCGCGGCCGGATCGGATATCTGAATCATCGCGACAGGCGTGTCGCGATCAGGGTGCCGCGGTCCACGCCACCTCGACACCACCGCGCTCGCCGCTGACGCGCAGCTTCACGGCGCGCGAGTCGAGCAGCGGCGACGTGTGCGGAAAACGCGCGACGTACGGCACCGCAAAATCGCCGAGCGCGGGGAACTCGGCGCGCACGGTGAACGGCGGCCGCTTGTCCTTGACGATCTCGAGCGGCTCGATCTGGTTGCCGGCGGAATCTTCGAGCACGACGTGCCACACGCTGTTCTTGCCGCGATCGAGATCGTTCTCGCGGCGATCCCAGGTCGTCACCATCAGCTGGACCTCGTAGGGCCCGCTCATCTCGGCCTGCGCCTTGGCGAGCAGATCCGCGCGCTCCTGGTCGGTGAGGTTGCGCGTCTCGGCCTGGCGCATCGTGTGCGAGCACCGCCACTCCGGCGATTTGAACGTCGCGGAGACGTCGAGCACTTCCTGGTACTGCCCGCGCAGCACGCCGCTGCGCGTCCACGCCGCGGTCACGCGGTCGTAGTCGCGGCACTTGTCGGGCCAGGCGTCGCTGAACTTCGGCGCGAGCGGCGGCGCCGGGCACGCGGCGAGCACCAACCCGGCGACGACGAACGTGCGCTTCATGGCAGAAAATCGCGCCGCGTGAACAGCGTGGTGAGCGGCACGGACACCGCGGTGATCGCCTCGCGCCCGCCCTCGAGCCGATCGACGAGGCCGACCGCGTGCAGCACGGTGAGTCCGGCGCCTCGCGCGCGCTCGATCGCGCGCAGCGTCGACGCGCCGGTCGTCACCACGTCCTCGAGCACGACGATCGGCGCGCCGGCCGCGAGCGGTGTGCTCTCGAGCCACTGGCCCGTGCCGTGCCCTTTGGGTTCCTTGCGCACGAGGAACGCGTTGCGCGGCCGGCCCGCGCGAAAGCTCGCGATGCTCGTCGCGGTCGCGAGCGGGTCGGCGCCGAGCGTGAGCCCGCCGACCGCGATCGCGGTCGGCGCGACCGCGTCGACGACCTCGTGAAACAGCTCCCCGATCAGGCAGGCGCCTTCGGCGTCGAGGCTGACCTGCTTGCAGTCGATGTAGAAGTTCGACTTTTGTCCCGACGACAGCACGACCTCGCGCTCGGCGAACGCGCGCGTGCGCAACAGCTCGAGCAGGCGCGCACGCTTGCTCGCGAACGCAGGCCGGTCCAACAGAGCTTCCAGCACGCTGCGACGCTACCACGTTGACGCCCCGCGAAGCGCCTCGTAGAGTGCGGTGCTCCGTGCATCTCGTCGACGAAAACGACGCCATCCCGGTCCGTACGCGCGAGGATCTGTTGGCGTACTTCACCGGCGCCGGCAAGCCCGCGTCGGCATGGCGCGTCGGCACCGAGCACGAGCTGATCGGCGTCCTGGCCAATGGCGATGCGCCGCCGTACGACGGTCCGCACGGGATCGGCGCATTGCTCGAGAGCTTCGTCACGCGCGGTGGCACGCCGAACAGCGGCCGCACGCAGATCGAAGCCGGCGGCTCGGCGGTCGTGGAGCACGGTCACGCCATCGCGGTCGCGCGCGGCGAGGCGCAGCTCACGATCGAGCCCGGCGGCCAGTTCGAGCTCGCGGCGCGGCCAGTCGTCGACGATCGCGACTTCGTGACCGATCTGCGCGCGCACTTCGCCGAGCTCGGCGCGGTGTCGAAGGAGCTCGAGCTCGCATGGCTCGCGATCGGGCTGCGTCCGTTCGGGCGTCGCGAGGACATCCCGTGGATGCCGAAGCAGCGCTACGACGTGATGCGGGCGTACATGCCGCGCGTCGGCACGCGCGGCCTCGACATGATGCAGCGCACCGCGACCGTGCAGGTCAACCTCGACTTCGCCGACGAGGCCGACGCCGCCGCGAAGATGCGCTGCCTGTACTCGGTCACGTCGATCCTCACCGCGCTGTGGGCGGCCTCTCCGATCGTCGAGGAGTCGGTCAGCGGCTACCAGACCTATCGCGCGTGGATCTGGCGCGACACCGACAACGCGCGCGCCGGTTTGTTGCCGTTCGTGTTCGAGCGCGACGACATCTTCAGCGCCTACACCGACTGGGCTCTCGACGTGCCGATGTACTTCGTCTACCGCGGCGGCTACCAGACCGCGCCCGCGGACCTGACGTTCCGTCGGTTCATGGAGCGAGGCTGGAACGGCGAGCACGCGACGCGCGCGGACTGGGCGCTGCATCTGTCGACGCTGTTCCCCGAGGGCCGGCTCAAGAAGTTCATCGAGGTGCGCGGCTGCGATTGCGGCTCGTTCGAGATGATCGCCGCGCTCGCGCCGATGATGCGTGGTCTGCTCTACGACCGCACCGCGCGCGATGCGGCGACGGCGCTCACCGCCGGGATGTCGTTCGCGGATCGCCAGCGGCTCGCCGACGAGGTGCCGCGCGCCGGGTTGGCCGCGCGCGCCGGCGCGCACGCGCTCGGGGAGCTCGCGAAGCAGCTCGTCGCGATCGCCGCCGACGGCCTGTCGCGCGTCGCGCCGACGTCGCGCGCGTTGCTCGCGCCCGTCGAGGCGATCGCAGCATCGGGCCGCACGCAGGCCGATCGGATCGTCGAGCTGTGGCGCGCTCACGCCGGCGATCGTCGCGCGCTCGTGCACGCGCTCGCGCATCCCGGCCTGGGCTGAGCTATTCGTCGTCGTCGAAGTCGATCAGGATGCCGTCGTCGGTCTCGGCGCGACGCGGCTTGTTCGGCTGACGCGACGCCGCGTGCACGCCACGCACGGTCGGCTGCGGCTCCGGCGCCTTCGGTTGTGGCAGCGGGCTCGACCTCGTCCCGCGTTGCGGCTCGACGACGTGCGCCGATCCGGTCGACGGCGCGCGCCGCCCGGCCGAAGTGGGGACGTCGGTGTGCGGGCGCTGCGCGGGCAGCCCGGGCAGCGCGACCGGGCGCGAACGCTCGCGCGGCCCGAGGTCGTCCATGTTGACGTCGAGTGCCTCGAGCGCGTTCTCGAGGTCGTAATCGGCGGCGGGAGGCTCGGCCTGGCCACCGTGGCGGTCACTCGCGAACGCGTGTGGCTCGTCGAACTCGATCCCGCCCTGCGGGTACTCCGCCAGCGTGTAGCCGCCGCTCGGTGGATCGTACTGGAGCGATTGATCCGAGTGACGCTCGTCGAACTCGGCCGGATCTGGCCCACGATCTTCGTCATCGAGCGCGAGCCGCGCCGCGAAGTCGTCCGGCGGCGGGGCGGCGGGAGATTCGTCGCTCGCATCTGCCTCGCCGTTCGCGCCGAGCAGATCCGCGTCGTCGGCGTCGGCTTCGGCGAGCACGTCGATGTCGGAGATCTCTTCTTCGATCTCGCCCTCAGGTACGCCGGCGTTGTCCGCGTACGGTCCGGCGTTGTCCGCATACTGGACGGCGTTGTCCGGGTTGTCCGCATATGAGCCGGGGTTGTCCGCATACGGGCCGGGGTTGTCCGCATACTGGCCAGCGTCGTCCGCATACTGGCCAGCGTCGTCCGCATACTGGCCAGCGTCGTCCGCATACCGGACATCCGGTTGTCCGGCGGCAGGCTGCAGCGCGCCTGCGAAGTCGGCTTCGGCTTCGGCCTCGGCGGCTGCGAGATGCGCTTCGAGCTGCTCGGCGAGCTCCCCGACCTCGTCGGCGCTCTCGGGGATGGCGCCGATGTCGGTGTGCTCGTCGGCGGGCTCGAGATCGCCGGCGTCGAGCTCCTGGGCGTCTTCTTCCCCGTCGTCGTGCTCGTGCTCCGCGATGACGAGCGCGGGCTGGCGTGCGCTGGGCTCGGCAGCGGCGGCCGCGGCTTCGGCAGCGGCTTCGGCAGCGGCAGCGGCAACGGCTTCGGCTTCGGCAGCGGCGGCGGCAGCGGCTTCGGCACCGGCTGCGGCAGCGGCAGCGGCAGCGGCTGCGGCAGCGGCAGCGGCTGCGGCTTCGGCTTCGGCAGCGGCTTCGGCTTCGGCAGCGGCTTCGGCTTCGGCAGCGGCTTCGCGATCCTCCTCCGGCTCGCTGATCGGCGGCATCACCACCGTCACCGCCGGCGGCGGAGCCCACGCAGCCGGCGCGCTGCGATCCACGCGACGAACCGCATGGCCGCCGATCTGGCGCGCGAGCTCGGCAGACGCGGCCTCCACGCCGATCGAGATCGGCGCGGCTGCACGCTCCTGCAGCGCCGCGAGCTCGGCGTCGAGATCCTCGCCGGCTGCCGCACGTGCGAGCGCTCGAGCGCGCGCGAGCACTTTGCCGACGTCGATGCTCGCGTCGTCGATGCCCTCGATCGAGATCGCGCCGCCGCTCACATCGGTTGCGGCGGCCAACGCCTGCGCGTGGGCGACCACGTCGGCGACGTTCGGTCGGCGCGCGCGAGGCGCCTCGGGCTCGAGCGCGGCGATCATCGGTCCCGACACCACCCCGACCGGACCGCTGTCGCGCCGCGGTGACGTCAACAGCTGCTCCGAAACCGGCGCCGATGCGATCTGTGCCATCGCCTCGCGCACGATCCCGCTGGTGTCCGCGCGCGGCGTCGTGACCTCGACGTCCGCTCGCTTCGCGGCATCGATGTCGTCCGGCATCGGGATCGCGACGTCGGCGAGCCCGACCGCGCGCCGGCGCTCGATCAAGCGAATGATCAGCTCGCGACTCTCGCGCGTCACGCGCATCAGCTCGACCGCCATGCCGAACGCGGCCCGTGGATTCTCGGGATCCTGCGCGCGCACCGCCTTCACGCGGCCGAGCCCGACGAGCACCGCGGTGTCGTCCGCGATGCGCAGCTCGAACTTGATCTCGGCGCCGATCGGCTGGAGCGCCTTCGTCGGCAGGAACACGCCGGAGCGTCCGACGTTCGGCGCGAAACGCTGGACCATCGTGTCGAGATCCTCGTAGCGCAGCTTGATGCGGAGCACGACCGGACCCGCCGGTCGCGCGCCGCTGGTGTCGTCGGGAGCCACCGACGAGAATTATCCCACGAACCGCCAGTCCGGACCGAACGGAGCCCGGCGAACGTGGCGGAGGCCGGCAGCACCTACCGCGCCGCTATGCGTGTTCTTCCACCCACTTGCGCGCCGCCGCCAGCGCCTGCGGCACCGCCGCGGCGTCCTTGCCGCCGCCCTGAGCCATGTCGGGACGGCCGCCGGCACGCCCGCCGAGCTGCGCGGCCACCTCGTGGAGGAGCTTGCCGGCCTGGACGCGCTCGACCAGATCCTTCGTCACCATCGCGACCAGCTTGACCTCGGCGCCGCCGGTGCCGGCGAGCACCACCACGCCGGAGCCGAGCTTGTCGCGCAGCTGGTCGCCGGTGTCGCGCAGCACCTTCGCGTCGTCGACCTCGACCTGCGCCGCGAGCACCTTGATGCCCTTCACGGTCACGGTCTCGGCCATGAGATCGCGCGCGCCGCCGCCCGACGCGAGCCGCGCCTTCAGCTTCTCGACCTCGCGATCGAGCGTCTTCTGATCGGCGAGCACTTTCTCGACCCGCGCCGCGACCTCGAACGGCGCGGCCTTCAGCCGCTCGCCCGCACGCCCGAGCTCGTCCTCGAGCCTGCGCAGGTAATCGAGCGCACCCGCGCCGGTCACCGCCTCGATGCGCCGCACGCCCTGCGCGACGCCGGCCTCGCTCAGGATCTTGAACAGGCCGATGTCGCCGGCGCGCCGCACGTGCGTGCCGCCGCAGAACTCGAGCGACTCGCCGCCGATCTGGACGACGCGCACGCGCTCGCCGTACTTCTCGCCGAACATCGCGACTGCCCCGCGCTGCTTCGCTTGCTCGATCGGCAGCACGTCGACGTGCGAGTCGAGGTTCGCGCGGATGTCCGCATTCACCAGATCCTCGACCTGCCGGATCTGCTCGCGCGTCATCGGCGCGGTGTGCGAGAAGTCGAAGCGCAGCCGATCGGGCGCGACCAGCGAGCCCTTCTGCGCGACGTGCGAGCCGAGCACCTTCTTGAGCGCGAGGTTCAGCAAGTGCGTCGCCGAGTGGTTCGCGCGGATCCGCTCGCGCCGCGCGTCGTCGACGTCGAACTTGACCCGGTCGCCGACCTCGAGCGTGCCGGTCGTGACCTCGCCGATCAGGACGTGCATGTCGCCCGCCGGCTTCTCGGTGTGCTCGATGCGCACCTTCGCGCGCCCGCTCACGACCGTCCCGACATCGCCGATCTGTCCGCCCGACTCGCCGTAGAACGGCGTCTGGTCGAAGACGAGCGCGACATCGGCGCCGGCATCCGCTCGCGAGACTCGCTTTCCGCCGACGACGATCGCGCGGAGGGTGCCTTCGCCGCTCGTGCCGCGGCCCTCGTAGCCCGTGAACTTCGTCGGCCCGAGCTCGCTCGCGAGCTGCTTGAACACGGTCTCGACCGCGGTGTCCGCGATGTTGAACCGACTCTTTGCCTTCGCCGCCGCGAGCTCGGCTTCGTAACCCGCGTCGTCGATCGCGAGCCCGCGCTCCTCGGCGATGATCTTCGTCAGATCGGCCGGGAAGCCGAACGTGTCATACATCGTGAACACGCTCTTGCCCGCGTATGTCTTGCCGCCCGCCTTCTGCAGCTCGTCGAGCTCGCCCTCGAGCCGCTCGAGGCCGCGCGCGAGCGTCGCGCGAAACCGCGTCTCCTCTTCGAGCGTGACGTTGCGGATCACGCTGCGGCGCTCGCGCAGATCCGGATACGCATCGCCCATCACATCGATCACGCGATCGCACACGTCGGGCATGAACGGCTTGTCGAGGCCAAGGTGCTGCTGGCCGTGACGCACCGCGCGCCGGAAGATCCGCCGCAGCGTGTACTCGCGCTCGCCCTTGTCGGGAAACACGCCGTCCGCGATCAGGAACGCGCTGCACCGCGCGTGGTCCGCGATCACGCGCAGCGCGGTGTCCTTCGTCGCATCGCTGCCGTACCGGACGCCCGCGATTTCGGCCGCGCGCTCGATGATCGGCACGAACAGGTCGGTGTCGTAGTTCGAGCGCACGCCCTGCACGACGCTCGTCACGCGCTCGAGGCCCGCGCCGGTGTCGACCGACGGCGCCGGCAGCTTGAACAGCTCGCCGTCCTTCTCGCGCCGCTCGAACTGCATGAACACGAGGTTCCAGATCTCGAGCCAGCCCTTCCAGCTCGCCGGGTCGCTCGTCGGCCACTTGCCCGACGCCTCGAAGTTGAAGTGGATCTCGGTGCACGGCCCCATCGGGCCGGTCTCGCCCATCTGCCAGAAGTTGTCCTTCTTGCCGAGCCCGATCACGCGGTCGTCCCCGAACCCGGTCACCTTCTTCCAGATCGCGCGCGCCTCGTCGTCGGGCGCGACGCCGGCGAGCTCGTTGTCGCCGCCGTACACGGTGACGACCAGCCGGCTCGCGTCGATCCCGTACACCTTCGTGAGCAGCTCCCACGCCCACGCGATCGCGTCGGCCTTGAAGTAGTCGCCGAACGAGAAGTTGCCGAGCATCTCGAAGAACGTGTGATGGCGCGGCGTCTTGCCGACCTCGTCGAGGTCGTTGTGCTTGCCGCCGGCGCGCACGCACTTCTGCGACGACGTCGCGCGCTTGTACGCGCGCTGCTCGACGCCGGTGAACACGTCCTTGAACTGGTTCATGCCGGCGTTCGTGAACAGGAGCGTCGGATCGTTGGCCGGAACCAGCGAGCTCGATGCCACGACCTCGTGGCTGCGGCTCTGAAAGAACTCGAGGAACGTGCGGCGAACATCGGCGGCCGTCATGACCGCCGATGTGTACCATCAATAGAGGTAACCGGCCGTGACCAGGACGCCGTAGTACATGTCCTTGGCCGAGAACACGTCCTGCGTCGTGCCATCGCCGTCGCGCGTGTTCGCGAGCGTGCCCGAGTTGTTCGCGAACTTCATGCTGATCTCCTCGAGGCTGAGCTGCCCGCGCAAGAAGATGTTCTTCGTCAGCATGTACTCGGCGCCGCCCGACAGCGTGAAGCCATACGTCGAGGCCTTGCCGTACTCCATCCCGTTGCCGATGTAGTACTGGCTGCTGCCGGCGGACAGCACGCCGAGAAAGCCGGCGTCGACGTCGATCACGATCTTCGGCATCAGCGGATAGCGGGCGAAGCCGCCGATCTCGACCATCGAGTACTGCACGTTGGGGATATCGACCGAGCTGCCGTCGGGAAGCGGGCTCTGCGAGATCAGGAAGCTCTGGTTCTGGTACATGAGCCGCCCGCCGAGCGCGATCTTGCCGAGCGCATAGCGATACACGGCGCCCAAGCCGTATGCCTCCGACACCGTCGCGAGCGTCGCGGTCGCGGTCATGTTCGTGGTCTGGTTCGTGTACTGCTTCTGCGAGCTGATGCGCAGCACGCGGTCGTACATGACCTCGATGCCGAGGTGGGACAGCGCGTCCGTGCGGTTGTGGTTGATGTCGAACGGATAGACCGTCGCGTCGACGTACGCGCCCGCGACCGGCACCGACTGCTTGTAGCCGGGCGGAATCTGCGGGCCGGCGAGCGCCGACGAGTACGAGAACGACAGATGGCGCGCGATGAACGACAGGCCGACCGCGGCGTCGATCGCGCGCTCGGTCGGCGCGAGCGGGTCGGCGACCGTCGCGCCCGGCTCGTCGGACGAGGCCTCCGCGCTCGCGTTATCGGAATCGTCGTCGCCCGACGCGACCTTCTTCTTCGCCTTCTTGTGGCTGCTGCTGTCGTCGTCGTCGCTGCTCGCCGAATCGTCGTCGCTCTTCGCCTTCTTCTTCGCCTTCGTGGCCGATGCGCTGTCGTCGTCATCGGAGGACGCCTTCTTCGCCTTCGCTGTCGACGCGCTGTCGTCGTCATCCGCCGCCGCCTTCTTCTTCTTGGCCTTGGCCGACGACGCGCTGTCGTCGTCGTCCGACGACGCGACCTTCTTCTTCTTCGACTTCGGCGACGAGTCGTCGCCCGAGTCGTCGTCGTCCGAGCTCTTCTTGCCGACCTTGTCGCCGCCCTTGTCCGCGTGCTTCGAGAACGCGCCGTGCTTGCTCGACGAATCGTCGTCGCTGCTCGCGCTGTCGTCGTCGTCCGCGGCTTTCTTCTTCTTCTTCTTCGACTTCGACGACGAGCTGTCGTCGCCGGAGTCTTCGTCGGCCGACGCGGTCTTCTTCGCCTTCTTCTTCGACGAGCTGTCGTCGGCCTCGTCGTCGTCGTCGCCGCCGCCGCCGTGGTTGGCCTCGAGCTCGTCGATCGCGCCGACCAGCTCGTCCTTGATGTCGCGCGCGGCCTTGCCGTCGAGGTGCGGGCCGTCGGCCTTGGTGTCGACCGGGTTGCCGACGATCTCGCCGCTCGTGCCGGCGCGCAGCTTGAGCCGCACGATGTACTCGTCGCGGCGCTTCTCGATCTTGCCGGTGACGACCCCGTCGATCTTGAGCTTCTTCGCGACCTTCTTGACGTTCTTCTCGGTGACCGTCGCGGCGTCGAGCTCCTCGGCCGTGCCGTTCCACTTGTCGGTCGGTACGACCGTGTTCGACTTCTTGAGCAGCTTCACGAGGTCGTCGTGAAATTTCTCGGCGTGCGGGCCCTCGAACTCGAGGACGACGATGCGCTTGCGCCCGCCTGCGTACGCGACGCTCGCCCAGAGGACGAGAGTCGCGACGAGCACCCACCACCTAATGCTCGATCTCGAAGTCCTCATTACCGTCATTGCCAGCTCCCTTTTCAGGTCCGGTCCAAGCTCGGTCTGCACTCCCGGCCACACCTCGGAACAACAACGCGAAGTCGGACGGGCTCGTCGCCTGCTTGACTGCCTCCTCGTACGTGACGAGGCGCTGCTTGACGAGCCCCGCCAGGCTCTGATCGAACGTGACCATGCCGTACGGATGTAGCCCCTCCGAGATCGCGTCCTTGATCTCGCGGGTACGCAGCGGATCCTCGATCATCTCGCGGATGCGCTCGGTGTTGACCATGATCTCGAGCCCCGGGACCATGCCCTTGCCGTCGGCGCGCGGCAGCAGGCGCTGCGACACGACGCCGCGCAGCACGCTCGCGAGCGTCAACCGAGCTTGTTGCTGCTGGTGAGTGGGAAACATCGACACGATGCGGCTGATCGTCTCGGTCGCGTCGACCGTGTGCAGCGTGGACAGCACGAGGTGGCCGGTCTCGGCCGCGGTCATCGCGATCTGACAGGTCTCGAAGTCGCGCATCTCGCCGACCAGGATCACGTCGGGATCCTGGCGCAGCGCGGCGCGCAGCGCACGCGCGAACGACATCGTGTCGAACCCGAGCTCGCGCTGGTTCAAGACCGAGCGCTTGTCGCGGAACGTGTACTCGATCGGGTCCTCGATCGTGACGATGTGGTAGGCGTGCTGCGTGTTGAGCGAGTCGATCATCGCGGCGAGCGTGGTCGACTTGCCGGAGCCGGTCGCGCCGGTGACGAGCACGATGCCGCGGTGCGCGTTCGCGAGCTCGAGCACGGTCGGCGGCAGGTTCAGCCGATCGAACGGCGGCACTTCGGGCGGGATCAAGCGCATCACCATGCCGACCGAGCCGCGCTGCTGGAACATGTTGACGCGGTACCGCACGCCATCGGGCGTGCCGTAGGCGAGATCGATGTCGAGGTTCTGCTCGAAGTCGGCGCGCTGCCGCTCGTTCATCATGTGAACCGCGAACTGCGCGATCGCCTCGCGGGTGAGCGCCGGCACGTCGCGGATCGTGCGCAGCTCGCCCTTGATGCGAAAGATCGGCGGCAGGCCGGCCTTGAGGTGGACGTCCGACGCACCGAGCTGGCGAGCCGCGGCTAGCACGCGGTCGAGGATCTGACTCATCGCCGGTTGGATCAGGGTACCACACCGACTCGGCCGGTTCCCGCGCCAGGATGAGGCGCCGGCAAGCTCGCTGAGTTACGCTAGCGCGGGGATGCGCTGCCCGAGCTGCGGCACCGATAACGCACCGGATTCCCGCTTCTGCGGCGGTTGCGGCGCGCGGTTCGGCAGCGTCGAGCACCGCGTCGCGCCCACGGCCAAGATCTCCGACGACGCGCCGTACCCGCAAGCCGCCGCGCCGGCTGCCCGCGCGGTGTCGCAACCATCGCAACCGCCGTTGCCCATCCCGCGACCCGCGTCGGTGCCCCCTGCGGCGCAGGGCTCGCAGCCGCCTCACGTGCCGAAGCCGGCGTCGAGCTTCGCGCGCACGACGCCGCGCCCGCGCAGCGCGATGTCGGGCTCGATCAAGGTGCCGCGCCGACCGATGGGGCTGATCGTGCTCGTCATCGTCATCGACCTCGCGCTCGCGGGCACCGGCGCCGCGTTGCTCGCCAAGGGCCTGTCGCGCAACACCCCCTCGCCCGCGCCGGCTGCCGTAAAATGACCAGGTCATGACGATCGACTCCGGCTCCTATCGCAGCGTGCATTCCGGCGCTCACGCTTCGCTGGTCGGAGTCGAGGTGCTCGTGCTCGACGGCGACGAGCGCGTCCACGCCGGGATCGCACAGCTGCTGTCGGAGGCCAGCCTGCACGTCACCTGCACCGACGACCCGGAGCGCGCGCTCGGCCTCGTCGACCGCCAGTTCTTCTCGGTCGCGCTCGTCGACATCGACACGCCGACGCCGCGCGCCGGCATCGCGACGATCGAGCGGATCAAGCGCAAGTCGCCGACCACGATGGCGATCGCGATGACGCCGCGGCGTTCGTTCGACGACGCGGTCGATGCCGTCCGCGCCGGTGCGGTCGATCTCGTCTTGAAGGCGCCCGAGTCGGTCGCCTACTTGAAGGATCGCGTGCTCGACGCCGCGGGCCGCTCGGTCGGCAAGCGCGAGGTCGACACCGTGCTCGACGACATCAAGCGCGTGCACGAGGAGTTCCTGCAGCGCTTCATGGAGGCCGAGCGGCGCGCGACCGATCTGTCGGATCAGATCGCGGGCCGCGATCTTTCGCGCATGATCAACCTCGACGAGCTGCGCGTGCTCGTCATCGACGAGGCCGACGACTTCGTCGAGTCGATGACCGAGGCGAAGCCCAAGGGACTCGCGTTCGTGCACGCGACGAGCGGCGGCGAAGGGCTCGACCGCTCGAGCACCGGCACGTTCCACTACGCGATGATCGCCGAGGACACGAGCGACTTGCCCGCGAAGACGATCGCGCGCACGATCCGCAACCAGCAGCCCGACACGGTCGTGCTCACGTTCCTCGGCCCGGCCGACAACGGCCACGTCGAGCTCGTCGAGACCCACGGCACGCGCACGATCGTGAAGCCGTTCACCGATCCGCAGCAGCTGCTCGCGCGCATCGACGAGCTCGCCGAGGCGTGGCGCGCGAAGGCGAAGGAGCGCCGCTACGTGCAGGCGTTTCGCGAGCGCCACTACGACTTCCTGCGCCGCTACGTCGAGATCAAGACGAAGATCGATCGCGCGATCAACGAGGGTCCGGGCTGAGAGCCGGGCCGCGAGCGCGCTGACGCCGTGTCAGTGCGCGGGCGTGATCGTGATCGTCACCTCGGTGTGCACCGAGCGCTTGCCGGAGCGCTTGATCGAGCTGCCGGGTGGCGGATCGATCTTCTCGACCGCGAACTCGTGATCCGATCGATACCCGATCTGGAAGCCGCCCCCGGGTATCTGCTCGACGTGCACCGGCTCGTCCTGCGCCATCATCGCCATCGCCTGCTGCAGCTGCTGGGCTGCAGGCCCGTACGACGCCCACTGCGCGGCGGTGTTGAGCGACAGGTTGCCCATCGAGCCCGCGAGCGTCGCGGCCATCGCGACCGCCGCTTTCGTCGTGTCCACCGAGGCGTCTTTCGATTTCAGCGTGCCCTTGCCGCCGCCCGCTTTCCACTGCGGGTCGACGACGATGTTGCCGTGGTCGGTCTTGCGCGTGTAGTCGAAGCCGAAGTGCACCTGCGGCGTGTCGAGATCGGCGTGGGCCGTCGCGTTCGAGTCCTCGTCGTCCTTGCAGCCGGTCGTGTGGCTGGACGCGTGGAAGTCGTAGCCGCCGCCGCCGTCGAGCGACCTGCCATCGACCTGCGCCTCGTTGCCGTCGTCGGAGAGCGGCACGCGCTTCGACGACACGTGGACCTGCACGCTCAGGCTCATGTCACCGGTCGTCGTCTTGTTGCACGTCGCGGGGACGATGCCGACGTCCTTGCGCTGCTCGGTGATCGTGCGCTTGTAGATGACGTCGATGCTGGCGAGCTTGTCGGCGAGCGCGGCGGAGGGAACGAGGAGCGCTACTACGACCACGGTACGGCGGAACATCCGTGGCACTCTACCCCACGCGGCTCACTCGCCGATAGCGCGCTGCGGACACCACGCCGCACATTTCGCGTTGCAGTTGGCCTGCTCGCTCGAGTCGCGCGTCCCGCACATGTACTGGCACGACTCGACCGTGTCCTCGCCGGTGTGCGCGCGGCACTGCTTCTCGGCGACCTCGTACTCCGACGGGCCGCTCGAGCCGCCGCCGAGGTCGACGCCGCCGTCCCGGAGGTCCCAGTGCATGAGCTTGGGGCTCGACGCGAAGCGATCGCCCGGATCGGCCTGCAGCAGGCAGGTCGCGGTGCCGCACGCGTGCACCCACCTGCTGCCCCAGTCGTCGAGCAGGCGCGCGTCGGCGCCGAACAGGCCGCGGGTGAGCGCGTCCTCGATCGCGGCCTCGTCCTTGCTGATCGAGTAGAACGCCTTCTGACGGGGCGTCGCCGCCATGCCATGCACGAGGACCGGCATGTCGCGCGTGATGTTCGCGAGCGTGCCGAGCGCGCCTCGATCGCCGAGCAAGAACGCGAGGGCGGCATCGTAGCCGGCGCGCCGCTGCGTGAGGTCGGCCGCGGCCTCGCACTCGGCCATCTGGGCGCGCAGCGCGGCGTCGCGGGGATGGGCGGCGACCGCGGCGCGGAAGCCGGCCGGCACCAGGCCGGGCGCGCGCTGCTCGATCGCGATCACGCGGTCGACGGCTGCATCGGCGGCGAGCGCGAAGTCGCGCTTGGGCGGCTTCTTGTGCTCGGCGGCGAAGTGGCGGTGCGCGTAGACGCCGGGCGTGACGAAGTCGGCCGGGATGACGTCGACCGACCGCTTGCCGCGATCCTGCGACAGATCGCGCGGGCAAGCCGGCATCACCGCGGTCTCGGGGGCCGCCGGGGCGGCACGCGCGGCCGGTGCCGCGCCGGCGGGTCCGGGCTGGGCCTCGGCCGTGGCGGCGGGAGCGGGTGGCGGTGCAGCCGAACGCTGCGGCGGGAACAGCGGGACGAGCGTGCACCCCGAGGCGATAACGAGCGGGAACAAATGACGCATGTCCAGGGGACGCGGCGAGTCCCCCGGTCGTCTCGCGGTGGGTAGGTAACAACCTCGCGACTCGCGATCAGCCCCGCCCCGTATACTGCCGCCATGGTCGCGCCTCGGACCGTCGTCATCGTCAACCCGAACTCGCAGGGCGGCAAGCTCGGCAAGCGCTGGCCGGAGCTCGCCGAGCTGATCGGGCGCGCGTTTCCGTTCGACGCGGTGATGACGAAGGCGCCCGGCGATGCGACGCGGCTCGCGCGCGAGGCGCTGCGCGCCGGAACCGAGCGCGTCGTCGCGGTCGGCGGCGACGGGACGATCAACGAGGTCGTCAACGGCTTCTTCGACGACGACGCCAAGCCGATCGCGCCCGAGGCGAGCCTGGGCCTCGTGCCGTACGGCACCGGCGGCGATTTCCGGCGGACGATGAACATCCCGATCGCGACGGTCGATGCCGCGCGGCTGATCGCGTCGGGCGTTCGGCGCAAGATCGACATCGGCCGCCTCGATCTCACCGCGCGCGACGGCACGAAGACGCGGCGGATGTTCGCGAACATCGCGTCGTTCGGCGTGTCGGGCGTGGTCGACCGGCTCGTCAACGAATCGGGCAAGAAGCTCGGGCGGCTGTCGTTCGCGGTCGCCACCGCGCGCGCGACGTGGTCGTACCGCAACCAGCGCGTCCAGCTCGTGTTCGACGGCGACCCGAAGTCGCGCGTCGAGACCACGATCAACACCGTCGCGGTCGCGAACGGGCGCTACTTCGGCGGCGCGATGATGGTGGCGCCGAATGCGGAGGTCGACGACGGGCTGTTCGACGTGGTGTGCCTCGGCGACTTCCACTTCGGCGACCTCTTGAAGAGCGGGCGCCGGCTGTACAAGGGCACGCACCTGTCGATGGACAAGGTGACGACGCGGCGCGCGCGCGTGGTCGAGGCCGAGGGCATCGACGCGGCGGCCGTCGTCGAGCTCGACGTCGATGGCGAGTGCCTCGGGCAGCTGCCCGCGCGCTTCGAGCTGGTGCCCGGCGCGGTGTGGATGATCGCTCCCGTGGGTGGGGCAGAGCCCCACCCGCTCGGTTTCGGGCCGGCCTCGGGCGCGAGCTGATGCTCCGGGTGGTCCACGGCAACCGCGTCGAAGCGCTCTACGGCGCGCTCGAGGCCGCGTTGCCGGCGTGCGACCCGTTCGCGCCGTCGACGATCGTCGTCGGCAGCCGCCTGGTCGCGCGCTGGCTGTCGCGCGAGGTCGCGCTGTCGCGCGGCGTCGCGGCGGGGCTCGAGCTCGTCACGTTCGACGCGTTCGTCGCGACCACGTGGGCGGGCGATGCGGCCGCGCGCGATGCCGGGCTCGTGCCGCTCGATCGGGCGCAGCTCGCGGCCGCGATCGCGTCGGTGCTCGCCGACGATCGCGTCGCCGGCGCGCTGCCCGCCGTCGCGGCGTACCTCGCGGCCGCAGACGATCGTGGCGATCGCGCCGGCCCGCGCCGCGTCCAGCTCGCCGACCGCGTCGCCGGTGTGATCTGGCAGTACGCGCTGACGCGCCCGGACTGGATGCCGGCGCTCGCGACCGGCCGCGTGCCCGACGAGCTCGCCAACGACGACACCGCCCGCTGGCAGGCGACGCTGTTCGCCGCGGCGCTCGCGCGCGCCGGCGCCGCGCGCGACGCGACCGTCGCACCGCTGCCGATGCTGCCGTGGGCGCGCCGCCGCGCCGGATTGCCGGCGCCGCGCGGCGAACGGGCGGTGAGCGTGTTCGGCATGTCGTATCTGTCGCGCGCGCAGCTCGAGGCGCTGAGCGACCTCGCGGCGACGACGCCGGTCACCGTCTACATGCTCGATCCGTGCGAGCTGTTGTGGGACGACATCGCGGCGCGCCGCGCCGATTCCGAGCAGCCGCTGCTCGCACAATGGGGCCGCGCCGTGCAAGGCACGATGGCCGCGCTCGTCGAGCGCAGCGGCGGCGACGTCGACGGTGCGTTCGTGGGCGAGCCTGCGCGCACGGCTGTCCACGCTCTGCTCGGCGACATCGCCACGCTGGCCGGCGCCCGAGGCCCGACGCCCGACCGCCCCGGATTATCCGTCCTCGCCTGCCCGAACGCGCGCCGCGAGATCGAGCAGGTCGCCGCCGAGGCGCGCGCGCGGCTCGATGCCGATCCGTCGCTGCGCGCGCACGAGCTCGCGGTGTGGATCGCGAGCGATGCGCTGCGCTACCTCGCGCTCGCGCCGTCGGCGTTCGAGGCGGTCGGCGTGCCGTTCCACCTGATCGACGCGCCGATCGACGATCGCGGGCGCATCGGCGAGCTCGTGCTCGCGCTGCTCGACCTGCCGACGAGCGCGATGACCCGCCGCGACGTGCTGCGCGTGATGACGCACCCGGCAGTGCTCGCCGGCTATCCCCACGTCGACGCCGAGGACTGGGTGCGCTGGACCGAGCAGCTCGGCATCGTGCACGGCGCGAACGCCGACGCGCACGCCGGCACGTACCTCGCCGCGCATCCCGACAAGTTTCACTGGGATCAAGGCGTGCGCCGGCTCGCGCTCGGCGCGTTCATGGTCGGCGACGCGGCGAGCGGGCGCGGCCCGGCCGCGATCGGCGGGCTCGAGGTCGTGCCCGAGCCGGTGCGTCCCGATCAGCAACCGAGCGCGGCGACGTACGCGTTGCTCGTGCGCTCGCTGTGCGCCGACGCGGCGTGGCTCGCGAGTCACGAGGCACCGCTCGCCGGCTGGGCCGCGATCTTCGTCGGGCTCGTCGACGCCTACGTCACGCGGCCGCGCACCGCACGAGCCGGGGTCGACCGCGCGAGCGAGCTCGAGCGCGTGCGCGCGATGCTCGCCGGCCTCGCGCACGTCGATCTCGATGGCCGGCCGGTCGGGTTTCGCGAGGCACGCGAGCACGTCGTGCGCGAGCTCGAGGACGCGCATGCCGATCGCGGCGAGCCGCTCGCGGCGGGCGTGATGATCGCGCCGCTCCAGGCGATGCGCGCGGTGCCGGCGCGCGTCGCGTTCGTGGTCGGGCTCGCCGAGGGCGCGTTCCCGGCGGGCGAGCTGCCGAGCGCGCTCGACGTGCGGCGCACCGCGCGGCCGGGCGACGTCTCGCCGCGCGATCGCGATCGCCACGCGTTTTTCGAGGTCGTGCTCGGCGCACGCGACGAGCTCGTGCTGTCGTACGTCGCGATGGAGGCCAAGAGCGGCGAGCCGCTCGGGCCGTCGTCGGTCGTGCTCGAGCTCGCCGACGCGCTCGCGCCATATCTTGCCGATGACGTGGTGTCGAGCCGCACCGCGCTCGCGCGGATCTCGCGGCGCGTGGCGCTGCATCGCCACGCCGACGGTGGCGCGCTGCCGCCCGTGGTCGAGCGCGAGCGGTGGGCCGCGCGCGTCCGCGACGCCGCACGCGCCCACCTGCGCGCGCGCGGTCACGACGTGCCCGACGAGGATGGCATGCTCGCGCTGGTTCCCGCGCCGTTGCGCGACGCGCTCGGGCTCGTCGCCGCACCAGACGAGCGCGCCACCGCAGCGCCCGATCGGCCGATCTCGCTCGCGAGCCTGCGCGCGTTCCTCGAATCGCCCGTGCAGGCGTGGGCGCAGGTCGTGCTCGGCCTCGACGAGTTGCCCGACGGCGAGACGATCGATCACAGCGACGAGCCGTTTCACCTCGACCGTCCGACGCGGGCGCAGATGCTCCGCGAGGTGCTGGCCGCGATGCTGCTCGATCCGAGCCGCGAGCCGGGCGCGCACTACGACGCGGTCGCGCGCGACCTCGAGCTGCGCGGGCAGTTTCCGGTCGGCGTGTTCGGCGATGCCGCGCGCGCGAGAGACCTCCGCACGCTGGACCACTGGCGCGCCGCGCTCGGCCCGATCGAGGTCGGCGCGATCACGCGGCTCGCATTCGGGCGCTCGCGCGGGCAAGCCGAGCTGATGCCACCGCTCGAGCTCGAGCTGTCCGGAGGCCGGACGGTTCGCCTGGTCGGCCAGACCGAGCTGCTCGCGCGCGGCACGCACGCGAAGTCGGCAAGCCCCGGCTCTGCCGGCGCGCGCAGCAACGCGGAGCGGTGCGCGGTGTCGATCGTCCCGATCCTGGGCGAGCTCAAGACCAAGTCGCGCTACCACCTGCGCGGCGCGCTCGATCACGTCGTGCTCGCCGCGGCCGGACTCGCGAATACCGGCCACTCGCACGTCGTGTTCGACGGCAAAGGCCACCGGATCGAGATCGAGCACGGCGCGTGGTCGCGAGACGAGGCGCGCGCGTACCTGCGCGGGCTCGTCGAGGAGCTGCTCGACATGCCGCACGGCTATCTGTTGCCATTCGAACAGCTCGTGCGCGCGAGCCACGGCGAACGCGGCGCGCGGCCGTATGACGAAGATCGCGCGCTCGGCTACGGTCCGATCGAGCGGTCCGACGGCCTGGCGCCGCCCGACGACGCGACCGCGATCGCGGAGCGCCGGCTCGCGCCGCTCGTCACGCGCATGCGCGGGGAACACGGTTTCGGAGGCAGGCGGTGACCGTCGTGCGCTTTCCGCGGCCCGAAGCGCTGCCGGCGGCGGGCGAGCGCTTCGTCGTGGTCGAGGCGTCGGCCGGCACCGGCAAGACGTTCTTCCTCGAGCATCGCGTCGCCGACTTGATCCTCGCCGGCGTGCCGCTCGGCGAGATCCTGCTCGTCACGTTCACCGACAAGGCGGTCGCCGAGCTGCGCGTGCGCGTGCGCGATCTACTCGACCGCATGGCGCGCGCGACGACATCGTGCGCCGATGCGAGCGCGTGGCAGCTCGACGACGCGGCGCGCGTGCGGCTGCGCGCCGCGATCGGCGCGTTCGATCACGCGCAGATCTTCACGATCCACGGCTTCTGTCACCGCGTGCTCGTCGAGGACGCGTTCGCGGCGCGCCGGCTGTTCGACCAGCGCCAGGTCGCCGACGAGGACGCGTTCGCCGATGCGTTCGCCGCGCTCCTGCGCGAGCGGTTCGCGACCGAGGCGCCTGATCGCGATCTGCTCGCGCTCTACCTCGAGGCCGAGCAGCCCGAGCACACGGTCGACACGCTGCGCACGCTCCTGCTCGCGTGCGCGCGTTCGGGCGGCGTACCGCGGCGCCGCTTCGATCCCGCGCGCTCGCTCGCGCTCGCCGACGCGCTGGCGGCGCGGTTCGGCACCAGCGAGCTGCGCGCGCGCGTCCTGGCGCAGATCTCGAGGCAGAAGCACAATGCCGCGAGATGGCTCGAGCAGCTCGCCGACGCGCTCGCGGTCATCGATCCCGTACGGCCGACGACCGTGCTTGCCGCGTGCGACGCGCTGCGCGAGCCCGCGCGCAAGCTGCTCGACTACCTGCCGGCGAGCGAGGCCGCGGCGGTGCTGCGCGACGCGTGCGGCGAGCTCTCGCTCGACGAGGCGATCGCGGCCGAGCTGTTGCCGCACGTGATCGCGCGCGTCGGCGCCGACAAGGCCGAGCGCGGCCTCTACGACTACGACGACATGCTGCGGCTCGTGCGCGACGCGGTCGTCGGCGCCGGCACCGCGCCCTCCGGGCGCGAGCTCGCGGCCCGGCTGCGCGCGCGCACGCCGTGGGCGATGATCGACGAGTTCCAGGACACCGATCCGGTGCAATGGGACATCTTCCGCACGGTCTGGATGCACGACGAGGCGAGCGGTCTGTGCATCGTCGGCGATCCGAAGCAGGCGATCTACGGCTTTCGCGGCGCCGACGTCCAGACCTACGTGCAGGCGCGCGACGAGCTCGTGCGCACCGGCGCCGCGCGCGTCGTGCTCGCGGTCAACCGGCGATCGACCGCGCCGCTCGTCGAGGCCGTCAACGAGCTGCTGGCCGGCGGCGCGCCGCTCGCCACACCGCTGCTCTCGGGTTCGATCGCGTACGACCACCCCGTGGACGCGAGCGGCGACATCGAGCACGACGGCACCCGCCCGCCGGTCACCGTGTTCGCGCTGCATGGCGCCGGCCGCGAGCCGAACCGCGAGGCGCTCGCCGGCGCGATCGGGGCCGAGATCGAACGGCTGCGCGCGTCGCCGCCGGCGTGGCGCGTGCGCGGCGAGCTGCGGCCGTTCGCGCTGGGCCAGTGCCTGGTGTTGACGCGCACGAACAAGGAGAGCGCGGCGATCGCGGCGGCGCTGCGCGCGCGCGGGCTGCCGTGCGAGCTGCGCGAGGCCGATCACCTGTTCGAGACGCGCGAGGCTCACGAGCTCGCAGCCGTGCTCGCCGCGGTTGCCGCGCCCCGCGACCGCAGCGCGCGCATGCGTGCGTTGCGCACGCGCTTCTTCGACGTGCCGTGGGCCGAGCTGATGACCGTCGTCGACGCGCCCGACCATCATCCGCTGATCGCGCGGCTGTACGACTGGGCCGGGCTCGCCGGTCACCGCGCGTACGAGGTGCTGTTTCGCCGGCTCGTCGAGGACAGCCGCTACTCCGAACGCGCGCTCGTGCTCGGCGGCGGCGAACGCGCGCTCGTCAACACGTGGCACTTGATCGAGCTGCTCTCCGAAGAGGTCGCGCGCTCGCGCGGCGACCTCCACGAGCTGGTCGCGCAGCTGCGGCGGTGGATCGCCGACGGCATGCCCCACGTCGACGATCGCGACGTGCAGCGCGTCGAGACCGACGGCGATGCGGTGCGCGTGCTCACGATCCACAAGGCGAAGGGCCTCGAAGCGCCGTACGTGTTCGTGTTCGGCTGCGCGAGCCCGCCGCCGAGCACGCCGGTCGTCGCGCTGCGCGACACCGCCGCCGGCCGCGGCCGCGCGCTCGTCGTCGGCCGTACGGACGAGGCGGTCGCGGCGCGTGTCGACGCCGAGGTCGACGGCGAGCACGAGCGGCTCGCGTACGTCGCGCTGACACGGGCGCAGGTGCGGCTATACCTGCCGCTGTACGGCGAGAACGTGCTCAAGGGTCGCTCCATGTACGAACCGATCCAGCGCTGCCTGCGCCCGCTCGCGGCGCGCCCTCACCCGCGCCTCGAGGTCATCGACGTCGCGGTCGGCGTGCCGTCCGCACCGCTCGCGCCGCCCGACGCGCTCGCCGATCTCGACGTGCCACCGCCGCCCGCACCGGCCGCGCTCGCGGCGATCGCCGGAGCCCGTGCCGGCCTCGCGACGGTGTCGTACACGCGCATCGCGCACGCGCACGGCGATGCGCGCGCCGGCTCACCCGCGCTCGCGATCGATCCGGCCGAGCTCAACGCCGACGACGATCGCGATCGACGCGACCTCCGCGTCGCGCCGGGCGAGCTGCCGCCGGGCGCGGATACCGGCCTGTTCCTGCACGACGTGCTCGAGCTCGCCGACGTCGACGGCGTACGGCGCGCACCCGACGCGGCGGCGTGGGCCGAGACCGCGCGCGACCTGCTCGTCGACCGCGCGCGCGCCCGCGGGATCGATTCCGCGTACCTGCCGCACGCCGCGCGGGTCGTCTACGACACGTTGACCCAGCCGTTGCGCGTCGCGAACGGCGACGCGCTGCCGCCGCTCGTGCAGTCGCGCGCGCTCGCGCGCGAGGTCGAGTTCGCGTATCCGATCGCGGGCGAGCCGTGTCGCGCGCTCGTGCGCGGTTTCATCGACGCGCTCGCGGTGTGGGACGACGAGCTATGGGTCGTCGACTACAAGAGCGACGTGCTCGAGGGCGCCGACCTCGCGCGTGCCGCCGCCGATCGCGTCGAGGAGCGCTACGCCGCGCAGCTCAAGCTGTACGCGCTCGCGGCCGCGCGCGTGCGCGGTGCGCGGCCGCTGGCCGGGCTCGTGTTCGCGTTCGTGCGCTACGGCATCGCGGTGACGGTCCGGACGTCGGACGACCAGCTCGCGGCGTGGACGCGCTGGCTCGCCGAGCTGCCGCTGGAGGCTGGATGAGCGACGACGAGCGAATCCCTCGACACGGGAGCGATCAGCCGCTGCACCCGCGCGGCACGGTGCGCGCGCGCTTCGCCGGCGCGACGCAGGCCGACGCCGACGCCGCGTTTCGCCGGCTCGGGCTGGGCGCGCGCCGCTGCGACCTCGGCGACGAGGGCCTCTACCTCGCCGAGGAGCTGGTCGCGGCCGATCGCTGGCTCGGCGGGACCGATCCCGAGGCGCTCGGCATCCTCGTGCTCGCGCTGATGGTCGCGCAGCGCCAGGGCTCGACCCGGCTGCCGCTCGATCTACCCTCTGCACCACTGCGCGGTGCTGCGCGCCCCGGCGGAGCCGGGGCTTTCGAACCGCGCGAGCTGCGCACGCTCGTCGAGGGCATCATCCACGCCGGCGGGCTCGAGCTCGATGCCGCGCGCATCGTCAAGCGCATCGCGAGCCTGACCGCGGCGCCGCGGTTCGGCTCGGTGCTCGGCGCCGGCGATGCGAGGCTGCCGCTCGTCGTCGACGACCACTGTCTGTACACCGAGCATTCGCGCTGGCTCGAGCAGCGCGTCGCCGCGCGCATCGCGGCGCGCCTGGCCGCGCCCACTCGCGACGTGCGGCCGGTGCTCGACGCGAAGCTGTCGCCCGAGCAAGCGCGCGCGGTCGAGCTCGCGCTCGGTTCGTCGCTGTCGGTGATCACCGGCGGGCCGGGCACCGGCAAGACGCTCGTCGCCGCCGCGATCGTGCGCAGCTTGCGCGCGGCCGGCGTCGCGCACGTCGCGCTCGCCGCGCCGACCGGCAAGGCGGCGAACCGGCTGACCGAGGTCATCGCGTGCGAGCTGCCCGACGCACCGCCGGTCGCGGTCACGCTGCATCGCTTGCTCGGCTACAGCCCGCGTGGATTTTCCCATCAGGCGTCGAGCCCGCTGCCGGTCGGCGCGCTGATCGTCGACGAAGCGTCGATGCTCGATCTCGAGCTCGCGGACGCGCTGCTCGACGCGCTGCCGGCGCACGCGCCGCTCGTGCTCGTCGGCGACGCGCACCAGCTGCCCGCGGTCGACGCCGGCCGCATCCTCGCCGATCTGTGCGAGGTCGCCGGACGCGTCGCGACGCTCGAGCACAGCTACCGCATGGATTCCGACGATCCTCGCGGCCGCGCCGTGTACGAGGCCGCGCGCGCGATCCACGCCGGCGACATCCAGCCGCTCGTCGAGCGCTCGCGCACGCGGACGCCCGGCGCGCTCGCGTTCTCCGGCGTCGAATGGGTCGACAGCACGCGCGCGCCGGCCGCGCGGGCCGTCGCCGAAGCCGTGTGGCACCACTTCGACGGCCCCCGCGCGCAGGACCTCGCGAACGCGACCGTGTTCCGCTTCGTCGGCGGCCGCATCGATCCGGCGCAGGAAGCCGAGCTCGAGCGGCTGTGGCGGCTCGCGAGCCGGGCGCGGATCTTGACCGTCACGCGCGGCTTGCCGAGCGGCGCCGACGCGCTCAACGCGTACCTCCACGAGCTCGCGCTCGCGCGTACGTCGACCACGGCGCGCCCCGAGCACGTGCCCGGCGAGCCGGTGATCGTCACGGCGAACGATTACGCGCGCGGCTTGTTCAACGGCGATCAAGGCCTCGTCGTACGCGCCGACGAAGGCGAAGGCCGCCACCGTTATCGCGCGGTGTTCCGCGTCGGTGGCGCGTTCCGGCCGTTCGCGCTCGAGGCGCTGCGCGATCACCTCGAGCTCGCGTGGGCGCTGACCGTGCACAAGAGCCAGGGCAGCGAGCTCGACGCCGTCGCGCTCGTCTTGCCCGACGACGATCTGCCGCTCGTCACGCGCGAGCTGATCTACACCGGCATCACGCGCGCGCGCACGTCGGTCGTCGTGTGCGGCCCACGCGCCGTGCTCGCCGCCGGCGCGCGCCGCACCGCGCTCCGCCACTCCGGGCTCGCCGCCCGCATCCGCGCTACGCTGCGGCCGTGAGCGAGTGCGACCACCGCGACCGCCGCGACGGCATCTGCACGGCGTGCGGCCACTGCCTGCACGAGCTCGTCTTGAACGGCGCGTGCTTCTACTGCGGCACGACCGAGCTCGATCCGATCGCGATGTCGCCGAAGCCGGTGCCCGCGCTCGTGCCGCCGGATCGGCTCGCCCGCAAGAAGAGCTGATCGCACGTCGTCAGCGATCAGGCTCGAGTCGCGCCCTCTCGATCGACCGCGATCCCCATCGCCTGGTACCCCTTGTCGACGTACACGCACGTGCCGGTGATCCCGCTCGCGAGCGGGCTGCACAGGAATGCTGCGGTCACGCCGACCTCTTCCGCCGTGATCGGATCGGTGAGCGGCGAGTTGCGCGTCGTGTAGTCGAGCATCTGGTCGATGAACCCGATCGCGCTCGCCGCGCGCGACGCGTACGGGCCGGCCGAGATCACGTTGACGCGGTGGCCCCACTTGCGGCCGGCCTCGAACGCGAGCACGCGGGTATCGGACTCGAGCGCGGCCTTCGCCGACGACATGCCGCCGCCGTAGCCGGGCACGACGCGCTCGGCTGCCATGTACGACAGCGACACGAACGCGCCGCCGCGCCGCATGATCGGCCCGACGTGCTGCACGATCGACACCATCGAGTACGCCGACGCCGACACCGCGCCGAGGTAGCCGCGCCGCGACACCTCGAGCAGCGGCTTCTTGACCTCGGGGCCGTTCGCGAGCGAGTGGACGCAGATGTCGACGCCGCCGTCGGCCGCGAGCGCGGCCGCCATGCCGGAGATCGAGAAGTCGCCGGCGTCGCGATAGCGGCGGTTCTCCCGGAGCTCGGCCGGCGCGTCCTCGACCCGATCGAAATCCGCGTCGAGCGGGTAGATCTTCGCGAACTGAAGCTTCGTGCCGTTCGAGAGCTGCAGCGAGACGTCCAGCTTGCCCCGCTCGAGCAGGGTCCTGAAGATGCCGAGCGCCGGCGGCCATGTCGCGACCGAGACCGTCGCGCCGGCCTCGGCCAGCGCCTTCGCGATCGCGAAGCCGAAGCCGCCGTCGTCGGCCACGCCGGCGACCAGCGCGCGCTTGCCGGTGAGATCGATCTGCAACATGGCGGCACCCTCGCGCGAAACTCCTGGTTACGCAAGAGCGGCTGCGCGAGCGCTGATATACAAGCACGGTGAAAGATCGGCTGATGCGCGGCGCGGTTCGCGGCGCGATGGGAATGGACTGGTTCGTGCGGCTCGTCGCGCGCAAGCGCTCGCGCGGGCGCGATGCCGAGCTCGATCGCCAGGTCGCCGCCGCGCTCGAGTTCCAGCGCATCACGCGGATGCCCGCGCTCGACTCGATGGAGCCGGTCGCCGCGCGCAAGTACGCCGAGGACGGCATGTCGCCGCTCGATCTCGACGCGATCGCGATGGCCGAGGTGATCGACACGCATGTCGGATCGATCCCGGTGCGCATCTTCGTGCCCGAAGGCGCCGGCCCGCACTGGATCGTCTACTTTCACGGCGGCGGCGGCGTGATCGGATCGATCGCCGCGTCCGAGCCCGCGACGCGCTACCTCGCCGCGAACACGCGCGCGACGGTCGCATCGGTCGGCTACCGGCTCGGCCCCGAGGATCACCACCCGGCCGCGATCGACGACGCGCACGCCGCCTATGCAGCGCTCGTCTCGCGCGTGCCGGCCGGCGCTCGCGTCGCGGTCGCCGGCGACAGCTTCGGCGGCTTCCTGTCCGCACACGTCGATCATCGCGCGCGCCGCGCCCGCCAGCGCGTACCCGACTTGCAGGTGCTGATCTATCCGATCGTCGATCTCACGCTGACCTCGCCGTCGATCGAGCGCTTCGCCGACGGATACTTGTTGACGAAGTCGATGATGCACTGGTTCCGCGACAACTACCTGAAGGCCAGCGACGACCCGCGCGATGCCTCGCCGAGGTTCTGGCCCGACGCCGAGCTCGCGGGCAGCGCGCCGGCGGTGGTCGTCACGGCCGGCTTCGATCCGCTCGTCGATGAAGGCGATGCCTGGGCAGAACGCCTCGCCGGCGCGGGCGTCACCGTGCGCCACCGGCGGGAGCCGTCGCTCGTGCACGGGTTCCTGTCGCTCGCCGGCGCGATCGACGAGGCGCGCGCCGCCACCGATCGGATCTGCGCCGACATCGTCGACATGTTGCGAAGCTGATACGATCACATCGTGCGCGTGCTGATCGCGGTGGCGGACGTCGGGCAAGGCGTCCAGCTCGAGGAAGCGCTGCAGCAGGCGAACTTCACCGCGAAGTGGAGCGACGCACACGCCGATGGCCCGATCGCGAGCGCCGGCCCGAGCGTCTCGCCGGTGCTCTCGGCGCCCGAGGTCGTCGTGCTCGATGCCGATCGGCTCGGCGACCGGCTCGGCGCGGTCGCCGACGCGTGGCGCGATCACGATGCGGTGCCCGGTGTCGTCGCGATCGGCTCGTCGGCAGAGGCGCGCGAGCACGCGCCGCACGCGCGCGTCACGTTGCTCGCACCGACCGCGTCGATCGCGACGGTCGGCGCCGCGCTGCGCGAGGCGGTCAAGCTGCGGCTCGCGAGCGGCATGCGGTGGCCGGTGTTGCGCGCCGCGCTCAAGCTGCAACCGTCGCCGAACGAGCCGGCCGCGTGGGGCGTGACGATCCTGCACGCGCGCAACGTCGAGCTCGAGATCGCGCGCTCGGCGCTGCGCTGGCACGCCGGCTCGTACGCGACGCCGACCGAGCGGTTCGCGCACCTGCGCGAGGAGCGCGTGCTGTCGGTGCCCGAGCAGGAGACGTCGGCGCGCATCGACGGCACGCTCACCGTGCAGACGCTCGTCAAGGCCGGCCCGCTCGACGCGCAGGCGACCGTGCGCCTGCTGTGGGCGCTGGTGTCGATGGGCGCCGTCGATCTCACGCCCGAGGTGCGCGACGTCGCGACGCCCGCGCGGCGCGGGCTCGCCGAGATCCGCGATCACCTGCGCGCGCGCACGAAGCGCCTCGAGCACTCGACGTACTACGACGTGCTCGAGCTGACGCCGCTCGCCGAGTTCCACGAGATCGAGCGCGCATATCGGCTCGTATCGTGGCGCTACTCGCCGCAAGCGCTCGCGCGCTACGACCTCGCCGAAGTCGCGGCGCTCGGGCAGCCGATCTGGGACTACGTCGAGAAGGCGCGCTCGATCCTCGTCGACGACGCCGAGCGCGGCCGTTACACCGATTACCTGCGCAAGAACTTGAAGACGATGAAGACGATGTGGGCGATCGAGGTGCCCGCGATCAAGGCCGCGGCGGAGGCCTTCGCGCGCGGCCAGCGCACGCTCGCCGAAGGTGACGCGCACCGCGCGATGAGCGAGCTCGCGATGGCGTGCCGCCATCATCCCGGCCATCCCGAGTACGAAGCGAACCTCGCGTGGGCGCGGTTTCGCGTCGAGGTCGCGTCGGGAAAGGACCAGCAGACGACCGCCCGCGCGCTGCGCGAAGGCGTCGAGCAGTGGCTCGTCGGCCGCCGGCCGTGGCCGCGCGCCCTCGTCGCGCTCGCGCTGCTGTGCGCCGCCGGCAACGACGCCGACGCCGCGCGCTGGCATCTACACATCGCGTTAACAATCGACCCGAACCTGCCCGCTGCACAGCAGTTAGCGCACCGGCTCGGGATCCGGCGATGAAGTCTTAATGCAAAGCGCGATACGCGAGTGGCTATCTAGCGGGCATGCGCTACCTCCAGGTCACACTCGCCGCGCTCCTCGCATTCGCCACCACGACCGCACGCGCTCAGCCGGGCCCGAGTAACCTCAACATCGAGGATCGCTCGACGGTCGACCTCGACGGCAACATTCAGGACCACTGGATAGCGCGCGACGCGAGCGGCCTCGCGCTCGATCCCGAGCAGTTCTACCGCGACGTCGGTCGCCCCGATCTCGTCGACGCGCGCGCGCGCCGGCACGACATCGCGATCGGCACCCTCGCCGGCGGGATCGCCCTCGCCGGTGTCTCGATCTACTTCGTCACGCAGGCGGCGTCGTCGCAGCCGAGCTCGCAGTATTGCGATCCGTCGCAGCTGTCGTTCTCGCAGTTCGGCGCGTGCGGCCAGGGAAATCTGGCTGCGGCGCAATCCGCGGCGAACACCGGACAGACCAACATGCTGTACGCGATGGGCACCGGCATCGCGAGCGCGGCCGCGCTCGGCGTCTCGCTCTACCTGTTCACCCACCCCGAACCGATCTCGGAGCTCGAAGCGGAGCAGCTCGCGGCGCAGGCCAATCGCCGCCACATCACCGGCGTCTCGCCGTACGCCGCGAGCAACGGCGGCGGCCTGGTCGTCGCCGGCCGGTTCTAGCTTCAGTCGTATCGCAAGCCGTCGACCGGGCGCAGCGCCGCGGCCTCGAATGCGGGCACGATCGCGGCGCCGAGACTGATCAGCATGGTCACGCCGACGACGATCGCGACCTCGGTCGGCCGCACGTCGATCGGCAGCTTGTCGATCAGATACACCTTCGGATCGAGGTGATAGCCGAACGTGCTCACGACGTGACACGTGACGAGCCCGATCGCGACGCCGACGATCGTGCCAACCGCGCCGATCGCGCCGCCGACCACGAGGAACACGCCGCCCACGCCCATCGACGTCGCGCCCATCGACTTCAGGATCGCGATCTCGCGCGTCTTCTCGGTCACGGTCATGAACAGCGCCGACACCATGTTCACGGCTGCGACCAGGATGATCAGCGTCAGGATGATCACGAGCGCGAGCTTCTGTAGATTGAGCGCCGTGAACAGGTTGTGGTTGAGCTCGTACCAGTCCTGCACCTGATACGGCGGGCCGCCGAGCGACTTCTCGAGCTTGTTCGCGATCGCCTCGGCGCGGTCGACGTCGCGCACCTTCATCTCGACGCCCATCACCTGATCGCCGCGCCCGACCAGATCCTGCGTGTCGTGCAGCGACGTGTACATCAGGCGGCGGTCGTACTCGTCGAAGCCGCTGTAGAAGATGCCGGTCACGCGGAACTTGCGCGTGCGCGGCGCGCTCGACTTCGCGCGGTACGTGTCCCAGTCGATGTTCGACAGCGGCACGACGACCGTGACGTCGTCGCCGAGCTTCGCCTTCAGCTTGTGCGCGAGCTCCTTGCCCATGATGATCGGCGGCAGCTCGCCCTCGGCCGGCTCCTTGAGCAGCTTCTCGATCGACGCCTCCGGCGTGTCGTGCGCGGGCTGCTCCATGTGCTGCTGCAGGTCGAGCACGCCGCTCACGAGCTTCGGATCGACGCCCTTGATCGCGACGCCCGACAGCTCGCCCTTGCCGCGCGTCACGAGCATCTCGGCGAAGATGAACGGCTGCACCGCGAGGACGTCGGGATCGACCTCCTGCGCCTTCTTCATCACGTCGCGGTACTCGGCGAACGTGGTCTGCGACTTGAGCACGATCACGTGCGCGTTGACGCCGAGCACCTTGTCGCGAAACTGCTGCTGGAAGCCGGTCGTCACCGCCAGCACGATCGTCAGCGCGGCCACCCCGAGCGTGACGCCGAGGATCGACACGCTCGTGAACACGCTGAACACCGACAGCATGAGGAACACGGCGGTCCAGAACATGCCGCCGATCAGCATCGCGACGCCGAACGGGCTCTCGCCGTGCGTCACCAGCATGTCGGCGAGCCCGGCCAGCGCGATCACCGCGAACACGCCGGCGATCACCAGCATCGTACGGTCGCGTCTCCCGCCGTACAGGTATCGCCAGCCGATGCGTGCCTCGTAGCTCAAGGTTGCCCAGACTTTGCCTCGGCCGAGGCGTTCGCGCCAGCGTCACCGCCAGCGTCACTGCGTGTTTGCGCTACCCAGCGTGGCGGTCGTCGGGTCGTCGTTCTGCGCCGGGCTCATCTGCGCGTTGTCGAGCGTGGCCGAGCCGGAGCGCGTGGCGAGCCCGATGCGGCCGACCGCGCCGCCTCCGCCGGCGGCGTAGTCGCCCATGTTCATGTACGGGCCGTGAAGGCCGGCAAATCCCGCCAGCATGTTCGAGGCGCCGCCGGACCCGCCGTTGGCGGCGCAGCCGATGGCTCCCGCGGCAGGCGTGCGGCTGAGCGCGCCGTTGCTGCCACGGTTCGTCGAAGCACACGGTGGGTTGTCGTCATAATTTCCGCCACCGCCGCCGCCGTTCACGGCGAGCCATCCACTCACGGCGAGGTCGTGCGCTTCGAGCACGATCGTGCCGCCCGCGCCGCCGCCACCGCCGGTATCGGTCGTGGAGGTACCGCTCGTGCCGCCGCAACCACCGGCGTTGATCGATCCGGTGGTCGTGATCGTGATCGTCTTGTCGGCGACGAGCTGGATCGCGCCACCACCGCCGCCGCCGTACGGGTTACCGCCGTGACCACCTCCGCCACCGGCGCCGCCGACCAGGACCGAGGAGGTGAACGCGAGGCCGCCCGGAATCGCGGTCTCGCCGTTCGCCGCGCCGCCGGAGCCGCCCGCCGAACCGTAGCCACCACCGGCGCCGCCGAGCGACTGGTCGGTGCCGCTCCCGCCGCCGCTGCCACTGCCGCCACCCGGATGCCCGCCGATACCGCCCGGCGCGCCGCCCGGCCCACCGCCCGACCCCGTGCAGTTGCCCTGCCCGTCGATCGCCCCGCTGACCGTGATCGAGTCCGTCGACACCAGCACGACCGGTCCGGTCCCCGAGAACTTGAGCATGCCCTGGATCGTCAGCGTTCCGAACCGGAACACGCCGGCGCTGGTGCTACCGCTAACGCGTGGCTCGAAGTCGATGCCGCCGATGAGTCCGCTACCGGCGGGCCTGGTGGGCGTACCCATGATCTGGCCCGTCGACTGGTTGATCGTCGCGTTGTTCAGCGTGACGGCGTCCACGTCCGTGCCGACGGTATCGCCCGGCATCGCGTAGCCGCCGGACGGCGCCAGCTGCGCGCAGTGCGCCGGGGCGTCGTCGGAGCGACAGCCCCAGTCGCAGGTCGTGTCGACGGCGGAGCCGTTCACCGTCGCGCACGTGCGCAGCACGTCGGCGTTCACGCACTGCATGGAGACGCTCAGGCACGGACCTGCGTCGGGAACGTCGGGCAGCGCGTCGGCCGGGCCGCTGCCGCCGTCGGTCAGGCCCGGCGTGAAGTGACACGCGACGACCACCGTGGTCGCGATCACGATGACGCGATGCCAGCTCGACACGGAGCTTCATCATACTCCGCCGCGGGCGGAACAAATCAGCGCACGGCGAATACAAACAGTCTTGACTGACTGTTTTTCCAGCGGTACACAGCGATCGTGCAAGTGCCCGCGCCGGCCGATTCCACGAGAGCTGCGGAACGCTCCCGGCGAGCAGCGCCGCGCACGCAGCAGCAACGCCGCGACGAGACGCGTCGCGCCCTGCTCGATGCCGCGGTCGAGAGCTTGATCGAGGTCGGGTTCGCGCGCACGACCACGCTCGAGGTGCAGCGCCGGGCCAGCGTGTCGCGCGGCGCGCTGCTCCATCATTTTCCGTCGAAGGCGGAGCTGCTCGTCGCCGCGGTCGATCACCTCGCGTTCATGCGCGGCGCCCAGCTCAAGGCGCTCGCGGCCGAGCTGCCCGAAGGTCGCGCGCGCACCGATGCCGTGCTCGATCTGCTGTGGCAGTGCTTCTCCGGCGAGTTCTTCCAGGTCGCGATGGAGCTGCGCACCGCCGCGCGCACCGATCCCGAGCTGCGCCCCGTGCTGGTCGCGGCCGAGCGCGCGCTGCGCGATCGCATCATCGGCCAGGCCCGCACGCTGTTCGGCAAGGACGTCGCCGAGCATGCCGGCCTCGAGCGCGCGCTCGACCTCACGTTGCAGTTGATGATCGGCGCCGCGATGACGCGCGTCCTCCACGAGGATTCGCGGCTGCGCGAGCTGATCGACGACTGGAAGCAGTTGTTTCCGACGGTATTGACTCACTCGGCCTCCAAACGACGCAAGGCGAAACCATGAGCAAGGAACTTCGATTCGATAACCGCGTAGCCATCGTGACCGGCGCCGGCGGCGGCCTCGGGCGCTCGCACGCGCTGCTCCTCGCGGCGCGCGGCGCGAAGGTCGTCGTCAACGACCTCGGCGGCAGCCACACCGGCGAAGGCAAATCGGCCAGCGCCGCCGACAAGGTCGTGGCCGAGATCAAGGCGGCCGGCGGCGAGGCGGTCGCGAACTACGACTCGGTCGAGGACGGCGACAAGATCGTCAAGACCGCGATCGACGCGTGGGGCAAGCTCGACATCCTCGTCAACAACGCCGGCATCCTGCGCGATGTCTCGTTCGCGAAGATGACGCAGCAGGATTGGGACCTCGTCTACAAGGTCCACGTGCTCGGCGCGTTCCGCTGCACGCACGCCGCGTGGCCGCACATGCGCGACGCCGGCTACGGCCGCATCATCATGACGTCGTCGGCCGCCGGCATCTACGGCAACTTCGGCCAGGCCAACTACTCGATGGCGAAGCTCGGCCTGCACGGCTTCGCGCAGACGCTCGCGGCCGAGGGCAAGAAGCGCAACGTCGTGGTCAACACGATCGCGCCGATCGCGGGCTCGCGCATGACCGAGACCGTGCTGCCCAAGGAGCTGCTCGACGCGCTGAAGCCCGAGTACGTGTCGGCGCTCGTCGCCAAGCTCGCGCACGAGGCGACCGAGGACACCGGCGGCCTGTACGAGGTCGGCGGCGGCTTCTATGCCAAGCTGCGCTGGGAGCGCTCGGCCGGCAAGACGTTCCGGCTCGGCCGCACCATCACGCCGGAAGATGTCGACGCCGCGTGGAAGAACGTGAGCGGGTTCGACAAGGCCGAGCATCCGGCGAGCATCGCCGAGTCGATGCAGCCGATCATGCAGAACGTCGAGGCCGGCCCGAGCAAGGGCGGCAACCAGTTCATCGACGTCGACGCCGCGCTCGGCTACAAGTACCCCGAGTTCCAGTCGAGCTACGACGAGCGCGACGTGTCGCTGTACGCGCTCGGCGTCGGCGCGGCGAAGGATCCCGGCAACGAGCAGGATCTCGCGCTCGTCTACGAGATGAGCGGCAAGGGCATGAAGGTGTTGCCGAGCTTCGCGGCCGTGCCGTCGATCAACATGGTGCTGTCGATGGGCAAGAACGGCATCAGCGCGCCCGGCCTCAACTTCGGGCTCGATCGTGTGCTCCACGGCGAGCAGTACACGCAGCTGTCGCGGCCGTGGCCGACGCACGGCAAGCTGACCACGAAGGCGACCGTCAAGAGCATCTACGACAAGGGCAAGGGCGCGGTCGTCACGACCGAGTTCGTGACCTACGACGAGAGCGGCGACGAGCTCGCGCGCAACGAGGTCGCGACGTTCGTGCGCGGCGCCGGCGGCTGGGGCGGCGATCGCGGCCCGAGCGCCGACGTCAACGTCCCGCCCGATCGCGCGCCCGACAAGACGCTCGAGGACAAGACCAGCGAGAACCAGGCGCTGCTCTATCGCCTCTCGGGCGACTGGAATCCGCTGCACGCCGATCCCGGCATGGCGAAGGCGTTCGGTTTCGCGCGCCCGATCCTGCACGGCATGTGCACGTTCGGCATCGCGACGCGCCACGTGGTGAGCGCGTTCGCGCCCGACGGCGATCCGCGGTTCGTGAAGTCGATCAAGGTCCGCTTCGCGTCGACCGTGCTGCCGGGCGAGACGATCGTCACCGAGATGTGGAAGGAGAACGATCAGCGGATCGTGTTCCGCAGCAAGGTCAAGGAGCGCGGCGAGGTGTGCATCTCGAACGCGGCGATCGAGCTGTGGAAGGAGCTGCCGAAGCCGAAGGAGAAGAAGGCGGCAGCCGCTCCGGTTGCGAGCGCGGCTCCGACCAGCGCCGACTACTTCCGCGCGATCGACACGTTCGTCAAGGGCAATCCGGCGACCGCCGAGAAGGTGAAGACCGTGTTCGCGTTCAAGATCACGAACCCGAACAGCGACTGGACGCTCGACCTCTCGACGCCGCCCGGCAGCTGCGTCGCCGGCCTGACCGCGAAGGCGGCGTGCACGCTCGAGATGAGCGACACGGACCTGCTCGCGATGTCGCGCGGCGAGGCCGATCCGATGAAGCTGTTCTCGACCGGGAAGCTGAAGATCACCGGCGACGTGATGGCGTCGCAGAAGCTCGGGTTCTTGAAGAAGATCACGCCGGAGATGGTGAAGCCCGCGGGTGGCGGTGCTAGCGCGGCGGCCGCAGCCGCGCCGGCTGCCTACACGCCGACCGTCGCCGACGCGTTCGAGGTGTTCGCCGAGGTCATCAAGCTGAACCCCGACATCCCGGGCAAGGTCGGCGTCGTCTACAAGTTCAAGGTCGGCAACACGCCCTACGTGATCGACTTGAAGAACGGCGCGGGCTCGGTCGCGCAGAACGACGGCGCGGCCGAGTGCACGCTCGAGCTCGCGGAACCCGACTTCCTCGACCTCACGCAGGGCAAGGCCGATCCGATGAAGCTGTTCACGACCGGCAAGCTCAAGATCAGCGGCAACGTGATGGCGTCGCAGAAGCTACAGGCGCTGTTCAAGATCGATCCGAGCAAGGCGATCGAGACCGTGATGGCGCGGCGCGGAGCCGGTGGCGGTGCCCCCGCACCCGCAGCCACCGCTACCGCCCCGGCTGCGGCCGCCGCGCCCGCCGCGGCGAACGCACCGAAGTTCTTCGCCGCGCTCGACAAGCGGCTCGCCGACAACAAGGGCCTCGCCGACGAAGTGCGCGCGAAGCTGACGTTCGTCGTCGGCGATACCAAGAAGACCTACGAGCTCGGCGGCACGACGTCGGCGACGATCACCGTCGCGGATGCCGACCTACCGACGCTCGCGCAAGGCAACGTCAAGTCGCTCTATCAACACGGCAAGCTGCGCGTCGACGGAGATGTCGCCGTCGCGCACCGCCTCGGGTTCCTGAAAGGAGTCATCTAATGCCCCGCAAGGTCAACGTCATCGGCGTCGGAATGGTCCCGTTCCAGAAACCGGGCAAGAGCGAGGAGTATCACGTGATGGCGAGCAAGGCCGGCAAGGCCGCACTCGACGACGCGAAGGTGCCCTTCGGTGAAGTTCAGCAGGCGTTCGCCGGCTACGTCTACGGCGACTCGACGTGCGGCCAGCGCGCGATCTACACGCTGGGCCTCACCGGCATCCCGGTCTTCAACGTCAACAACAACTGCTCGACCGGCAGCTCCGCGCTGATGCTCGGCGCGCAGGCGGTCGCGGGCGGCATGGCCGAGTGCGTGATCGTCGTCGGCTTCGAGCAGATGGAAGCCGGCGCGCTGCAGGCGAAGTGGACCGATCGCGCGAACCCGCTCGACAAGTTCGTCAACGTGATGAACGAGGAGCAGGGCTTCAACCAGGCGCCGCCGGCCGCGCAGATGTTCGGCGGCGCCGGCCGCGAGTACCGCTGGAAGTACGGCACCAAGCGCGAGACGTTCGCGAAGGTCGCCGAGAAGGCGCGCAAGCACGCGGCGAAGAACCCGTACGCGCTGTTCAAGGAGACGTACTCGGTCGAGGAGATCCTCGCGTCGCCCGAGGTGTTCGATCCGCTCACGCGCTACCAGTGCTGCCCGCCGACGTGCGGCGCGGCCGCGGCGGTCTTGTGCTCGGACGAGTTCGCGAAGAAGCATTCGATCGCGAACCCGGTCTACATCGCGGGCCAGGTGATGACGACGGACTATCCGTCGACGTTCGAAGAGCACTCGATGATCAAGATGGTCGGCTACGACATGGCGAAGAACGCCGCGAAGAAGCTGTACGACCAGACCGGCATCGGCCCGAACGACGTCGACGTCGTCGAGCTCCACGACTGCTTCACCGCGAACGAGATCCTCACGTACGAGGCGCTCGGGCTGTGCAAGGAAGGTGAAGCCGAGAAGTTCATCTGGGACGGCAACAACACGTACGGCGGCGAGTTCGTCACGAACCCGTCGGGCGGCCTGCTGTCGAAGGGTCACCCGCTGGGCGCGACCGGCCTCGCGCAGTGCACCGAGCTGGTGTGGCAGCTACGCGGCCAGGCCGAGGCCCGCCAGGTCGACGGCGCGAAGATCGCGCTGCAGCACAACCTCGGCCTCGGCGGGGCGTGCGTGATGACGATGTATCGCCGCGACTAACGGCGCGGAATTACCGCCAGCGCGCCAGGCAGACGCCAAGGCGCCAGCAGAGAGTGGATCGGGCACGATCCTGTTGTCCTGGCGCCTCTTCTTCCCTGGTGTCTTGGCGGTAGATCAGTTCGGCGTGCCGCACGCCGCGCCGCCGCCGCCCGCGGCCTGGGCGGGCGCGGTTCCCGACAGCTGCTTGCTACAGGCCGGCAGCCCGGGGTTGGCCTTGCAGTAGGTCGCCGCGATGCCGGCCGCATCTTGCGCGTTGAACATCTCGCGGTTGTTGACGAGGAACGTCGGGCTCGACTGGATCTCGAGCTTGCTCGCGACCTGAAAGCTCGCGGTGAGCAGGCCCGGACCCTCGCTGTCGACGCACTTCTGGATCACGTCGGCGTCGATGCCGTTGCTGCCCGTGCACGCCTTCCAGTCGGCCTTGAGGTCCTTGCTGCGGCACGCGAGGAAGTCGAGGAACTTCTCGTCCTGGCCGTAGTGCTGGACCGCGCACACCTCGCGCAGGTCATCGCTGACCTCGTCGGGCCCGTGCATCGACTTCAGCTCGCCGTTCGCGCTGTCGC
>Ga0335083_10000691_pt1 | contig 49326 bp, 38 predicted proteins | sample Lox_Sample_42_FD_206716 | JGI IMG/M metagenome (GOLD analysis project Ga0335083, IMG submission 206716) | Soil microbial communities from Loxahatchee National Wildlife Refuge, Florida, United States - Lox_Sample_4.2 | ecosystem: Environmental > Terrestrial > Soil > Wetlands | place: USA...
TGACGGCGATCTCCGAGGCGTACGGCACCACCGTCGTGAGTAACTTCGACTCGACGGAGGAGACGTTCCAGATCCGGATGTCGCCGTGGGCGTGGCTCGACACGAGCGCTCGCCCATCGGGCGACATCACGATGGCTTGCACGAATCCCGCCTCGACGAGCAACGGCTTGCCGATCGACGTGGCGTTGCCAACGTTCCACAGCCGGATCGTGTGATCGTCGCTGGCGGTCGCGAGCGTCGCGCCGTCCCCGGAGAGCGCGAGTGCGAGCACGGCGGCCGTATGACCTTCGAGGCCACGTCGGCGATCGTCCATGCTCCAGAGCTCTGCATGACCGTCCTGGCCGCCCGTGATGATCGTTCCGTCCGGCGCGACGACGAGCGACGTGATCGGCCCATCGTGCGCGGCGAACGGCACACTCAGCCGATCGTGCAGCGGCCACAACCGCGCCGCGCCATCCGTGCCCTCGGTCTCGAGCCAGCCACCGTCGGAGGACACCTCGACGCCGGTGATCGGCACCGCGTGGAGCCCCAGCCGCCGATGACCGCCGGTCTCGGGGTCGACGAGCACGAGCGAATGATCTTCCAGACTGGCGAAGAACCAACGCCCGTCGGGCGTGACCGCTCCACCGGAGATTCGGCCGACCGGCGGCAGCGGGCGACTCGTCCCGAGATCGGTCCGCCATGCCCGCAGGGACTCGCGCCCGGCGAGCGAGATCACGAGTCGGCCGTCGCGCGATGCGACGAAGCCTGCGATCGGCGTTCGATCTCCTTCCAGCACCTCGGGCGCGCCGCCGGCGAGATCCCAGACGCATAGCCGACCGTCCGTGGTCGTCGCGGCGATCTTCGACTCGCCGAGGAAGGCCACGCGCGTGCTCCCCCGCGCGAACGTGACATCGGACGGGCGCGTCAGACGATGCGCGACGCGCTCCTCGGGCGTCCACCACGTGAGCTCGCCGTCGTGCAACGCGGCGAGTCGTCCGCCGCGATGAACGTACTGGGTATAGGAAACGAACGGCGTCCACACCGGCTCGCGAGCGGAGTAAGGGCTCGAGTACCTCACGAGTCGGCCGTCGCGCGTCGCGACGACCACACTCCCGTCCTTGTCGAATGGCTCGAACGTCTCGTCGACACCTGGGATCAGGTCCGCCCCGAGCGGAGTGGTCTCGCCCGTGACGAGATCGATGATCGTCGATGGCCCGTCGTCGGTGCGGCGGAGCAACAAGCGAGCGCCGTCCGGCGCCCACGAGACCGTCAGGATGTGCCGGACCGGGAACAAGCGGGTTTCGCCGCTCGCCAGATCGAGAACTCGCACGCCGTCGCCGCTCGTCGATGCGAAGCGCATACCGTCGGGCGAGAACTTCCCGACGCTCGATGTCCCCGGCAACACGTACATCGCGACCCCCCGCGCGCGCGCATCCATCGCGATCTCTCGTGCCTTGTCGAGCTCCGCGCCGTCGGCGGGGTACGTGCGCAGCCACGCGATCGCGGCGGTCGGATCGCGCTCGAGCTCGCCGCTCGCTTGCGCGAGGATCAAGCGATCGCGCTCGGCCCGTGTCGCGTTGCGCTCCGCCGTGGTCTGTCGGTTGGCCCACACGAGCACGGCGAGCGCGGCGGCCATGATCGCGAGCACGAGCGCGATCGCGCCGCGGCGCAGGCGACGACCGCGGGCGGCCTCGGCGAAGCTCGCGGCGACGAACGCCTCGTCGCCTTCGGTCAGGCGCTGTGCGTGACGCGAGCGCCACGCCTGCAGCTCGACGAACGCGTCGTCGCGCCACAGCAAGCCGCGCGGTCGCCCGCGCTGGAGCCACTGCCGCGCCGCCGCGCGCACCTGATCGCGCATGCGCGCGCCTTCGGCATCTTCGCGCCGCCAGGCGTCGAGTCGCGGCCACGCGACGAGCAGCGCTTCATGGACGAGCTCGATCCGGGCTTCACCCGTGTCCGATTCGGTCGCGGTGATCAAACGCGCCGCGATCAGCTTCTCGACGATTGCGTCGGCACCGGCGTCATTCATCAGCTGCTGCAGCTCGTGGCGCGAGAGCACGGCGCGCGTGCCGTCGGCGGTGACGAGATGACCGAGCCCGACCCGTGCCAGTTGCTGCTCGTGCGCACTCATCGCGGCGAGCGTGCGTTCGGCATGTTGCGCGAGCGCACCGGCGACGCCGCCGAGCGCGTCGTGTGCTCGGCGCGTGAGCTGGCGAAATTGCCGATCGCGCAAGTCCCACAGCTGTTGGGCCGTGAACGACAGCAGCGGCAGCGCGCCCGGAGTCGTCGCGACGGCATCGACCATCTGCTCCGGCAACGAACGATCTTCGAACTCGTAACCGGCTCGAGCGAGCGGCTCGGTCAGGATGCGCACCAGCTCGGTGCGGTCCGGGGTGCCGAGGAAGAACAGCGAGCTGGTCAGCCGCTCGCGCAGCGCCGGGAGCTGCATCGCACGCGCGAGGAAGTCATCGCGCAGGGTGATCAAGACGCGTGCGCGATCGTCGGGGTCAGCTGCCGCGGCGAGCAACGCTCGCACGTACAGCAACTGCTGCTCGGCGGGTGCGCCCAGCGTGAACAGCTCCTCGAACTGATCGATCACGAGCACGGTCGTGCGCTCGGACTTCCTGAGCAGCTCGGCGAGCGCTCCGGGATCGCGCTCGATCGCCGCAGCGAGCCCGTCGGCGGCAAACCCCGAGCGTTGCAGCCGCGATTGCAGCGCAGTCAGGGGCGTGGTGCCGGGCCGGGTCGTGATGGCCGTCCACGCTTCCGGAAGCGAGGGCACCACGCCGGCATGGACGAACGAGCTCTTGCCGGCACCGGATGGTCCGAGCACGACGACGATCGGCGCGATCCGCAACCGATTGACCGCCGCGTCGATCTCCCGCTCGCGGCCCACGAACGACGCGGCATCTTCGTTCGTGAACGATGCGAGCCCGCGAAACGGCGTCCCTTCGGTCTGCCCCGACGCGCCCGTATCGACCGCGCCATCGGCGAAGCGCTCGGCGATCCACGCCCACACCCGCTCGTCCTGGCGCTCGAGCGGCTGCGGCAGCGCCACCAAGCGCGCACCGCGACGACCGCGGCCGTCGAGGAAAAACATCTCGGGCACGGCGTCGACCAGCGGCGGCGATACCTGGACGAGCGGCCACAGCGACAACACCGGTCGGTTCGCCCGGTCGAGCAGCACCGGCTGTCCCGGTTCGATCGCGCGGCCGCGCAGCTCGACCGCGATGCGCTGTGGGCGTCGGAGCCCCATCCACGACTGCGCGCGGCCGGTCTCGACGACGACGAGCTGATAGTCCGCGAGGAAGGCGATCGTTCGCAGGAATCGTGCGACCCCCGGCAGGTTCGCGCGAATCTCGTGAACGACATCCGATGCAGGATTCGCGTGCGACGGCGCGTCGAGCTCGTCGCTCTCGGCGCTGGTCGACGGACGGCGGGCGATCCGCTTGCAGAGCAGGTCGACGAGCTCCGGCACCGGATAAGCCTGAGGTCGTTCCGCGAACGGCCGCACGAGCTCGCGGGCTAGATCGAGCCACTCGTCGTCGGAGAGCCGCCGGCGGCGCAACTCGCGCAGCCAGGTTCCGAGCGCGGCATCGGCCGTCGAATCCGCTACGCGCACCTGCGCGTGGCCGGCGATCGCGATCAGCGCCAGGTAACGCGCCGCGACCTCCACGATCCCACCGAGCGCGTCGCGGGCCTGGTGTGGATTTCGAGCGGCGTGAAATGCCGAGACGGCTTCAGCGATCGGTTGGGGGTAATTTGCCTCGACCGAGATGCGCAGGTCGTCTTCGAGCGCGGGCAGCGGCTGGCTACCGAACCCCGCGGCCGCGCGAAACTCTTGAGCGAACTCGAGCACCGTGGCGTAGCGGGCCTCCGGTTGCTTGGCGAGCACCTTCGCGATCACGCCGTCGAGCGCGCTCGGAAAGCCGGGACCGAGCGACGGCACCGGCGAATGCGTGTGCTCCATCGCCATCGCGGGCAAAGTCGGCGCGACGAACGGGCGCTTGCCGGTGAGAGCTTCGAACGCGAGCACGCCGAGCGAGTACATGTCCGTGCGCGGTGTCGCCGTCGACGAGTCCGCCCACTGCTCCGGCGCCATGTACGGCGGCGAGCCGAGCGTGGCCCCATCCTCGGTGAGCGCCGGATCGTCGGCAGACGAGACGAGCGAAATCGAAGATGCCGATACCGCCACTGCGCTGGCCGGTTTGTGCACCTGCCCGGCCCCGCCGCCGAGCACACCGACAAACGACACCGTGCTGTCCATCGCGAGAGGCGGTGCAACCGACGGTAACGTCCCCTCGAATGCGGCGCCCCTGGCCTGGCTCGCACCGTCGCGGACCGCGGCCTCGCCGTCGTGCGCGGGCTCGAGCACCACGTCGGCCTCGCCGTCGCTCGCCTTCGCGATGCCGAAATCGAGCAGCTTGGGCAAGGCGCGCCCCGAGCGCTCCACCACCATCACGTTCTGCGGCTTGATATCGCGGTGGACGATGCCGAATTCGTGCGCGGCGTGCAGCACTTCGCAGATTCGATCGAGCAACGGGACGAGCTGCTCGGGTGACATCGGACCGTGCTCGCGCAGCAGCTCGTGCAACGTCTTGCCGCGCACGTATTCCATCGCGATCCACATCAGGCCGTCGGACTCGACGCCGAACGCGTAGATGTGCGCCGCGTACGGATGGTCGAGCTTCGACGCGAGCCGGGCCTCGCGCAGGAAGCGCTGGATCAACGTCTTCGAGCTGCGGTGCTGCGCGTGCATCACCTTGATGACAGCGTCGCGACCGAGCGCGGGCTGCTCCGCGCTGTAGACCTCGCCGTATCCGCCCACGCCGATCCGATGGCGTACGACGAAGTCCCCGAGTTTGCGCCCCGTCAGCTGTTCCCCGGACACGCTCTTCCGTGTCGGCGCCGTTGTACCTATAGTGGCCCCGACACCTCGTGGCGGACGGTACCACAGACGAAACGCTTTCGTCGACGGCAGCTTTCGTCGAGAAGACACCCGCGCACGAGGCTCCCCTCGATCCGAGCGGGCGGATCTACATGCTCGTATTCGAGCGCGACATGTCGTGGGTGTTCGAGCTCCCGCAGTCCGGCGAGGTCGTGATCGGCCGTGGTGACAGTGCCGAGCTCCGCTTGCGCGACCAGTCGGTGTCGCGCCGCCACGCGATCTTGAAGATCACGAAGCGCAGCGTGATGCTGACCGATCTCGGCAGCCACAACGGCACGTTCGTGAACGGAAGCCGCATCGCCACCGAACGCGAGCTGCATTCCGGGGACTCGGTCGCGATCTGCGCCGCGACCCTCGTGTTGTTCACGAGCGCACGCACGACCTCCGGTTCGCGGTGGTTGCCGTACCTGCAGCTGCGCGATCGGATCGAACAAGAGGTCGAGCGCGCGCTTCGCTACGAACGGCCGTTCGCATTGCTATGCGGACTGCTGGCCCGGGATGCCGATCACGAGCACGCGCAGCGCGCGCTCGTTGCGTTGCGCGGGCTCGACGTGTGCTCGTGGGTCGACGCGACCCAGTTCCTGATCCTCGCACCCGAGACCGATCCGGACCACGTCCCCGAGATGGCGAGACGTCTGCGTGAAGCTCTGGGCGACCTCGACGTCAAGATCGGCTACTCGGTGTGCCCGATGGACGGCGGCGACGCGGAGCTGCTCGTCGTCGGTGCGCGCGCCGCTGCGGCCGGCACGAGCGGCACCGCGGTGGCCGGCGTCACCACGTCGCTGCGCACGTATCGGATCGGCAACCGAAACGCGATCGTCGCGGATCCCGCGATGGCACGCCTGTACGCGCTGGTCGATCGTCTGGCGCGCGTCGATCTCCCGGTGCTGATCACCGGCGAGACCGGAACCGGCAAGGAGCTCGCGGCGACGATGTTGCACGAGCGCTCGCCACGCCGCGGCAAGCCGCTGGTCGCGCTCAATTGCGCCGCGATCTCGGAGACCCTTGTCGAAAGCGAGCTGTTCGGTCACGAGCGCGGCGCGTTCTCGGGCGCGCACGCGACCAAGCAGGGCCTGCTCGAGAGCGGAGACGGGGGCACGGTATTCCTCGACGAGATCGGCGAGCTGTCGCTCGCGATCCAGGCGAAGCTGCTGCGCGTGCTCGAAGCTCAGCGGCTCACGCGCGTCGGAGACGTGCGCGAGCGCGAGATCAACGTGCGGCTCGTCGCGGCAACCAATCGCAGCCTGCAGGACGAGGTCGACACCGGGCGATTTCGCAAGGACCTGTATTTTCGCCTTTCGGGCGCGACGCTCGCGGTCCCGCCGCTTCGCGATCGCAAGCGCGAGCTGCCGTTGCTCGCCGAGCTGTTCCTGTCGGAGGCCTGTCGCATTGCCAGCCGTGGCGCGGTCGTGCTGGCGCCGGATGCGCTCCAGGCACTCGAAGCGTATCGTTGGCCGGGCAACGTTCGCGAGCTGAAGAACGTGATGGAGTACTGTGCAGCGACGGTCCCCGATCACACGATCACGGCCGCGCACCTCGCGGTGCGGCTCGGTCCGCCGAAGCCGGCGCGGGCCGCGACCGCCGACATCGGAGTCGCACCGCGGGTGTTCGTGCCGATCGCCGACGAAATCCGGGCGCTCGAGATCCGGCGCATGACCCAGGCACTCGATGCAGCCGACGGAAATCAGACCAAGGCGGCCGAGTTGATCGGCATGCCTCTTCGCACGTTCTTCACCAAGATGCGCCTGTACAACCTGCGCAAGTGAGCCCGGCCACGTGGCAAGCGTTACTCGACGGAGCGCTCGCGGAACGCGCGGGGGCGGTCGTCGGCAGCATCGTCGAGCGAATGACGATCGCGCCACCGACCACCGCCGGGCTTGGGGATGCGGCAGGCCGAGCGCTGTTGTTCGCGCGCGTGGATCGCGACGACGAGGCCGAAGCCCAGCTCGACGTCGCGATGTCGAGCTCCGAGCTGCACGGTCCGGGGCTGTTCGGCGGGCTCGCCGGCGTGGCGTTCGTGCTCGCCCAGCTCGGCTGTGAAGTGGACGGAAGCGTCGACGATGGCCTGGGCGCGATGGTCGAGTCGATGTCTCGTCACGATCTCGTGTTCGGCGTCGCCGGAGTCGGCGTGTACGCGCTCGAGCGCATGCCTGCAACTGCGTCCCTGCTCGAGCGCGTGATCGCGTGGCTCGAAGCTCACGCGACGCGCGCGACACCAGGCCGGTTTCTGTTCAGCGCGCCGGATGCGCTCGGGGCCGCAACTCGCGAGCAATTTCCACAGGGCGCGATCGACCTCGGGGTCGCGCATGGCCAGGGCGGCGTGATCGCGGTCGCTGGCGCCGCGGCCGCGTGGGGAGTGGCCGGCGCGCGCGCGCTGTACGAGGATCTCGTCGCGTACGTCTGGTCGCAGGCATCCGACCGCGCGCCATTCTTCCGTTCGATGGTCGGTTCGAGCGCCGGTCGTGCCGCTTGGTGCTACGGCGATCCCGGAGTCGCGGCCGCGTTGTTCGCGGCTGCGAACGCCGCCGGCGACCACGACACGAGGCGACGTGCCCTCGACGTCGCGCGCGCTGCGGCGAGGCGTGTCGCGCTCGATGACGTCGCGGAGGCACACTTCTGCCACGGCGCGATCGGTCTTGCCCACGTGTGGAACCGCCTCGCGCAGGCCGCCGCCGACGACGAGCTCGCGGCTGCAGCCCGCGCCTGGTACGACCGTGCGCTGCGCTTGCCGGTGCCGGGCGAGCTCGGTTTGCTCGAGGGTCAGCTCGGAGTCGCGCTGGCGCTGTGCTCCGCGACCTCGGACCGAGAGCCAACGTGGGATCGGGCGCTGGCCGTATCGCTGTCGCGACCGGACTGACCTTAGAACGACGCGAATGCTGTCGAGGTCGTCGCTTGTGAGCGCTGTTCTGCCTTGCCGGCTCCGACGGTGGCGCGTTACGACCGGACAGCGATGACGCGCTCCTTCTTCGTCGTGCTCGTCCTCGCGCTCGCGCCGGCCGCGTGCGCGCCGCCGTGCGGCGACGGCGTCGGCGCCGCGCAGCTGACGATGCAGAGCGCCGACATGACCGTCCGGATCACGACGCAGCCATACTCGCTCACCGTGCTCGACGCGAGCGGCAACGTCGTCGTCGAGAACGGCACGCTCGGCTGGACGTCGGGCGAGTTCGCCATCGGCAAGGCGCTCTACAACGGCTACTTCTTCTTCACGCCGACGTTCGATCCGTGGCGCGAGAACCTCGACGTCGTCGCGTCGACGCAGAAGGACGGCGAGATCGACGTCACGCTGTACGACAGCGACGGCGACTGCATCACCGTCACGCACGTGATCCGCGCCGGCGCGCTTCGCGTCGAAGCCCATCGCGGCGGCACCGCGCCGCGCGCCTGGCAGATCGGCTTCGCGTCGCCCCCCGACGAAGGCTTCCTCGGCCTCGGCGAGCGGTACGACCACGTCGATCATCGCGGGCTGTCCGTCTACAACTGGCCCGAAGAGGGAGGCCTCACGACGGGCGAGCTCGTGCCGCCGGGGCCGGACAACCCGATGCCGAACGGCGGCACGATGACGTACTACCCGGTGCCGTTCATGCTCTCGACCGAAGGCTACGGCTTCTGGCTGGACACGACGTACTTCAACCAGTTCGAGCTCGCGACCGAGTCGCCCGTCGCGTGGCGGACGTGGGAGGTCGGCCCTACCCTCGCGTTCGAGATCTACGTGCCGATCGCCGGCGACCCGCGTCCGTGGCCGCTGCAGGTGCTCGACACGTTCACGGCGGCAACCGGCCGCCCGATGGTCCCGCCCGACTGGAGCTTCGGGCCGCGCCGGCGCATCGATCGCGGCAACCTGGTCGACGGCGTGCCGGAGCTGCAGGCGATGCGCGACCAGGGTCTCGCGATCACGGCGGCCGACGACACGCTGCACTTCTTGCCGAACGGCGACGATATCGGCAACGAGGCCACGCTCGCCGCGTGGGTGCAGTCGGGCATCGACCTCGGCTACAAGATGATCTGCTACTTCAACCCGTACTTCTCGAGCGATCCGACGAGCCCGCTCGCGAGCGTGATCGGGCAGGGCCTCGCCGGCGATTACTTCCTGCACGCCGCGGACGGCACGCCCGGCACGGTCACGCTGATCAGCGGCGAGACGCTCTCGGTCTACACGATGGATCCGACGAATCCCGACGCGGTCGCGTGGTTCACGAGTCAGTTCCAGCGCGCGTTCGCGCTCGGCTACTCGGGCTGGATGTACGACTTCGGCGAGTACGTGCAGGGCAACTGGACATCGCACGACGGCCAGAGCGCGGTCTCGCTCCACGACGCGTTCCCGGTGCTCTACGACCAGGCCGCGCACGACGCGCTCGAGCAGATGCGCCCCGGCGACTGGTACTACTTCTCGCGCTCCGGCTACACCGGCGCGCAGCAGTACGCGCCGATGACGTGGTCGGGCGATCCCGACGCGTCGTTCGGGCTCGCCGAGGGCTTGCCCGCGCAGGTGCGCGCCGCGATCACGCTGTCGATGTCGGGCGTCGCGCACGTCGGCTCCGACATCGGCGGCTTCAAGTGCCAGAACAACGGGCCCGACACCGCCGACGGCGAGCTGATCGCGCGCTGGATCGAGGCCGGCTCGATGTCGTCCGACATGCACGACGAGAACGCGTGCTCGGGCGGCGGCACGAAGGCGACGATCTGGACGTCGACCGACGCGCAGACCGCGTGGATGACGTACGCGAAGCTGCACACGCGCCTCGGGCCGTACATGTCCGCGCTCGCCGCGCACGCGCACGCCACCGGCACGCCGCTCGTGATGAGCGCGTGGCTCGTGCACCCCGAGCGCCGCGCGCTCGCGAACGTCGACGACGCGTTCTACTTCGGGCCCAGCCTGTACGCGATTCCCGTGGTCACGCGCGGCGCGACCACCGTGACCACGACCTTGCCGCCCGGCGAGTACGTCGACTGGCGCGACGGCACGCTCTACGATGGCGACACCATCGCCACGCTGCCGGCGCCGCTCACCGAGCTCCCGCTGCTGCTCGTCGACGGCGGCCTGATCCCGATGCTCGATCCGACGATCGACACGCTCGCGGTCGAGTCGTCGTCGACGGTCGTCGGGCCGACCGATGTCGCCGATGTCTACGACGTCGTCGGCGCGCTGTCGCACGCGACCGGTAGCGCGACGTTCACGCTCGCCGACGGCAGCACGCTGGCAGCCACGTACGACGGCTCGCCGATCGCGTGCACCGGCTGCACGATCACGCAGCTCGGCCCGCGCGTCCAGCGCGTGCAGGTCACCGCGACCACCGACGTCGCCGCCGGCGGGCTCGCGCTGCACGCGTCGGGTATCGCGCGCACCCTGCGCTGGGATGTCTACGTGATCGATTGACGCGCGGCCTCACGGCAACGCGTCGAGGTTCGCGAACTCCTGCGCGTAGCCGCACGCGGCGCACACCAGGGTGCGAAACCGCGGATCGTCGCGCTGCACGGTCTTGATCTCGGTGTGCTTGCACAGCGGGCACGTGCCGCTCGCGAGGCTCGACGCCGGCGGCGCGACCGGCGCGGCCGGCGAGACCGGCGAAGCAGGCGACGACGCGGGTCGCGCGGGCGGCGGCGGCAAGCCCGGATGCACGAGCTCGAGCCGCGTCGAACCCACCGCGATCTTGTCGCCGTCGTGCAGCATGGCCTTGTTGACCTTCTGGCCGTTCACGAACGTACCCGTGCGCGAGCCGAGATCGATGATCTGGATCTGGTCCGCACCGATCTCGAGGATCGCGTGCATGCGGCTGACCTGGTCGTCGTCGCCGAGGCGCAGCTGGGCCGCGGGAACCGTTCCGATCTTGACGATGCCGGACAGCGATCGGGTCTCGATCAGGCGATCGCCGCGGAAGATCCGGAATTGCGCCGTCGCCGATGGCTCGATCATCGACGGCGCCGGGGGAACGGTCGACGGCGTGCTGCTCGTGCCGCCGAGCCGCGCTGCGATGATCTCCGGCAACACCTTGCTCCGCGCCTGCGCGATCGCGGTCGCGTAGTAGTTGCGCCGGGCGAGCAGCCACAGCCCGGCCAGCGCGGCGACCGCGGCGGCGACCTCGTGCGCCGGCGTCAGCTCGTTCGACGAGATCGCGAGCGCGACTGCACCGCCGACCGCGACCACGCCGAGCAGTCCGCGCTCGTTCATCCGCAGCCACCGCGCCGCGCCCGGCTTGGCGACCTCGTCGAACGCACCATGCACCGCGATCTCGGTCGCAGACCGCTCGCCCGCATCCTTGCTTCGTTCGATCGCCGCTGCGATCGCGTCGAGGTAGGTCCCGCGAGCCGCCGCGCACAGCTTCGTCGCGCGGTCGAGGTTTCCGGCCAGCGCGAGCTTGATGATCATCGAGTTGGCTGCGGCGACGTTGATCCTGCGCCGCGTCACGTCGACCAGCGCGAGCCCGATCATCACGCCGCCGAGCGCGGCGAGTGCGTAGCTGGTGAGCTGGGAGCCGGTCATCCTCGGAGGCTACACCGCGCCCGAGGCGGCGCGGCTACTCGAACACCCACCATCCGAGCGCGAACATGCCGACCACGATCGCGAGCGCGATGCCGACCCCGATGACGATTCCGACCCGTCGCTTCGTGTCTTCGCGCGGCACACGTCGAGCGTAGCGCGGGCGGCAGCTGCGAAGGCGCAGCTCGGCGAGATCGGTGTCGGGAATGTACCGCTGCCCGTTCCCAGCTGGCCTATGATTCCGGCGTGTCGATCGACTTCCCCGAGCCGGCGTTCGCCGCGCTGCGCGACCACGCGGCGCGACTCGTCGACAGCCGCAAGCCCGGAACCGATCTCCGGTCGCTCGCGCGCGACCTCTTGCACGCGCTGTTCGACATCTGCACGCGCGCGGGCCTCGACCGCGTGCTCGCCGAGCTCGCGGCCGCGTTCCCGGAAGCCGATCCCACGGACCGCTCGGCGCTCGCCGACCACGATGTCGCATGCGCTGCGGTGATGGCGAGGATCGAGGACATCGATCTCGACGGTCGCGGCCCGCGCAACGCGAAGCCGCGCCAGCTCGCGGAGTGCGTCGTCGCGGCGCTCGGGCTGGTCGTGGTGGCGGCGCCCGAGCCGGTCACGACACTCGGCGACGATGTCCGGACCGCGGCCGTCGCGGCACTCGCGAGCGTCGTCGAGGTCGCGTTTGAGGCGACGGCGCTGCGCGAAGCGATCGTCGCCGACGCGCGCGCGCGATGCGAAGAGCACGTGCACGGTGCGTTCACGAAGATCGCGGCCCAGCTCGACGAACGTGGGATGCAGTTGCTGAAGCAACCCAAGGTGCCGATCGACGCGATGCAGGCCGTGCAACGCGCGCTCGCCGGCGCGCGGGATGCGGTGGTCGGCCGCGCCGCGAGCGAGGCGATCGATCGCGCGAAGGCCGTGATCGCCGCGACCGACGCCGACGCGGCCGCGCGCATCGACGCGCCGATCACGCTGCACGCCACGCCGCGCGACGTCGCGATCGTGCGCGTGTGCGATCCGCGCCTGATCAAGACGCCCGCGAACGTCGTGCAGACGCTGTCGACGGCGCTCGCCGAGCTCGCGCGCATCGCGTGGCGCGCGCCCGAGCAAGTCGTTCACCCGTATTCGCCCAGGCGCACCTTCGCGGTCGGCGAAGTGATCGATCACCCCAAGTTCGGGCGCGGGACCGTCTTGTCTCGTGTCGCCGACCGCATCGAGGTCGAGTTCCCCGACACCAAACGCACGCTCGTGCACCTCGCGGCGCCGCGGGGCTGAGCCGCGAGCTCACCACGTGTACTGCGCACCGAGCGCGAGCGTCCCGGAGCCGATCGTCTCGCCTTGCTCGGTGTCGCGCGAGGCCGACAGCTTGCCGTAGACCTTGAGCCGGCTCTCGCGCGAGAGCTTCCAGCGATACTGCACGCGCAGCGCCGCGGTGACGTCGGTGCCTTCGTCGTCGACGTATTGGCCGTACGTCACGCTCGCCAGCATCATCAGCGATCCGAAGCGATGGATCGCGCTCGGCATCACCGTGTACAGGAGCGGCGCGAGCGACGGGCCGTTGCCGAACGACGCGGTGCGGCCGACCGCCGCGATCGAAAAGTAACCGACCTGCGCCGGATCCTCGTTGTAGAGGTAGTAGGCGGCGTCGATGCCGAGGTCGGTGTCGCCCCACAGCGTCTGCGTGACGTTCGCGTCGAGCACGTACTGCGCGAGGTGGGTCTCTTGCGCACCGAGCACCGACGTCAGCTGCGGCCCGCACGCGTGCGTGCCGCAATACATCTGGATCTGATCGATCGAGACCGCATGACCCTTGCGATCATCGATCTCCGTCAGCTGCTGCTGGGTGTCGAACTCGTTCGCGGTCGCGGTCGCGAGCACCGCGGTGTTGAACGCGCCGAGCAGGCCCGAGTCCCAGCCGACCCACGCGGCCGCCGACGCGGTATCGCCGGTCGACTGCAGCTGCGCGTCGGCCTGCAGCGTCCCCGACGTCGACTGGAACGGCACGGTCGTCGTCGCGGTCGTCGTGGCCGACGGCGAGTATCCGCCGACGAGCTTGAACGACCAGTCTCCGGGATCCCACTCCGCCGACAGGTTCGCGAGATAGATGTTGTTCGCGGAGCTGCCGAACCGCGCCATCGCGCTCGGCGCGCTGCCCGCGTCGTGTGTCGTGGTGAAGTCGAGCCGGATCTGCCACGCGTCGTTCGGCTCGTAGATGCCGGCGACCTTGTCGGCGATCCACGCGCTCGACGGCGCGCTCGCCGTCGCCTGCGTGTTTCCCGCAGACGCTTCGTCGAGCACGCCGTCGGCACGTGCGGTGGAGCCCGCCGCCGCGAGCGCGCAAGAAGCCAGAACGACGTGGCGCATGACTGGCCTCCCGCGGCGCGCTGTTAGTGATGGTGGCGATCCGCGCGCAGGTCGCGGCGATCCTCGCGGAGGTCGCGCAGATCCGCCCGCGCGTCGCGCATGTCCTGCTTGAGGTCCTTGCGGTCGCCGCGTGCGTCGCGCCGATCCTTGCGCAGATCGACGACGTCCTTCACGAGGTCCTTGCGGTCGGCCTTCATGTCGGCGACCTCGGCCTTGATCGCGGCCTTGTCGGCCGCGACCGCCGACGCGTCGTGCGCGGCCTCGTCGGCCTTGAGCTTCGATACGTCCTGCTTGAGATCCTTGCGATCGGTCGCGAGGTCCTTGCGATCGGCCTTGATGTCCTTCTCGTCCTGCCGGACGTCCTTGATGTCCTGACGCAGATCCTGCTTGTCCTGGTGGATGTCCTTGACGTCCTGGTGGAGGTCCTTGATGTCGTGACGGATGTCGTGCCGGTCGGCGGCTGCATCGCCGCCGGCCGAGGCGATCGCCGGGACCAGCAACGAACCAAACACGAGCGCGACGCGCAGTAGCTTCTTCATGATCAGACTCCTAATTGGAAAGTGGCTGCAGTGACCCCGTGCACTGGATGTGCCGCGCCAAGTCCGCGGCGCGAGAGGGTGTAGGGTCGAGCCTGCGGCACGCGCAGAGACCATTTCGAGCGGTCGCGCCGGCGTGGGTGGAACGTGGAGAGACCGCCAAAGAGCTCAGTCGTCGCAACCGATGGGCTGGTTGGCAACGTCGAAGTCGTCGATCCAGATCTCGGCGGCCGGGAGCGCGACCGGCGAGTCGTAGGCGCCGAGTGCCAGCTCGACGTAGTTGATCGGAGCGGACGACGGCGAAAAGCTCAAGCCGCCTGCCGGATCGATCGACGGCGCCTGGACGCCGTCGATCGTGATGCGCGTGGCGCCGTCGGCTGCCCCGTCGCTCGTCGGAAAATCGATCTCCCACTCGATGCAGGTCCAGCGATCCAGCGGAAACGACAGCGACGACGTCACCGTTACGTCCGTGGGCTCGTAATTCTGAAACTCGACCGCTCCGTTGGCGTCGTCGAGCGTGACGCCGTATTCGGCGCCGGTGTCGTTTTCCACCTGGATCAAGTCATAGACCTGCGACGCAGATGCCGGATCGGACGCGGACGGAACGTACGCGTACATCCGCACGAACAGCGTCGTGCGTGCAAACGGAAAGCTCGTGGTGGTGATGGCTGCGACCTCGGTGCCGCCCGCGATCGCCAGGGTCTGGCTGTGGAGCGACTGGGATCCGCGACAAGCCCGAGCTCCGTCGACCTCGACCGTGCCGTTGTTCTCGACAAGCGACCACGTGGCAGCAGCGATGGCCGCGCCTTCGAAGCTGTCGCACAGCGGCGCGAATGTCGGGCACCGCGGTGGCCCGTTGCATCCGGTGAGTGACGCGACATCGGACGGTGCTGCATCAGACGATACGGCGTCGAAGCCTACCCGCCCGCATGCTGTGATGGTGAGCGCGGTGAGCACGTACCTGCGCACCGATCGATGCTACCGAAACTCGGGCCGGTGTGTGCGCGGCTCGATCGCGGCCCGACGACGCGGCGCAGACTCCGCTACAGCGGGTCTCGACCCAGATCCGCGGCGTCGTACGCGAGTCATGTGGCAGGGACGATCCGTACCAGCTCGTCGTACAGCGCAGCGCCGGCGCCGTCATCGGAGAGGCGAGCTCGCACGAGCGCGTTCGCGCACATGCCGGCACGCAGATGACCGCCTTTCGGGACGAGCGCGACATCGGTACGCTGGGCGCGATCGAAGCGCACGCGAACGGACATCGATCCGATCGCGGACTCGAGCCGAGCGAGTGCTCCGTCGACGAGGCCGGGCGCAGCATCGGGATGCACGGTGACCTCGCACGGAGCCTCGGGTGGTCGTGCCCACTGCGATGCCTGTGACTTGTCCGTCGACAGCGACAACAGGAACATCGGGTACTCGCGCGTCGGTACCGCCGGTGACGGCGGCCGCTCGGTCACCAGGTTCACTCGTCCGCTCGCGGTCCGGAACTTCCGATCCTCGTGGACGAGCTCGCCGACGAGCGGATTGCGGATCGGCGCCTGCTCGAGCTGCTCGAGCGTGATCCCGCGCGGCGTCAGCTTGCCCGCCAGGAACCGCCGCTTCCACGCCCGCGCGTCGCCGGCGAGCGCTTCGCCGAGCCCGACCCGAGCGGCGAGATCCTGGATGATCTCGAGATCCGAGCGCACGCTCGGCGGCGGAGCGACGACAGGTTTCGAGACCCCGATGTAGTGGTGGCCATACGAGCCGAGCAGATCGTCGTCCTCGAGCAGCGTGGTCGTGGGCAGCACGACGTGGGCGAGCTCGGCGGTGTCGGTCAGCATCGAGTCGACGACCACCACCAGCTCGCGACTCGCGAGCGCTCGGGCGACCGTGCTGGAGTCGGGCAGCATCGCCACGGGATTCGCGGCCGTGATCCAGATGGCTCGGACCGGCGGGCTCGTCGCGGCAAGGATCTCCTGGCCGAGCTGCGGTTCGTTGATCCATCGCGGTGCAGTGCCGCGGATGAACGAGAAGTCGAACGCGCCGCGACGCTTCGCCTCGAACGAGACCCCGCCGCCGCGCACGCCGATGTTGCCGGTGATCGCGCCGAGTGCGTCGAGCGCGCGCACGATCCCGCCGCCGTTGAGCCGCCGGCCCATGCCCCAGCCCACGAGGATCGTGGTCGGCCCGGCGTGAAGGCGTTCGGCCAGATCCTCCACCGCAGTCTCGGGCAGGTCGGCCTCGCGGCACCAAGCGCCGACCGACTGCGACTCGGCGAGCCGGCGGAAGTCGTCGACGTGATCGCACCACGTGCGCGCATCCGCTGCGATCCAGTCGCGCTCGAACAACAGGCGCGCCACGCCCATCGCGAGGGCGAAGTCGCCGCCCGGCCGCGGCTGCCACGTGCGCTCGCACAGCTCGGCGGTTCGGTGATGTACGGGATCGACGAGCGCGAGCCGGGCACCGCGTTTCTTGGCATCGCGCAAGACAGGGATGAGATGTGGACCCGAGATGAAGACGTTCTTGCCCCACAGCACGAGGTTGCGCGCGTGCAGCAGATCGAACATGTCGCTCGACTCGATCTCGCCGAAGTCGAGCGCCTGGGCCCACTCGCCGGCGCCGGTGCAGATGTCACCCCGCTTGCCGGTGATCGGCCCGAACAACTCGAAGAAATAGTCGGTGAGGTGCTTGAGCATCCCCATCGCACCGCCGGACTTGTAGTGAAAGATCGCCGACGCTCCGCTCTCGCGTTTGATCGCGAGGAGCTTGGCCGTGATCAGCTCCAGGGCCTCGTCCCAGCCGCACGGAACGAGCTGCCCGCCGCGGCGCACGAGCGGCGTGGTCACGCGGGCGGGCGAGTACTGGGTCTCGAGAAAGCGGCTGGTGCGAGCACACAGAAAGCCCCGGGTGATCGGATGGTCCTTGTCGCCCTGGATGCGCGTGACCCGTCCGTCCTCCACGGTCGCGACGATCGAGCACACGTCGGGACAGTCGCGGTTGCACAGAGTCTTCTTGTGCTCGACCGACACTGGTCCTCATGTTCGAGGATAGAACACCTGGATGTGACGCGGAAGCTGGATGCCCGAGACGTGGCGACCGCGCCGGGCAAGCTCGCGCAGGTCTGGTTCGGCGTCACCGAGGAGATGACGAGTGATAGCGTCGCACCATGCAGAACCTGCGAAACCTGCTGCTGGCTGGTGTCGCCGCGTGCGGCGCCACCCCGCACGCGGCGCCGCGCGCCGAGGCGCCGCCCACCGAGCTCGACGACGCGCAGCGCGCACGCGACGCCGCGCTCGCTCCGCGGGCAGCTGCGTTCGTCGACGCGTTCACCAACGAGGATCCCGAGCTGCTACCCGACGGGCGCGTCGTGTACTCGTCGACGCGCGGCGGCCTGCCGGCGTTATACGTCGCCGATTCCACTCACGCGGGTGCGCCCCCGCGCAAGCTGCCGGGCCCCGACGACCGCATGTTCGGCCTGCGCGTGCTCCCCGGCGACAAGACCGCGCTGTTCGTGAGCGACCACGACGCGGACGGCAACTTCCACGTGTTCCGCGTCGAGCTCGACGGATCGGGCTACTCGGATCTCACGCCTTCGCCCGTGATGCATCGCGACGTGCCGGCGATCGCGCGCGACGTGCCCGACGTGTTCGCGTACTCCGCGCACACGATGACCGACCCTGCGGCGCACCTCTACGTGCAGAAGCTCGGCGGCGCGCCACGCGAGTTCCACGTCGACAAGTCGGCCGGCTACCTGGTCGAGCTGTCGCCGGGCGGCGAGCGCGCGCTGCTGGTGACGTACGTCTCCGACGAATCGCAGATCTTGTATTCGGTCGACGTGGCGAGCGGCGCCGCGACCCGCCTGTATCCGCGCGAGGACCAGGTCGCCGCGGTCGATGGACCGTCGTTCGCGCCCGACGGCAAATCGGTCTATCTCGGCAGCGAGGCGCGCGGCCGCGCGGCCCTCGTTCTGCGCATCGATGCCGCGAGCGGTGTCGAGCTCGCGCGCTACGAGGAGACGGCCGCGCCGCATGCGTCGATCAGCGGGATCGCGGTCTCGCCGCAAGGCGATCGCATCGCGGTCGGAATCGACGCCGGTGACCACACCGAGCTGCGGCTACTGGATGCCGCACTCCAGCACGTGCGCACCGCACCGCTCGGCCTGGTCTCTGGCTGGATCGGTCGGTTCTCCGCCGATGGCGCGCGGCTCGCCGCAACGCTGACCCGCCCCGACGCGCCGACCGACGTGTTCGCGATCGACACGGTGACCGGCGAGCCGGCCGCGCTGCGAGACGATCCGCGCGCCGGCCTCACCGATGCGCCGAAACCTCGCGCGACGATCGAGCACGTCGCCGCGTTCGACGGTCTGTCGATTCCGATCAACGTGTACCTGCCACCTGCCGTAACGACGCGCCGGCTGCCGACGATCGTGCTGGTGCACGGCGGTCCTTCCGGCTCGGCCCAGATCGGCTGGAGCTACACGATCGGCTTCTGGACCGCGATGAACTTCGCCGTCGTCGCCCCCAACATCCGCGGCTCGTCGGGATTCGGCCTCGACTACATGGCCGCCGACAATGCCGCGAAGCGCGGCGATGCGCTGCGCGACATGGAAACCATCAACCGATGGCTGCGCGCGCAGCCCTGGTGCGACCCGGACCGGCTCGTGATCGCCGGCATCAGCTACGGCGGTTACATGACACTGCTCGCGCTCGGAATGCAGCCGAGGTCGTGGGCCGCCGGGATCGACGGCTCGGGCATGAGCAATCTGAAGACGATGGAGGAGCTCGAGGACCAGACGATCCGCGTGTTCGACGAGACCGAGTTCGGCACGCTCGGCAAGGACGACGCGATCCTCGCGGCGTGGAGCCCGCTGAGCCACGTCGACGCCGTGAGGTCACCCGTGTTCGTCTATCAGGGCGTGAAGGATCCGATCACGCCACGCGACGAAGCCGATCAGATCGTCGGCGCCCTGCGTCGCCGCGGCATCCCGGTCGAATACATGTTGATCGCGAACGAAGGGCACGGCATCACGCGTCGCGACAACAAGATCGCGTACCTCGTGCGCTCGTTCCGCTTCCTCGCCGACCACCTCGGGCTCGCTCGCCGAGCGCCTTTCGACGAGAAACCTTCGGAGTGATTGCCGCTCGGAGCCGAGATTGAGGAGCACCAAGTCGAGCGGGGTACACGGCGACGTTCGTGCTGCCCGCGCTCGAAGCCGCGTCACCCGACGTCCGGAACGATGGAAAGCAGCGTGAAACCGTCGCGAGCTCACTACTTGTGCTTCTCGAACCACCATCCGGCGGCGGCCGCTCGGTGGCTCATCTCGCCCGACGATCGCCGTCGCGCACGATGCACCGTCAGCAGCCGCGTGGTATCGCGAGCTGACCGGAGAGCGGCACAGCGCAGCGGACTACCTGTGCGAGCGCCGTGCCCATGATCCGTGCATGGCCATGCCGGGGACGATCGCATCCGAGCTCGCCAGACGAGCTCGTGCCGCTGTCGTCGAGCGTGATCGCGATCTCGCTCGCGAACGATGGCAGGCGCAGCGTACTGACGTGGCGCGCGGTCGACGGCAGCGTTCGAACCGGCGCGGTGATCGATCTCTACCTTCCGGTGCAGTGAGCTGGAGCCGACGAGCACGAACCGTCGCATGTAGCCCGCGGGCGGCGCACCGTCGCTCGACGGCTACTGGGCCATCGCGGGCAACCACGTGGATCGACGCGGCGCTCGTCCTGGCATCGCAGCTGCTTTAGAGAACGCGCACAACCCTTGTAAGGAGCTACGCATGTCAGCGATTCCAGCCGACCCGTTTCACGTGATCGACCTCGACAGCCTGCATGGCATCTGCGGCGGCGACGCCAACGAAGGCTGGGGACACTGGGCCGGCAAGTACCTCGGCACGACGCTGGGCGGAGGCCTCGGCGCGGCCGGCGGGTTTGTCGGCGGTGGCGCGGCAGGCGGCGCGATCGGCACCGCGGTCGGCGGTCCTCCCGGCACGGCTGTCGGCGCGACCTATGGTGCGTGGACCGGCGCCGGCGCGGGCGGCGCCCTTGGGGGTTCGCTGGGCTACGACTACGGTGGCAAGATCGGTGACTGGTTGACCGGCGGTCGGTGAGCGCGCGCGTTCGTTCGTGCGATGCGTGCCCTCGTGTCCGAAAACGAAGGCGCCGCACAATCGCACTCTAGCAACACTTCTCTGCCGCGGTTTACCGTCGGAGGCTTCGCGGTGTTGAATCCCTCCACACACGCGCGTCCGATCTCGCGACACCCCCGCGTGGCCGATTTCACATCGGGAGCGTTATCCACCATGACCGCAGGGTGGAACATGCGTTGCTGTGAGGTCGGGGGAGAAGGAGCCTCCCATGCAGACTCATCTAGTTCAGTGTGTGCGATCCGCCATCGTCTTCGGTCTCGCCATCGGAGGGACCACCGCGTGCACGAGTGACGCGGACCAAACGGACGGGGAGCTTGGCCACGCTGGGTTCTCGTATATCGGCGAGGGCTGCCAGGTCATCGGTTGCCCGACGAGTCGAGCGATCATGCTCGGCAGCACCGAGCTGATCTCGGTCGTGGCAAAGTCAGGCTCCGTTCCGGTAGTCACGGCACAGGTGAGCGACGCATCGATCCTGAGCGCGACCGTCTCGGGTCGAGAGTGCTGCACGTCGACCAAGGATGGAGGGACGTGCCGGTACGGCGATCCGATGCTGGAATGCGCGAGCGACGAAGTCGCGTCCGAAACCGTCAGCGTGTCCGCGATCGCGGCCGGCACCGCGCAGCTGCAGTTGATCGTCGCCGATGGATCGACGTTCGACTCGCTCGAGCTGTCCGTAGCCGCGCCGGATCAATTGACCGTGAGCTGTCGCGAGGAGAACCAGCCGGACGTCACCAGCATGGCAGCCGGCACGTCGTGCATGATGCGATGGAACGCGGTCGACGGCCGCGGGAAACAGCTGCAAGCCTCGACCGGCGTCACCGTCTCGGTCGAGCCGCTGTCCGTCGCCGGCCTGGAGCCTTCGCTTGCGGCACCGCTCGTCGCGATGACAGCGGGTGACCAGGGCAGCCTGCTCGGCACGTCGCTCGACGCGGTGGCGTCTGGTACCGCCACCGTCACCGCGACGGCAACGGACGCGCCGTCGGTGAGCGGGACGATGTCCATCACCGTCCCCTAACAAACCGCTCGTCACATGCGAGCCAAACTACCTCTGGGCGAAGGTGCACGAAGCATCGGAGTCGTTCGGCAAGTACATGAAGCTCGCCGCTTCGAAGGACAAGCTCGCCGCCGCATTTGCCGAGCATCACCTCCCGGAGTCGGATGTCGAGGAGGCGACGAAGGTGCCCGGCTGGTTCCACAACAACATGAGCCGCGGTGAATCGCAGACCCTCACGACCCACAGCCAGGAGCTATTGATCGCGCTGCGCGACGTGGCGGGGTTGTCGTGGGGTGGCGCCGAGATGAGCTCTAACGAGAATTGTCGGCAGGATAGTATCGGCACTGTGCTCCAGAACTTTAATTTCCCGTAGCCTCGTGCTGATCGTCGGCCTCACCGCGTGCAAAGGCAGCAGCAAGACCGAGCCGGCGAACGCTGGAAGCGCAGCGATGAAGCCCGCGAACGTGGAACCTGCGGCGAAACCCACGGCAGACGCGAACGCGATCGCGCGCAAGATCGTCGACGCGCAGCTCGCTGCGATTCAATCCAACAAGGATCCTGATCTCGTCACCACGTTCACGAAGGATGCGGTGATCCTTGCCGGTGCGCCTCACAAAGCTTCCGATGGAGACCTGATCTCGCTGGTCGCGTCCCTCACGCCTCATGACCAGCTGAAGGAGATCAAGGCCGGTCGCATCATTGCGGGTGGCAACGACGCGGCGGTGTGGCTCTACGCGGAGCTATCGATCAGCAAGCACAACAACGAGCCCGGCGAAAAAGAATCGGATGCGACGGCCACCGTGCGTGCGACCGAGCTCGCGACCGCGGCGAGCGGCTGGAAGGTCGTGAGCGCTGCGTTCGCGGAGCCCGACGAGCCCGTTCACAGCGGCGGGGCGTTTCCCATGATCGGCACGACCGCCGCGGGGCCGGTCGCGCAGCTCTTGACCGCGCCGAGCCTGGCCGACGACGCTGCGGTGATCACGGGGAAGGATGTGGCGATCGGCGCGGAAGCTGCGAAGACGCTCGCGGCATGGACGGCTCACAAACCGACCGTCGATGGCAACGTGCGCGAAGTCCACGATGCCAAGTGGGGCTTCGTGCAAGCGAACCTGTCGTGGAAGGACGGTGATGCCCCGCCGTTTCGCGCGTCGGCGCATGTCATCGCGCTCGCGAAACCGGACGGGTCATGGATGATCGTCGCGCTGCATCTGATGAAGGTGTAAGCGGCAGAAGTGCAACGTGACTGCGGCTGTGGCGACCACAGTGACGAGCTCGACCACCACCGTTCGGTCTTGCGAGATGTAAGCGCAGCGCAAGAATCTCGCGACGTTGTACGAGCGATTCGTTACGCAGCGCGGAATTCTCGTCGAGGATTCTGCGGAACGATCGGGCGTAAGCGCGGTATCGGAACGGCGTGGTACCGTGTCGGCGTGGGCTTCGAGGTCGATGTCACGCTGATCCAGGAGATGCTCGCGCTCACGCCGACGCAGCGGATCCAACAAAACGATCGCGTGCTGCGCATGATCGAAGAACTGCGTCATGGCCTCGCAAAGTCTGGAAAGCCTGCTGTCGACCCTGGCGTCGAGCGACGTTGAGTTCATCGTTGTCGGGCTGCTCGCGGCTGTGGCCCAAGGCGCACCGGTCACGACGCCCGTTTCGACATCGTGCACCGACCAACGCCGGACGTGACGGCGCCCGATCTCGGTTCCCCCGCCAACGCCACGAAGGTCGCTACTGCAAAGATGGCAAGCTCGGGTCCATCACTGCGATGAAGGACTCGCGCACCGAGCTCGAGTCGCACACCAAGAAGCTCCTCGAGCTGGCGTCGAAGTAGCGCTCGCGAAGCCGATCGTCGGCATGTCAGCTGCGAGCAAGCCAACGCCCTCGCGGTGAAGCGCTGATGGCGCACGAGCCGTCGCCGAAAAGCGAAGACGCCTCGCTGGTTTGCGAGGCGTCTTCTTCCTGTGGAGCCGTGGGGGATCGAACCCCAGACCTCTAGAGTGCGATTTTCGAACGCACGAGCGATCTCGCGTGCTTGGTGCCGCGTTTCGTTCCTCGACCACGACCCTTCCGTCGAGGATTACGAGAAACGCTCTCCGCGTCTGAACGCGGTCGCGGAAGCTTGCGTGATCGCCTTCGCCGGGGCGACTCGTGAAGCTCGAGCAGCGCGACGTCGGCGATATCCTTGTCGCGCCCAGCTGCCCGCTTGTTCTTGATGAGCATGTCACGACCGATCACGTACAGCGGATGCGTCACGAAGTCAGCTTCGACCCGGCTCTTCCAAGCCTGCGCGAAGGACACGCCGTCGATCGAGGTCAGGATGTCGATGCGCCACGGCTTGTGGCCGAGCATGAACACCTTGTGCGGACGTGCGAGATCGGTCGCGGCCGGAGCGACGTTTCCGAATCCAAAATCGACGAGCGCCTGGCGAAGCCTGCGCGCGTTAGCCGGAGTGCGCTCGACGAATACGTCGAGATCCTCGGTGAGACGAGGTTCGGCGTGCCCCGACACCGCGTGACCGCCGACGAGCACGAACCGCACGCGACGGTAGATCAGCGCACTCAAGAACTCGGTCCAGTCGCGACTCAGCTCGATCTTCACCGAACCAGACCCTCCGCAGCCGTTCCACCTCCGAGATTCGCTCCTCGAAGGACATCGCGGCGATATCTTGGCGATCGAGCTGCGCAGCCTCGGCGAATCCGGTCGCCGTTCGCAAGACGCGCTCGATCATGGTCGGACTATCGCATGCCGCGCCGTGCGAAACGATTCCGCGCGTCAAGGTCGCGAGATGTCAGCGGAGCAGAGTTCCCGGAACGATTGCTCGCTCACTCCGAAAACAAAAACGGCCCGCATCTCTGCGCGGCACTTTCGTTTTCCTGGTGGAGCCGTGGGGGATCGAACCCCAGACCTCTAGAGTGCGATGAAAAAGGGCCTGAAGAATCTCGCGCGCTTGCATGCGCAATTCGTTCCGCACCGCGGAATCCTCGACGAGGATTCTACGGAACGATTCGCAACTAGCTTCGGAACTTCACAGCCCACATTCCGAAGATGCAGGTTCGAAATAGCGTAGCTACCCGGTGGAAGACCTCGAACGATTTCCGCGTATCATCAGCCGGGGGACTCATGGCCGGGCCGTCACCAACTTCCGCTCAACAGACGCCCGAGGCACAACCGCCGGACGCGCAGCCTGAAGTAACGCCGCCGGCACATTCCGGGCAGCAATTTTCGTCGGCGGGGCCGATCCCGCCGGTGGCCACTGCATCCGCAACGAGGACAGGTGGACCGTCCGCATCGGACCAAGCATACGGACCACACGAGCAAGTCGCTTCTCCGCATACGTTCACCGGGTCTGCACACCTTCGGGTGACCGCGAGCGGACTCAACGTTCGGTCGACCCCGAGCTCCGGCGTCAGCGACAACATCATCGGTGGACTCTTTCACGGCGATCGTGTGGACGGCCTCGATCGAGAAGGTGACTGGATCCGCATCACGTATCACGGGCAACGCGCTTACGTGCACGGTGGCTACGTCGAGGTCGTTCCGACCGAGGTCTCGCCCGAGGCGGTCGCGAAGCAGAAGACAACCGAAGCCGTGAAGGCGCCCGAGACGCACGCTGCTCCTGCGGCTGCAGCGCCGTCGACCGAGACACCTGCATCTACGCACGCGGCAGCGACGCCGGAAGCAGCGCCGACACCGCATACAGTCGCGCCAACGCCGCACTCAGCCGCGCCCACGCCAGCGCCACATGCAGCCACGTCAGCGCCACATGCAGCCACGCCAGCGCATGCAGCCACGCCAGCGCATGCGGCTGCGCCCGCAGCACACGCCACCGCCGATCACGCGGCTACCGAGCACGCGAGAGAGGCTGTGTTGCGTGCGCAAGGCAACCTCCTGTTGACAGAAGTGGAAGCCGGCTTCTTGACGCTCTCCCAGGCGATGAACGTGATCGACAAGACCGATCGCGAGGGCAATGGCGGGCAACCGTCCGCGATCGGTATCCAGATCGCGGCGGGAATGCCCGCGGCCTACGCGCTACACGCGTTGGGTGCCAGCGCAGGCAGTACGACGAGCGCGCCTGCGCCGGAAGCGCCGAAGCACGACGCCGCCCAGCCGGCGGCGAAGGCGCAATCGACGCTGCATCCGAGTCAAGCCGACCACGCCCCCACTTCCGCGCCGCCGATCGACGATGCCGGCCTCCAGAAGCTCGCCGGCAGCTTGCACGATCCGCGCGTCGACCAGATCATGCGCGATCTCGGAGCTATCGTCGCGCTCGATGCGAAGCTCGAGAAAAAACTCGCCATGTCGGAGATCCACGGTCCCGACCGCGAGCGACTTGTCGCCGACATCGGGTCGGTTCGAGCGCAGGTGCTCGCGCTGGATGGGCTCGATCCCGCGGCGCTTGCGGCGTTCAAGGTGGGCGTGAACCACAAGCTCGAGCAGGTGGCGCCCTATCACGCCCAGTGGAACATCTTGACGATCGAGTCCGCGCCGGAGAAGGGCCAGAAGCGCCCGTTCACGACCTGCAACATGACGTCACTCGCGATGTCACTCGAGGCGATCGGCAAGAACGCCGCGAGCTACAAGCCCGAGCTCCATGCCAAGCTTCTCGTCGTCGCGAACGCGTTCAGCGGCGACATCGGGACGGCGACGCTCCCCTCGGCCGGCGTGTCGCCCACGATGGATTCACTGCTCGGGCTGCGGCTTCCCGACTTCATGGAGCTGGCTGCCGTCGTCCATTTGATGAAGGGGAACACCGAAAAGGATGCGCACGACGCCGCCACCGCCGCGGTGGGGAAGAAGACGCACCTCGACTTCCTCGCTGGAATCGCCGGAGACTTCAACGCCAAAGCTGACCCGGAGTACATGTCGTTCGGATCGGACGCTGCGAACAAGGCATTCGAGAAGAACTCCAACGAGGAGAGCAAGCAGGCGAACAAGGTGATCGATGCGCGAAAGACCGCCGAGACCAGCCCGCACGATAAGACGGCACAGGCAGCGTACGAACAGGAGAAGGCTGCCTTCGACGCACAGGACGCGACCCGCTCGATCAACCAGGACCTGCCGCTGGAGAGCTACAAGAGTCAGATCATGAAGCGCATCGTCCCGATGCTCGACGCCGGCGCTGGCATCATTGCAGGTTGCTTGAACCACTTCACGCGCTGCTACGAGATGACGAACGACTACATCATGGTGCAAGATCCCGGTCAGTTCTCGCGCAGTCACCTCAAGATCATGTGGAACGAGGCACGCGCGGCTCGCTACTTCACCAACTACATCGTCATCCGATGAAGCTTCATGTCTGTTCTTTGGTGCTGATCGTCGTTGGCTGTCATAAGCCAGCTGAGACCACGAACAGCGGATCGGCGGCCGGATCCGGATCAGGATCGGGCTCTGCGCAAGCTGGTTCGCCCGGCAGCGCGGGCTCCGCCGGCGCTGCGCCGTCGACGTCCGCCGATGCCAATGTGATCGCAGCGCTCGATGACTACGACAAGATCCTCGCGCCGATCTGGAACCTCGAGCCGAAGGCTCGGTTCGCCGCGGTGTGCGCGCACTACAAGGAGCTCAACGCCAAGGCGCTGCAGGTCCGTACGGCCGCGTCGCACTGGACCACCAAGTCGGCCGAAGTGAATGACGCGATCGAGGGGTTCTACGCGAACACGAACAGCCTGCCGATGTGCTGCGACCAGGCGAACGACGACGCGAGCAACGATCGCTGCATCGCGCCGGTTCATCAATCGTTCGTGGACCTCGTCAAGCTCGTTCCCGGCGCGAAGCCTAGCGACACGCATGCCGGCGACGCGGTACCCACCGCGACGGCTTCGGCTGGTTCCGCCGCCGTGCCGAGCAACCTAAAGGCGAAGTTGCAGACAGCCGACGACGCCCTCACATCCGTGATGCATCAGACCTACGGATCGGCGAGTGAGCTCTGCAAAGCAGGCACGGCCGCGACGGAAAAGGTCAATGACATCGTGACGGCGCCCGATCTCGGTTCCCCCGCCAACGCCACGGGGTTCGACGAAGAGCTTGGCGCTTTGACGATGGGACTGCCGGCGTTCGAAGGTCGCTACTGCAAAGACGGCAAGCTCGGGTCCATCACCGCGATGAAGGACTCGCTCGCCGAGCTCGAGTCGCACACCAAGAAGCTCCTCGAGTTGGCGTCGAAGTAGCTCGCGCACCGCCGAAGCCGAAAACAAAAACGCCGCGCATCTCTGCGCGGCGTCTTCGTTTTCCTTGTGGAGCCGTGGGGGATCGAACCCCAGACCTCTAGAGTGCGATGAAAATAGGCGTGAAGAATCTCGCGGCCTTGCATCCGCGATTCGTTCCGCAGCGCAGAATCCTCGACGAGGATTCTGCGGAACGATTGACCGTTCCTCGACCGTTTCCACGCGGTGTTCCACGCCCGCTACCACGCGCAGGAGTGAGGCTGGCGGCATGCAGACAAACACCACGACCAACGATCCTGCTCGAGACCCGGCGGCCATCGCGAAGGCGCGCGCTCAGGTGGCCGAGCTCAAGAAGATGCTCCACGACAGTGCCTTCGCGCGCGCCGAGCGGCAGCGCGCGAAACCGCTGTACCAGCGACTCGGCGGCGAGCCGGCGATCCGCGCTGTCGTCAGGGATATCGTCGAGCTTCACTTCACCGAACCGCTCACCGCACCGTTGTGTGTCGGTGTCGACAAGAACAAGCTCGTCGATCACGTCGTCAACTGGCTTTGTCAGGCCGCAGGAGGCACCGAGAAGTACACCGGGCGTGACATGGTCACCGCGCACGAGCACCTTCGCATGACCGACGTGCACTTCATGGCGGCGGGCGACCAGATCTTGCGTTGCCTCAAGAAGTACAACGTGCCCGAGCCCGAGATTCAGGAAGTGATGTGCGCGATCATCGCGCGCCACGACGACGTGATCCGATGAAGGCGCTCGCGACGATCGCGCGACGTCTCGGTGCCGTCTGGCTCGCCGGCTGTTTGTACTGACCTGAGGAGCTAAAGCGAATCCGAGCCCGTCGGGACACCGTCGAACAGCACCGTCGAGAGATAGCGCTCGCCCGTGTCGGGAAGCATCGCCAGCAGGACGGACCCCTCGGCCGCCTTCTGGGCGACTACAAGCGCGCCGGCGAGCGTGCCGCCTGCCGAGATCCCGCAGAAGATGCCCTCCTTCTTTGCGAGGTCGCGTGCGACCGCGATCGCCGTCTCGTCGGCGACGCTGACTACCTCGTCGTAGACGTCGCGATCGAGCACGGATGGAATGAAGTCAGGTGTCCAGCCCTGGATCTTGTGCGGCTTCCAGTCCTTGCCATCGAGGAGCGCGGCGCCAGCGGGCTCGCACGCGACGATCTTCGTGTCGGGACGCGCGCACTTGATCATCTGGCCGGCGCCGGTGAGTGTGCCGCCCGTACCGTAGCCGGTGATCCAGTAGTCGAGACGGCGACCGGCGAAGTCGGAGAGGATCTCCGGCCCTGTGGTCTGGCGGTGGTACGCCGGGTTCGCTTCGTTGTCGAACTGACGAGCGAGAAACCAGCCTCGCTCCTGCGCGAGATTCTCGGCCAACCGCACCGCGCCGGAAGCGCGCTCGGCGGCGGGCGTCAAGATCACCTTCGCACCGTAGGCGCGCATGATCTGTCGGCGCTCGACCGAGAACGACTCCGGCATGATCGACACGAACGCGTACCCGCGCGCGGCCGCGACCAGCGCGAGCGCGATGCCCGTGTTGCCGGAGGTGGCCTCGACGATCGTCATGCCCGGCTTGAGCTGGCCCTTGCGCTCGGCATCCTCGACGATGCCAAGGGCAAGCCGATCCTTGACCGAGCCGCCCGGGTTGGCGGCCTCGAGCTTGACATAGATGGTCACGTGCGCGGGCGCGAGTCGATTGATGCGCACGACCGGCGTGCGACCGATGGTCTGGGTGATGTCGTCGAAGATCACGGTGGTCGTCCTTCGTGGTTTCAGCTGTAAGATGGCCGTATCGCATGGGGAGCACCGTGGGAGCGAGCGTGGAAATCCGCATCCTGGGTCCTACGGCGGTCATGAGGAACGGGTGTCCTGTCCCGATGCCTCGCTCTCGCAAGGTGCGCGCATTGCTTGCGTATCTGACGCTCAGCCCGCATGCGGTATCGCGCAGCCGCCTGTGCGCCGTGTTGTGGGATGTGCCGAACGATCCCCGCGGCGAGCTGCGCTGGTGCCTGTCGAAGCTGCGCAGCCTGCTCGACCACGAACGCCGGCGTGTGGTCACGGAAGACGATCAAGTCTGTCTCGACCTCGGCGATGCGCGTGTCGACGTGCTCGACATCGAGCGCGCCGCGCTCGCGGGCTTCGACAACGTACCGCCAGCGGAGCTCTGCGAGCTCTGCGATCGCTTCGGCGGCGACGTGCTCGATGGCGTCGAGATCGACGGCAATCCCGAGTTCGCAGGCTGGCTCGCGGCGCAACGCCAGCGGTATCGCTCGCTTCACGTCGAGTTGCTGCGCACGCTAGTCTCGCGCGTCTCCAGCGAAGACACCTTCCGCCGGCTCCAGGTCTGGCTGGAGCTCGCGCCGTTCGACACGCGCGCCCACGAGGTCATGCTCGACGGGCTCGCGAAGGCCGGGCGCTTGCGCGATGCGGAGAACCATCTCGCCGCGACGATTCGCGCGTTCGAGGCCGAAGGCCTCGACTGGGTGCCGTTGCGCGATGCGTGGCAACAGCTGCGCACACCGCGGATCGAGTCCGCCGCCCTGCCGGTTGTCGCCGTCGTCCCGCGGCGCCGCGCGTCGGTAGCCGTGATGCCTTTCACCGATCGCGAACAGGGCGGTATCGCCGATGGTCTCACCGAGGATGTGATCATGCAGCTTGCGCGCTTGCGCGTGCTGTTCGTGATCGCGCGCGGGAGCGTGTTTGCACTTGCCGAGCGCGGCGTCGGACCACAAGAGGCTGCGCGCGTTCTCGGTGTCGACTACGTGGTCAGCGGATCGATTCGCCGTACTAAAGGGTGCTTCACGGTGAGCATCGAGCTCGCAGATGCGCGCGACGGCCGCATCGTGTGGACGAACGCACTCGACGGCGTCACCGACGATACGCTTGCGGTCCTCGATTCGATCGTCGAGCGTATCGTGTCGGCGATCGCCGAGGAGATCGAGACCGAGGAGTCTCGCCGCGCGGTGCTCAAGCCTCCAAGCTCGCTCGATGCGTGGGAGGCATACCACCGCGGCTTGTGGCACATGTACCGGTTCAACGGGCCGGACAACTGTCATGCCGAGCATTTTTTTCGCGCCGCGGTCGCATCGGATCCCACGTTCTCTCGCGCGCATGCGGGCCTGTCGTTCACGCATTTTCAAAACGCTTTTCTCGACCTCACGCCGGACCGCTCTGCACAGATCGACTTGGCGTTCGACGAGGCACGACGCAGCCTGGCGTCGGACGACCAGGATCCCGCCGCGCACTGGGCGATGGGGCGTGCCCTCTGGTTGCGCGGTGAAAACGCCGAGTCGATCGGCGAGCTCGAGCGTAGTGTCGATCTGTCGCCGAACTTCGCGCTCGGGCACTACACGCTTGGGTTCGTTCATGCTCAGCAAGGTGACCCGAAGACCGCGATCGGTGCGTGCAACTACTCGCGCGAGCTGTCGCCGTTCGATCCGCTGCAATTCGCCATGCTCGCGAGCCGGGCGCTCGCACACGTTCGTTTGGACGAGCATGCCGAGGCCGCCGAATGGGCGGTCAAGGCGACCGCGCGACCGAACGCGCATGCGCACATCCTCGCCATTGCCGCGGGCTGCTTGTCGCTCGCCAATCGCGCGACCGAAGCGAGGCGCTTCGTGGCCCGGATCCGCGAGCGTCTGCCACGCTATTCGATCGAAGACTTCCTTCGCGCCTTTCATTTCGATACCGACGTCGAGAGCTTGTTTCGTAGCAGCGCGCGCCGGATCGAATTCGCCCCCTGACGACCGGCTCGTGCAGCCATGGGGAATGGTTTTGTGCTGGTCCCGTCGACGTTTTGCTCGTCCCGAAAACAACGGCGGCCAGCTCGAAAGCAAGTATCTTGCGTGCGCGATTCGTTCCGTAGCACCGGATCCTCGACGAGGATTCTGCGGAACGATTACGCGAGAACTACTTATCGCCAGCATCCGGCCGACGCGTTCGTGAAGCTGATCAAGGGAAGCTGCGATATCGGAACGCGCGCTCTTCGAGTCAGCGCCACACTTGGTGTCAAGGTTCCCGATCACACGCCGCCCCCGGCGCCGCGGCTGCGGGCGCGAATCGGCGCGGGCTCGTGACGACGCTTCGCCGAGAACAAAAGCGACCCGCATCACTGCGAGCCGCTTTCGTCTTCCCTTGTGGAGCCGTGGGGGATCGAACCCCAGACCTCTAGTGCGATGAAAATCGGCCCAATTAGTCCCGCGAGGTTGCGGTGTCGATTCGTTCCGCGGCGCGAATCTCCGTCGAGGATTCTGCGGAACGAATGAAAGTGCTCCCGGCTTGGTGTGCCCGCGTGACCAGACGGTTAGGTTTGCGCGGATGCGGCGCCGTCAATTGCTTCGCAGCCTGCTCGGGACGGTCGGTGCTCTGCTGACAAGCTGCATGCCGCATCGCCGAAGCGTGGCACAGCACTCACCGACAATCGACGAGCTGCTCGAAAAGAATCGCCACTTCGATGCGCAGTTCGGCGGCGGACTCAGCAATCACCTGTCCATGGCGCTCGTCGCCCTGGCTCGACTCGGCGCGACCGACGCACGGCTCGGCCAATTCTTCGCTGCGTATTCGAAGCAACTCGAGCCGCGGCCTGTCGAGCGGACGCCGATCACGCGCGAGACGTTCACGAAGAACCTCGGCACGCATCACCGTTACGGCGACTACCTCGCATTTTTCGCCGACGAGCTGCACCGGAACGGCCGCACCCAGTTGCTCGCCACGTATCTGCCCAATCTCGTGCCCGGCATCTCGGGCGCGGCATTTCACGCGATGATCCGGCTCGCTTACGGCTTGGAGATAGATGACGACGCCGAGGTCGCCGCTTCGCTCGCATACCTCGCCGATGCGTACCTGATGCTCGGTGCACCAACCGGTGATGCGCCGATCGACGAGCCTCCGGCCGAGCTGCTGCGCAGACTCGCCGCGATGCCGGCACTCGCGCATCGCACCTGGCGCAGTGGCCTGATCACCAATGCGTTCGAAGACATCGCGAAGCAGCCGAGCTTCGCCGGTGTGATCGACTGGCTCCCCGCGAGCGCAGCCGAGCTCGCGCAGCTCGCCGAGGCCGCGCTCCTCGTATACGCAAGCAGCGATGACTTCGTCGCCCTCCACGGGCTGACCAGCACACACGCCCTTCGCGTCGCCTGGCCGCATTTTTCGGCCCCGGCGGTTGCTGCGCGTTTCCAGTTCCAAGCGCTTTGCGCCGTATACGCCGCGATCGGCACGCCCCCGTTGCTCTCGCCAGCGGACGCGTCCGCCTTGGCGCGTCGCGACGTGCCAGCATGGCCGGAGATCGCGGCGACCGCGGTACGATCGAACGACGAGCACGTGATCAAGCTCGTTTACAGTGCGCGCGAGGAGGCTGCGGTGTACGGCCATCCGCTGTATCGCTACGTGGCAGCGAAGAAAGCCGGCCTCGTCTCGTGACAGCGCTCGCGGAACGATTGCGCACCTCAAGGTCGCGAGATGTCAGAGGACCACTAGAGTTGCGGAACGATTGCTCGCACGCGACGAAAACAAAAACGCCGCGCATCTCTGCGCGGCGTCTTCGTTTTCCTTGTGGAGCCGTGGGGGATCGAACCCCAGACCTCTAGAGTGCGATTCTAGCGCTCTCCCAGCTGAGCTACGACCCCAGGTTCAGGTCCGGTTGGGTATCACGCAGTTAGGGACCTGTCAACGGCGAGCGTGCAGGCGGGCAAACGCCACGCGAGCATTGCGGATCCTCCGGACTGCTCCTCATGCAACTCGGCTCGCCGGGGCCGACGCGTCGTAGTAGTCGATGGACTCGCGCTCGCGACCACGCACGACGCGCTTGTCGCGCAGACGACCGCGCCATTCGGTGACGATCGTGGCCTGACCGTCGGGCTCGCCGGCGCGGTGGTAGTAGACGATGACCCAGTCATCGGTTCGCCCGAGCTCGTGAGCGCGCGCCGTGTTCGAGAACAGTGCCGTGAACGACCAGCCATCGCGCTCGACGTGCATGACCGGCAGCCATGCGTCGTGCTTCGGGTTGAAGCGGCGCGGTGCGATCCGGCGAAGCTCGCCGGCCGCCGCGGCGCGGCGATATTCGCGATCGATGTCGAGCATCAGGGCGACCGGCGGTTGCACGCGCGGCGGAGCAGATGGCCGTGTGCGCGCGAGCCTCGTCGCGAGCACGTCGCGGATCGCGGCGAGCCGGCGGTCGCCGAACCCGGGCACGCCCGCGAGCCGGCCATCGTGGGCGGCAGCCTCGAGCTCCTCGAGCGTCTCGATGCCGAGCTGGTCGTGGACACGTGCCGCGAGCTCGGGCCCGAGACCCGGTACGCGCTCGAGCACCTTGCTGCCGTCGCCGCGCAGTCGATCGAGCGCGCCGCAATGGCCGGTCTTGATCAGCTCGATGAGCACGTTCGCGAGGCGGGGGCCGATGTGGGGCAGCGCTTCGAGCCCGACGCGGCCGTGATCTCGGAACACCTCCGAGAGCTCTCGCGGGTTTTCGCGAACGGACTGCGCAGCATCCCGCCAGGCTCGAACGCGATGCGCGGACGCATCCTGCTGTTCCAGCAGATCGGCGACCTTCTGAAGCACGCTTGCGATGCCCGCGTTGGTCACAGTGGCCGAGATTGCACTCTGCATTCCAACTGGCTCGTCCGATGCACCCGCCAGAAGCATGCGTTTGACCTCTCCTGCATTTCGCGACGGCGGCGAGATTCCGACCAAGTACACGAGCGATGGAATCGACGTATCCCCGCCGCTCGCGTGGACCGACGTTCCGCGCGGGACCAAGAGTCTCGCGTTGATCGTCGACGATCCCGATGCGCCAAACCCCGAGGAGCCGACAACGACCTGGGTGCACTGGGTGGTCTTCGACCTGCCGCCGGATCGCGACCACCTGCACGAGAGCGTCGGAAAGCTCGCGCACGGCCACGTCGGGCTCAACGACTGGAATCGCGCCGCGTGGGGCGGTCCGAGCCCGCCGATCGGCCGTCACCGCTATTTCTTCAAGCTGTATGCGCTCGACCGCGTGCTCGAGCTGCCGCGGGCGACCAAGGTCGAGCTCGAGCGGGCAATGCTCGGGCATGTCCTCGCCGAGGCCACTCTGATCGGCACGTACAAGAGGCACAAGGCGGCGTCGTCATGATCGGCATGGCCGCGATCGCGAGCAAAACCCGAATCGCTTGCGCACGACCGAGCACCTGACGAACGATTCGCGGCCTTCCGGACGCCAGCCCTGCCGGTGGCGCGGCATGTCGCTTGCTCCAGCAGGACTGCATCGGCGGCTCGAACGAGCGGTCGGATCCGAACCGCCGATCCGCCATGCACATCGTTCCTCTCGAGCTCGCAATTCCGATCGGCGACATCGAGCTCGCCGGTTCGCTCGCGTTGCCGGAGGCGCCGATCGGCTTCGTGATGTTCGCGCACGGCAGTCACAGCCGGTTCAGCGCCAGCGACCGCCGGGTCGCCGACCTTCTGCGCGCGCGGGGGCTCGCGACCTTGCAGTTCGACTTGCTCACCGAGGAGGAGGCCCTTCGCGTCGACGTCGACATGCTCGCCGCGCGGTTGGTCGCCGCGACCGATAGCGTCGTCCATCTCGGTCGTACGCTCGATCTTCCGATCGGATACCTCGGCGGAGGCACCGGAGCAGCGGCCGCACTGATCGCGGCCGCACGGCGGCCAGCGCGAATCGCGGCGATCGTATCGCGCGGCGGGCGGCCGGACCTCGCCGGGGTGTCGGTGAAGGCTGTGCGCGCGCCTACGTTGTTCATCGTCGGCGGTGAAGACCCTGGCGTGCTCGAGCTGAATCGCGCCGCGGCGAAGCGGATAAACGCACCGCACGCGATCGAGATCATTCCCGGCGCGACCCAGCTACTCGAGGAGCCCGCCGCGCTCGACTCCGTCGGGCGGCTCGCGGCGGATTGGTTCGTGCGGCATTTCGAGCTCCGCGACGCGAGCTGTCCGCGCGAGGTCTGGCTCGGCTGACTGGCGACGTCGACGTGCGCACGGTCGTGAATGCGCGCGTGGGATTCGCGCGCCGGGGCCGAGCTACTTCGCTAGCGCGATCGGCTCGCTGCGCCTGCGGACACCACAGGCTGCGGCCACCGCGTTGGCGATCGCCGCGCCGAACGGAACTGCGCCCGGCTCGCCCACGCCGGTCGGTGGAGTGTGGCCGTCGTCGGTGAACACGATATCGATCGAGTCCGGCGCGTCGTGGCAGCGCGCGATCGGATAGTCGTCCCAGTTGTTCGCCGTCACACGCGGCCCGTCGTGGGGCAATTGCTCCACGAGTGCCCAGCTCAGCGCGTGCATGATGCCGCCCTCGATCTGATTGCGCGCGCCGTCGGGGTCGACCACGGTTCCACAATCGAGCGCGCACCACGCGCGGCGCACGCGGATGCGCGGCGATGTTTCGACCTCGGCGACCTGTGCGACGTACGTGTCGTTGTACAGCGCGCACGCGAGCCCGAGGCCGACGCCGCCGCCGCGCGGCCTGCGCGCCCAGCCGCTGCGCTCGGCGACGCACTCGAGGACGCGGATCAGCCGAGGATGGTCGCAGTTATGAAGCCGCAGCTCGAGTGGGTCGAGCCGCGCGGTGGCAGCGAGCTCGTCGACCGCTGACTCGATCGCGAACACGTTCGGCGCCGCCGACAGCGAGCGAAGCGCGGCCGTGCGGATCGCGGCGGGCACGATCTTCACCGCGACATGCGCGGCCGGTAGCCGATACGGGGGCACGGCGTTGCGCGCGCACGTCATCGCGACGAGCTCGTCGGGCAGGCGCTCGAGGTCACCGAAGTACACGTGCGGGTTCGTGACGATGTCGCTCGACCAGGCGACGAAGCGGCCATTCGCGTCGAGGCCGGCGCGGACATGCGCGGACAGGCGCGGCCGGTTCGGCGCCGCGTGCAGCTCGTCCGCACGCGACCACTGGACGAGCACGGGACGACCGACGGCCCGCGATAGCCGCACGGCGTCGATCGCTGCATCGGAGCTGTTGTTGCGCCCGAAGCTACCGGCCGCGGGCACGGCGATCACGCGAGCTCGCGGCGGTGCGATGCCGAGCAGCCGCGCGACGTCGTCGCGCACGCCGAACGGGCGCTGGGTCGCGGCCTGGATCGTCGCGCCGTCAGCGCGGACGTCGGCGAGCGCCGCGCTCGGTCCGAGCGGCGCGTTGGCCACGTGGGGAAGCTCGTAGATCGCAGCGAACGCATGGGCCGCGGCCGCGAGTGCCTGGTTCGCGTCGCGATCGTCGCGCAGCACGAGCGTGCGTTCGTGCTGCGGTGGCGGCGGTGGATCCGACCACTCGGCGACGAGTGCGCGCAAGCCGGCGCGTGCGGTCCTCGCACGCTCGGCGACCACGCCCACGAAGTCTCCGTCCCGGATGACCGCCGTGACGCTCGGCATCGCTCGTGCGGCGCGGTCGTCGAGCGAGACCAACCTCGCTCCATGGGCCGGTGGACGCAGCACGCGGCCGTGGAGCATCCCGGGCGTGCGCAGGTCGCCGGCGAACCGCAGCGAGCCGGTGACGATGGCTCGGCCGTCGTCGGTGCCATCGGCGGGGCCGCGCGGAACCGATAGCGGCTCGTCGTCGCGGATCTCGCCGGTCAACGGAGCCTCGGCGGCGAGCTCGGCATAGGTCGCGCAGCGTCCGTCCGGACCGCGGACCGCACCGTTCTCGCCGGCGAGCAGGCTCGGCTCGACGTTCCAGCGCCTGGCCGCGCGATCGAGGAGCTGCCGCCGCGCGAAGTGCGCTGCTCGTGCGAGCAGCGCACCGTCGGTGCGCGTCGACAGCGACCCGAACGTGCCCATGTCCCACGGCGTGGTCGCCGTATCGCCGAGCTCGACGCGCACGCGCTCGACCGGCACGCCGATACCCGCTGCGACGAGGCGTGCGAACGAGCGGCGGATGCCTTGCCCGATCTCGACCTTGCCGGAGCGTACGACGATCGTGCCGTCGGGCTCGATCGCGAGCCGCTCTTCCAGCCGGGTCATCGCCCACCGCCGGCCACGCGCTTCGCGGCACGGATCGCGCGCTCGTACACGCCGCAGCGGCACAAGTGTGGCTCGAGCGCGGCGCGAATCTCGGCGCCGCTCGGCGTCGGGGTCTTCGCGAGCAGCGCGGTCGTCGCGATCACCATACCAGCCGTGCAATACCCGCACTGCATCGCGTTCTCCTCGACGAACGCCTCCTGCACCGCCGACAGCTCGCCGCCGGCGGCGAGCCCTTCGACGGTGACGATCGCGCGTTCACCGATGTCTGCGAGCCGCTGCCTGCACGCAGGTAGAGACTCGCCGTCGACCAGCACGCAGCATGCGCCGCACTTGCCCTCGCCGCAGCCGTACTTGGCGCCGGTCAGATCGAGCTGGTCGCGCAACACGTCGAGCAGCGACGCCTCACCCGGCGCCTCGACCGCGACTTCGCGACCGTTGACGACCAGGACGTAGCGCGTCATGCGACGTCCTCTCGCGTGCCCCCGCACGGGAAGTACCGGCACTCGACCGTCGCCCACGAGACGCGATCTGCGATCGCTTCGGAGTCGCGGCCGCAGCGCTCGTCGGCATCGGTCGCATCGCACATGATGCCGTCTTGCAGTGCACGCCGCGCGCCGTAGCGGTCGGTGACTTCCGCGCAACGGCTGCGCGCGATCGCCCGCGAGTGATGGCGCATCGGATGCAACCAGTCTCGCGTCATGGCGAGCACGACCATCCGGACCACGCTGCTGATGTCTCTTCTGATCGCGCTCCTCGGCGCAGCCGGGTGGGTCTTCGGAGGCGATTCGGGAATGGTGGCGTTCGGGCTGATCGGCGTGGCGATCAACATCGGCGCGTACTGGTTCTCGGATCGGCTCGCGCTCGCGGTGCATCGGGCCACCCCGTTGCCGGAGCGCGACGCGCCGCAGCTCTACCAGATCGTCGGCGAGCTCGCGGCGCGCGCGAACATCCCGATGCCGCCGATCTACCTCATTCCGTCCGACAGTCCGAACGCGTTCGCGGCGGGGCGCGGGCCGGGGCACGCCGTCGTGGCAGTCACGCGCGGGTTGCTCGCGCTCGTGGACGAACGCGAGCTGCGCGGCGTGCTCGCGCACGAGCTCTCGCACGTCAAGAACCGCGACGTGCTCGTCGCGACGATCGCCGCGGGCCTCGCCGGCGTGATCTCCTCGCTCGGCCACGCACTGCAGTGGGGCTTGCTCGCCGGTGGTGATCGTCGCGAGAAGCAAGGATCGGCGTTGGCATCGCTCGCGTGGATCGTCGTCGCGCCGCTGATCGCGATGATCCTCCAGCTCGCGATCAGCCGCGCGCGCGAGTACGGCGCCGACGAAGCGGGCGCGCGCCTCACGAACGATCCCAACGGGCTCGCCGACGCGCTGGCCAAGCTGGAGGCGTGGTCGGCATATCGTCCGTTCGAACGGCCCGCGCCGGCGACCGCGCACCTGTTCATCGTCAACCCGCTGCGCGGTGCGTTTCGTGGCCTGCTGTCGACGCACCCACCCATCGAGGACCGGATCGCGCGCCTGCACCGCCTCGACGGTCGTATCCATCACGAATGGATGCCCGGCACGCCGACCGGGATCGGCGGGTTCAGCTCGATTCGATAGCCGCGCGCGTGACGAGGAATCCGTCCGGCGCGAGGCTGGTCGCGAGCATGACGTCGTTGATGTCCTGGTGCGCGCGATACGTGCGCGAGCTGCGGTGAGCTTCGTCGAGCCAGAACGATTCGATCGCGGCACGGAGCGGCGCGAACGGCGCGAGGCCGTGGTCGGTCGCGAGGCCGATCGCGAGCCCGAGCTCGCGGAAGGCCAGGCGGTGCTCCGCCGAGCGGCGCAGGTCGGGCACGGTGACGTAGTGCTGGAGGCCGACGCGCGCGGCGGCGAGCAGCGCCTCGCGCAGCGGCCGATCGCGATCGAGCCGTGCGAGGCGATGCGCATCGACCAGCAATCCGCCGATGCCGAGCGGATCTCCGGTCGCGAGCCCCGACGGATCGATCATCGTGCGGTACTCGGCCGCCAGCTCCGGGAGCTCGAGCTCGAGGCTGGTCACGTAGCCATCGAGTGGATCGTGGTGGCCCATCGAAGCGACCTGCGGCCGCATCAGATCGATGCTCATCTTCCAGTACATGCGCCGGCCGTCCACGAACCTGCGAAAGGCCGTCTCGGCGAGCTCGCGCGCCCACACCAGATACTTGCGATCGCCCGTGACGCGCGCGACTCGTGCGAGCGCGTGCATCCACTTGGTCAGGTAGTGGAAGTACTGGCCATCGCGATCCCACTCGAGCCGGTCGTCGATCGGCTCGCCCGCAGAACGCTCCGGAAGCGGCTTGCCGATGCGCAGGCCACCGAGCGTCGGATGGGCCTCGCCTTCAGCCTCCGACAGTCCGCTGATCCAACCGTGCCTCCCATCGTCGGCGCGATTGCGGCCGAGCTCGTGATGCACGCGATCGACGAGCGCGAGCGCTTCGTCCGTGCGCCCGAGCCCGAGGTAGTTGCACACCGCGAACGCGTCCGTCCACAGGTAGCGCTTGCCGCGCTGCCCGAACGACGTCATCAGATCATTCGCGGTGACCATGGCTGCAATGTGGAAGCGCGCGCGGCCGAAGCAAGCGCGCAGGGCTTGCATGCACCCGGTCCCGGCCCGACGGGTTTGCGCACGACTCCAGGATCGCTGCTGTGCTGGCTCGGCACGTCGCGTGCTCTACGACACGACATGCGTTTCCGTCGGCCCGCACTCGCCCCATGCGCCGGGAGCCTTGCTCCCGAGCTCCAGCATGGGCCGAAGGACACGCGAAAGGGCGGACCATGATCGACACGGTACGGCAGCGCGAGCTCATGGTGGAGCGGCAGATCCACGCGCGCGGCGTTCGCGATCCGCGCGTGCTCGCTGCGATGGCGAGCGTGCCGCGCGAGGCGTTCCTGCCGCCCGAGCTCGCCGAGCACGCGTACGAGGACACGCCGCTGCCGATCGCCGCCGGACAGACGATCTCGCAGCCTTACATCGTCGCGGTGATGACCGAAGCGCTGCAGCTGCGCGGCGGCGAGATCGTGCTCGAGATCGGGACCGGCTCGGGTTACGCGGCGGCCGTGCTCGCGCGCGTCGCGAAGCAGGTCTACACGATCGAGCGCGTTCCCGAGCTCGCCGGGATCGCCCGCGACCGGCTCGAGCGGCTCGGCTTTTCCAACGTGACGGTCCGGTGCGGCGACGGCACGCTGGGGTGGCCCGAGCGGGCGCCATTCGATGCAGTCGTGGCGGCAGCCGGGGGCCCGGACGTGCCGCGAGTGCTGCTCGAGCAGCTCGCGATCGGAGGTTGTCTCGTCATGCCGATCGGCGACAGCCGCGCGCAAGAGCTCGTGCGTGTCACGCGCACCGGCGAGCACGAGTTCCGCAGGGAGGACCTGGGCGCGGTTCGCTTCGTGCCGCTGATCGGCGAGCACGGTTGGGCCGAAGATCCGAACCCGGCGCGCCAGCGCGGCGTGTGGCCGCCGCGCAACCCGGGCCCCTTACGCACACCCGCGCCGGCGTCGCGCGATGCGGTGGTGTCGAAGCTGATCCGCGAGTGCGCGGAGCCGATCGCGCGCATCGACGACGCGCCGCTCGAGGGCCTGCTCGAGCGCATCGGCGACGCGCGCGTCGTGCTGCTCGGCGAGGCGACACACGGCACCTCCGAGTTCTACCGGATGCGCACGCGGATCACGCAGCAGCTGATCCTCCGCCACGATTTTCGCGCGGTCGCGGTCGAGGCCGACTGGCCAGACGCGTCCGCCGTCGATCGCTACGTGCGCGGCCTGCCGTCGCGCCCGCGCCGATGGACGCCATTCGCTCGGTTTCCGCAGTGGATGTGGCGCAACCGCGAGGTGCAAGCGCTGATCGAGTGGATGCGCGCGTACAACGTCGACGCACGCGAGCGCGCGAGCTTCTCGGGGCTCGATCTGTACAGCCTTTACACGTCGGCATACGAGGTCGTGCGCTATCTCGATCGCGTCGATCCGGACGCGGCGCGCGTCGCGCGCGAGCGTTACGGCCGGCTCACGCCGTGGCAGCAAGATCCGGCGGCGTACGGTCGCGACGCGCTCGTCGGTCGCATCCAGCCGTACGAGCAGGAGGTCGTCGCGATGCTGCGCGATCTGCTCGCGCGCCGGCTCGACTATTCGGCGCAGGACGGCGACGAGTTCTTCGACGCCGCGATGAACGCGCGCGTCGTCGCCGGCGCCGAGCGCTACTACCGCGCGATGTTCTACGGCTCGGTCGAGTCGTGGAACCTGCGCGACTCCCACATGTTCGACACGATCCGCGCGCTCCTCGCGCACCGCGACGGCACGAAGCTCGTCGTGTGGGAGCACAACTCCCACGTCGGCGACGCCGCGGCGACCGAGATGTCGGCGCGTGGAGAGCACAATGTCGGGCATCTCTGTCGCGAAGCGTTCGGCGATGACGTCTACATCGTCGGCTTCGGCACGGATCACGGCACGGTCGCGGCGGCGCACGACTGGGACGAGCCGATGGAGCGCATGCGCGTGCGGCCGGCGCGCGCGGACAGCTACGAGCGGCTGTGCCACGACGCTGGGATGTCTGCTTTCGCGCTCCACTTGCGCGATCCGGTTCGCCGCGAGCTACGCGACGAGCTCGCCGACCCACGTCTCGAGCGCGCGATCGGCGTCGTCTACCGCCCCGAGACCGAGCTGCAGAGCCACTACTTCCAGGCTGTCCTGCCGGCGCAGTTCGACGAGTACATCTGGTTCGACGAGACCGATGCGGTCACCCCGTTGCCCGCCGGCGAGGCCGCCCTGCCGGAATCCGAGCACCCCTTCGCCACATGAGGAAGCCATGCAACGCACCGTGATCGCCGTCGTCGATGCCACCCGCGCCCGCCTGTTCACGTACGAACGCGCCGCCGAGGTCGGCGGCATCGAGGAGAAGCTGTCCGAGCGCTTCGATCTCGTGAATCCGGCGCGCCATCGCACGCCGGCGCAGCTGTTCTCCGACACGCGCACGAACACGAGCCGGACCGGCGGCAAGCTCTACGGCCTCGACGATCATCGCGACGCGCACATGGACGCGATGGATTCCGAGTTCGCGTCGGCGGTTGCGTCCGCGATCGAGCAGGCCGTTCGCGACACCAACGCGAAGCGCGTGATCGTCTGCGCGAGCCCACGCATGCTCGGCATCTTGCGCACCACGGATCTGCGCCGCGGCGGCGTCGTCCTGGACGAGGTCGCCCACGACTACAGCAAGATGTCGCCGCACCAGCTCCACGACGTGCTCGTGGAACGCGGTCTGTTGCCGGCCTCACCGCGACGGGCGGCGCTCGCCGCCCGGATCTGATCTGGCCACTCGAGAGGAGCCTGACCATGCGCGTTCAAGATGTGATGAACACCCCGGCCATTACCTGTCATGTCAACGACACGCTGCAGACCGCGGCCGTGCTGATGTGGGATCACGACTGCGGCGTGATCGCCGTCATCAACGACGACGGCAAGGTCACGGGCGTGATCACCGACCGCGACATCTGCATGGGAGCCTGCACGCAAAACCGCCCGCTCGACGCGATCCTCGTGAACACCGCGATGGCGCACTCGCCGATCACGGTGACACCCGATCACAAGCTCGACGACGTCGAGCGGTTGATGGCCGATCGGCAGATCCGGCGGCTACCCGTGGTCGACGCCTCGGGCGCGCCGCTCGGCATGCTCTCGCTCAACGACCTCGCGATCGAGTCGGTCGAGCCCGACACGCGCATGAAGAACGGTCCGGTGAAGGTCGCCTACACGCTGGCGGCGATCTGCCGGCGCCGGTCGCCCAAGAAGAAGGCAGCGTGACGCCGGGACGACCGGCGATCACTCGGGTTGTTCGAGCCAGACGCTCAACTGGTAGGCCGTGTGCGCGGCGGCGTAGGCCGAGCCTTTCAGCACTCGCACGCAGAAGGTGGTGCTGGTCAGGCCGGATCCGGTCACCGTGTCTTCGCCGCCCACGGTGAAATCGATCACGGAGCCTCCTTCACCGTCGTCGGTGAGCGCGGTATCGCATGCGGTCGTCGTGGTGTCGTCGATCTCGATGCCGGTATCGGTCGCCGTGTCGCCACCGAACGTCACCGCGTGGACGTAGTTACCGACGACTCCGGTCGTGTACTTGTAGATGTTGGCCGTCTCCGTGCTCGTGATCGCAGCCGGCGTGATGAGCACCGGTTGCGCCGTGGCCACGGACTGGCCGGCTGCGGTCGAGGCCGCCGCCGCCTGAGCGACATTGGTAAACGCAGCGGTATGTCCCGTGACCGAGTAGTTGTAGCCGGAATCGCCGCCGAGATCGAACAGGACCGCGTAGTACTTGCCGCCGGTCTGGTCGAGCAAGCCGACCGACTGGAGCGGGATGTCCCCGAAGAAGGTCGCGAGCACGCTCGCGCTCACGATGTTCGACCAGTGACCGCTCGAGTCGAGAATGAAGATGACTGGCTGAGCGTTCGGATCGGACGGGAACGGGATCGCGAAATCGACCTCGGACGGATTGGCCGCTGCCGTGATCTCGAACAGCTGCGAATCGTTGGGCGCCGCGAGCGTGCCCGTCGCGGCCGTACCCGAAGTCAGCGTCGTCGCCGAACGCGCCATGATCGGGAAGCTATCGATGTTCGAGGTGACCTGCGAGCCCGTCGGCCCGGTCGTGATCGTGATCGGTCCGCCCGCGCCGGCGTCCACATCGATGAGCGCGAGCGCGCTGACCGAGAAGTCCGTGACGCTGTTGATCTCGAACGTCACGCCGGCGGGGCCGGTGAGCTGGAGGTTCGGATAGATCGTGTTGCCGTTCTGATCGGTGCCTTGCGTTTGATCGAAGGGATTGGCCGTGTCGTGGTTGACGAACGTGAGCAGCGGCAGCGAGCCCTGCGCCACGATTCCGGAGGTCGAGACATCGATCGGTGCATCGATCTCGAACGCCTGCGCCAGCGTGAACGTACCGCCGCTCGTCACCGTGACGTCGCGCATGCCAGTCATCGCCGCGGGGTCGATCGTGATGTCCGCGAACAAGTCGGTCGGGCTCGCGACCTCGACCATGTTGACGGTGATGCCGTCGCCGAACGTGACGGTCGCGCCATCCTTCCACTTTGTTGCATCGCCGCTGATCTCGACGCGGAGCGAGCGGCCGGCAAAGCCGTCGGCCGGAAAGACGCCGCTAGCGGTCGGCGTCGTGCCGTTGTCGCTGCACGCGGCGAGAATGGAGAGCCCTGCTGCGAAGGAGACGAGTCCGAGTTTGTAGATGGTCATGCGTTGTGCCTCGAGTGTGGAGCGCAACCTACACGAGCTGTGGCACGCTGGAACAGAGGAAAACCAACCATTGTCGGTTCGATCACGCGAGCCGACGACTGGCTGATCGAGTTGCCACCCCATGCCACGCGAACGTCTCGACAAGCTCATCGTCGACCGTGGTCTGGCAACGAGCCGCGAACGAGCCCGTGCGTTGGTGATGGCCGGCAACGTGCGCGTTGGCGACCGCGTCGAGTCAAAGCCGGGCACGCTCGTCGACGTGGCGGCGGATATCAGCCTCGCGACCCCCGACCATCCCTACGTTTCGCGCGGTGCCCTCAAGCTCGAGAAGGGGCTCGACGCGTTCTCGGTCGATCCAGCAGGCCTCGTCGCGCTCGACATCGGCGCCTCGACTGGCGGCTTCACCGATCTACTTCTGCGCCGGGGCGTCGCGCGCGTCTACGCGATCGATGTCGGGTACGGGCAGCTCGCTTGGTCGCTGCGCCAGGATCCACGCGTCATCGTGCTCGAGCGTGTCAACGCGCGCACGATCGACGTGTCCGCCGTCCCCGAGCCTTGCGACCTCGCGGTGATCGACGTGTCCTTCATCTCGCTCACGCTCGTGCTTCCGCGAGTCGCCGAGCTGTTACGCCCGCCCGTAGGCAAGCCGATCGTGGCTCTGGTGAAGCCGCAATTCGAAGCCGGCCGAGAGCACGTCGGCAAAGGTGGCGTGGTGCGCGAGGAATCAGCCCGGCTCGGTGCGGTTGCGAAAGTGCGTGAGTGGGCCGACTCGCACGGCTTCACACCAGGTGACTTCGTGGAGTCACCGATCACGGGTCCGGCGGGGAACATCGAGTATCTGCTGATGCTCCGGACAAAATGAAAAGACCGTTGACGGGGCCCCGCTCCAGCGCTACAAGAATTACGGAATGAACGTTCACTCCGTAAATGAGCCAGCCCGGATCGTTTTCGAATGAATGTTCATTCCGAAAAAGGGGCGCGGAGAAAACGTCGAGGCATGAAGCGCGGCGCGAAGGGGCGCGATGCGGAAGAGGAGAGGGCAGCTGCCGGTGCCGGGAGCCGAGGCGAGATCCTCGCGGGGTCCCGGCGGAGAGGTCGGCCGCTCGTCGACGACAAGCGGCGGCGGATTCTCGATGCCGCGCTACGAACGTTCGCCGAGCGCGGCTATCACGGTACGGCCGTGCCGGAAGTGGCGGCGGCCGCCGGAGTCGGCACGGGAACGCTGTACCGGTACTTCGCGAACAAGGAGCAGCTCGTCAACGACGTGTTTCGCGATGCGAAGACGCGGTTGCGGTCGGCGTTGATCGGAGAGGGGCCGAGCCTGCGCGACTATCGGCTCGACGTCGCGGAGCGGTGGTTTGCCGACCTGTGGCGTCGGCTGGGAGCGTTTGCCCGTGCCGAGCCGGAGGCGTTTCGGTTTCTCGAGATGCAGGACCATGCGCCGTATCTGGACGAGGCCAGCAAGCACGTGGAGCTATCCGTGCTGGGGCCGCTGTGGCTCGCGGGCAAGCGGATGCGCGACCGGCTGGGTACCGCGCGCGTCGATGTGTTGATCGCCCTGCTGTGGGGGGCCTTCGTCGGGCTCGTCAAGGCCAGCCGGCTCGGTTACCTGAAGCTCGATGACAAGACGCTCGAAGAGGCCGGCGAGACGGCCTGGAAGATGATCGCGCCACGTGCGTGGCGCGCGACCGAACGCAAGACGAGAGGATGACCATGCTCGCGACCGAGACCACATCTAGTTCGAACCGTGCCACGCTTCACACGCTCGATTCGCTCGCAGCGCGCTCGCTCGACGAGCTCGCCGCGCTGTATCGCGCGGCGCGATGCCCGACGAACATGCACGCTGCCGACGGCGCGCTGATCGGACGGATGCTTGCCGTGCGCGGGGTGCCGTCCCCGATCGCGGCGCGGCTGCGAGCGTGGGCGGCATCGCCGGCGTTCGTGTGGGAGGGCAAGACGTTTCAAGCCGCGAGCGACACCCGTGGCGAAGGCTTCAATCGCGTCGCGGTACCGGGCGTGCTCGGCCGCCAGCGGCTGTTTCCGTTCGCGACCTCGTTCGGCCCGTCTGCGATCGACGGCGCGCCCACGCTGGTGCTCGATTACGAGCTGGCCGTGAACCCGCCGTACATCCGTCGCATCCACGACGAGATTCGCGAAGTGGCGCCGGGGTTGTTCCTCGGACCGGCGATGTGGAAGCGCGGCGGCGACAAGGCGCTCGTGCTGTGGTTCGCGCTCGACGCGAGGCTTTCGTGACCGAGCTCGCGGCGCGACACGTCGCGATCACCGGTGCAGCCGGTGCGATCGGCGGTGCGCTCGCGAGAGCGATGCGAGCGGTCTGGCCAGGCGTCGCGCTGGAGCTGATCGATCGCGACGAAGCTCCGATGCGGCGGCTCGTCCTCGAGCTGGGGGCGTCGACGCGCGTGCATGTCGCGGATCTGACGGCGCTCGATGCGCTTCCGGCGCTCGTCGACGAGCTCGGGCGCGACACGCAGCTCGACGGGCTCGTCAACTGCGCGGGCGTCATGCGCGTGCAGCAGCTGGGCACGTGGCAGTGGAGCGAGGCCGAGGCACTGCTCGCGATCGATTTGCTCGCGCCGCTCCGGCTACAGGATCTCGTCGTGCGCGGGATGATCGAGCGCCGAAGCGGCCTGATCATCAACGTGTCGAGCATGGCCGGGCGCGTGCCGCTCCGCGGTTGCGCGTACTACGGCGCGGCGAAGGCCGGGCTCGCGATGGCATCCGAGATCGCACGCGCGGATCTCGCGGGACATGGCGTCCGCGTCGTCACCGTGTATCCCGGGCCGGTGCGCTCCGCACTCGAGCAAGGCGCGCGCGAAGCGTATGGCGGCAACGGCTGGATGCTGCGCGTCGCGCCGACGGGAGACCCCGACGAGCTCGCGCGACGGATCATGCGCGCGGTGGAGCGCGACGAGCCACGCGTCATCTACCCGGGCGCGTACGGCGTCGGATGGACGGCGCCGAACCTGTCGGCGTGGCTGGCGCTGTCGTACGGGCCACCACCGATCAGCTGAGTGGCTTCACGAGCGCTGCGAAGTGGCGCTCGTCGACGATGCCGGCCGCTTTTTCGTAGAACGGACGCGGGCCGATCCAGGCGACCTCGCAGCGCGCGTGTGCATCGGCGACGTCGACGAGGCAGGCGAGCAGCAGGGCCTCGCCGAGGCCGTTGCCGCGGTGCGCGGGCCAGGTGCCCGTCGGGCCGAACCACCCGAGGCCGCGGTTGTTGCCATCGTGCGCGGCGAACGCGCAGTATTCGCCGTTCGCGAGCGCGACGTGCACGCCCGGCGGATCGCAGCCGAGCGCGCGAGAGAGCTCGAACGGCCAGGCGCCGCCGAACTCGTGCGCGACGGCCTCGAGCAGCGCGTATTCGTCGGGGCGCGCACGGCGGATCTCGTAGCCGCGCGCGCGGGCGGCGTCGGCGAGCCCGGCGGCGCGAGCAGGTGTGACGCGCGGGTTGTCGCGAACGGCGACGAGCACGTTGCAGCGCGGTTCCGAGGCGCGCGTGAAGCCGCGGCGCTCCAGCCAGGCAATCGCGGGCGTGTTGCGCTCGTCGACACCGGGCGCGAGGTAGTTGCCCGGTTGATCGAGCACGCGCAGGCGAGGCGCATTTTGTGCGCGCGCTTCGGCCTCGCACGCGGCGAGCAGCGCGCCGCCGGCACCGCGGCGTCGCGCGCGCGGATCGACGGCGATCACGCGCAGCCAGCGCGCGCACACGGCGGCGACGCCGACGAGCGCGTCTGCATCCCAGGCGCCGAATGCGCGAGGAATTCCTTCGGGGCCGGCGCCGAAGAGTTTTTCGTCTGCAACTTCGCTCGCGCGATCGAACGCGCACGCGTCGGCGAGCACGAGCTCGGCGGCGTCGAGCTGAGTGGGATCGAGCGGCGCGACGCGCACGAGGGCAACGTAGCAGTGTGCGGATGGTAATTCGAGCGGCGCGGCGGCGAGCGGCGGCGGGGAAGGCAGCGGCAGCGGACGCGGAAGCGGCAGCGGAAACGGCAGCGGAAACGGAAGCGGCAGCGGCAGCGGACGCGGCAGCGGCAGCGGAAGCGGCAGCGGCAGCGGAAACGGAAGCGGCAGCGGAAACGGCAGCGGCAGCGGAAACGGCATCGGCAGCGGACGCGGCATCGGCAGCGGACGCGGCATCGGCAGCCGCGTCTGCAGCCGCTGCGGTCGCGACGCGAATTCGTGAGCAACGCGCGGCGAGCCACGGCAGCGCGAGGTAGCCTCGCTGGGCGATGCGCGCGATGATCCTGTGTGCCGGGCTGTCGACGCGGCTGGGGGCGATGGGGAGTGTGCGACCCAAGCCGATGTTGCCGGTGTGCGGGATTCCGATCCTCGCGTACGGAATCTCGAACCTCGTCGCGCATGGCATCGTCGATCTCGTCATCAACACGCATCATCGCCGCGACGTGATCGAAGACGAGATCGGCGACGGCCGGCGCTTCGGCGCGCGGATTCGGTACCTCCACGAGCCGACCATCCTCGGCACCGGTGGTGGG
>Ga0335083_10000692_pt1 | contig 49313 bp, 33 predicted proteins | sample Lox_Sample_42_FD_206716 | JGI IMG/M metagenome (GOLD analysis project Ga0335083, IMG submission 206716) | Soil microbial communities from Loxahatchee National Wildlife Refuge, Florida, United States - Lox_Sample_4.2 | ecosystem: Environmental > Terrestrial > Soil > Wetlands | place: USA...
CGCCGCACGCAAACAGGGCGATCAAGCCCGCGATGGCCCACGCATGGGGACGGAAGTACTTACGGGTGCCGAAGAAACCCGGGATCTTGGTGCCCTCCCAAAGATGGAACGCGCTTAGATGGTTTGTCGAGCCGTTGCCGCGACGCGACTGAACATTCCGCGCCGCCTTACTCTACGCATTGACCGTAATTCTGCGATGTTTATCGTATCACTGGTGTCCCAGGCTGAGCTACGCCATGTGCTTCCGGCCCCACTTCCAAGTGCCCGAAATGCGGGGCATAGGATCACCTAGACAAAGTCGCCAACCGTCGCAAGGACCGGCCGCCAACCAACGCTCCGGGCGAAATACGCGGTACCCGGAGCAAAGCTCGGGGTCGGTCCCTGCGGGCCGGCCTGAAACGGCAAGGGATTCCTCCTGGGAATGCCGCTCACGGAACGCACATAAGCGAGAAGCCGCCGTCGCGGCTACGACTTGCGGAAGCCACTTGCCTCTTGGACCATCCTTCCAAAAAGCCTACCGAGCGATCTAACCAGGAAAGCGAGATCCGCTAGGTTTGTTTGATCCGTTAGACTCCTCCCAAAACTACAAGCTTTTGGAAGGCCTAGAAACCGTCGTTCAAAGTCAGTGAAACCCGCGCTGCGAGGACGGTAGCGAGGCCGGGCTGCACGCTCATTCCGGCAATTTCGGCCGCTTCGGTCCGGGTCGGCTTCTTGGCTAAGGCCTTCAAAATCACATCCTGTAGTTTCATTATCCGATCCGTTTCTCGGACGGGCATCCGCCCGGCCTGGACCGGACAACTAACGTGCTAACGACCTCTTCGTTCATGCCACCTCTGTTCCTGCCACCTCTTGTGCCTCACCGAACCTTCTGGTAAACTCGAACACCTATGATAGCCACCAAACAGTGGGTTTACCTTTACTTGGCCCTAGGGGTGAGCCTGTTGGATGCACAAGGCGTTACCTATGTGGCGTCCAACCCAAGCGGCCCTGCGTTCGAATTCATCGCACGCGGAGACCAAAATGGAGACAGCGCTTCGACCTACGGCTATTTGAGTCACATCGATGGGATCGACGACACTTCGTTGTTCACGAACGGCGCGGGGCAGTCACCCAATGAAACCAACGCACGATTTACCATCGTCACAACGTTGACGTTTACGCACCGGTTTGTGAACGCGAATGTCATCGTCGGCGTCCAAGACGAAACCATGAGCGTGTACTTCGCGGAGTTTCCCACCGCGAGGGATTTCACCAAGCCAGACACGTTCGCCCAGGGCGACGTCGTGGCCACGTTTCATAACCGCGTACAGACGGTCTTGAACGTGCAGACGCCAATCAGCCAGCAGAGTCCGGGCATGGGAATTATTCACGCCACTACCCAGGCGACCCAACAAGGTTCTACCGTTTTCATGCTAGGCGGAAAGAGCTACGCGTTGGGACGGATTGGATCTGGCTTCCGCATGGAAGCAACCGGCGAAGGAACGCTCACCAGTGCAAGTCCCTTGGCGGCGCACTTCGTATTTGGCGGTTTTGCCGAGGAAGCCAACCGGAGACTGTTCTTCCGGTTCTAAAGGATTCAGCCTGGCGGGCAGTACAGCGTGAACCGGAAATGACAAATGAGCCGGCAGGTATTTGTGTCGCCATTGTAGGCATCGGTTGCCGCTTTCCCGGTCGTGCGAACTCGCCGGAGCAGTTCTGGAGTCTGCTCTGCAACGGGACCGACGCGATTGGCGAGATCCCGGATGACCGTTTCGATCTTGGGAGGTTCTTCGATCCGGACCGGTTCCGTCCGGGCCGGTCCTACGTCCAACGCGCCGGCATTATCGATGACGTAGACCGTTTCGACGCATCGTTCTTCGGCATTTCCTGGCGGGAAGCCTCGCACATGGACCCTCAACAACGCTTGCTGGCCGAAGTGGCCTGGGAAGCGCTCGAGGATGGGGGAATACCGGCCGAGCAAATCGCCGGGACGCGGGCCGGAGTCTATATCGGGATCTCAAGCCACGATTTCGCAAGCATGCTGGTGTATGAGGCGAACCGCAATCGGATCGAATCGCACAGCCTGACTGGAACGGCTGCCAGCATTGCTGCGAATCGACTGTCTTATCTGTTTGATCTTCGCGGGCCGAGCATGGCCATCGACACGGCTTGCTCTTCGTCCCTGACCGCTATCCATCTGGCTTGCCGCAGTCTCATGGCCGGGGAGTGCGATTTGGCTCTTGCCGGAGGCGTCAACCTGTTCCTCGCTCCCGAAACCGCCATCACCATGGCAAAGGCGTCCATGCTCGCGCCAGACGGGCGATCCAAAGCGTTCGATGCGAGAGCCGACGGATATGTGCGCGGCGAGGGTGCCGGCATCGTGCTCCTGAAACCGTTGGCCCAGGCTCGGCGGGACCGGGATCGGATCTATGCCGTAGTGCGCGGTACGGCCATCAACCAGGACGGTCGCACCGTGGGTATCACGGTGCCCAGTGGGGATGCGCAGGCGTCGATGATCCGGCAGGCGCTGCACGAGGCTGGGTTGACGCCGGGGCAGGTTCAATACGTTGAGGCGCACGGCACGGGCACGCCGACCGGCGATCCCGTAGAGGCGGCAGCGATCGGCGAGGTCTTCGGTGAACGGAGCCGTGGGGACGCTTGCGTGATCGGTTCTGTCAAGACCAACATCGGACACTTGGAGGCCGCGGCAGGTATCGCCGGCTTGATAAAGGCCACACTTGCTCTGAAGCATCGCACGATACCGCCCAGCCTGCACTTCCAGGAGCCAAACCCCGCGATCTCGTGGGAGCAGATGCGGCTCCGCGTGGCGACTGCTCTGGAGCCGTGGCCATCCGCAACTCATCCTGCCAGGGCTGCCGTGAATTCCTTCGGAGTAGGGGGAGCCAACGCACACGTTTTGCTGGAAGAAGCGCCGCAGGAAGAGGAGATACCGGCGGGGCCATCGCACGGGCATTCAACTCCCTGCGTCCTGCTGCTGTCTGCCAAGACGCCGGAAGGCCTTACCGATGCAACACGGCGCCACTTGGCGTTTCTGCGGGAATCCACGGCCGCCATCGAGGATATATGTTATACCTCGGCGGTTCGCCGAACGCCCCATCAACACCGCCTGGCGGTGATCGCCGGCAATCGGCAGGAGTTCATCACCAAGCTGGAACAAGGCGCCGCCAATGTCATCACCGGATCGGTCCCTCACGACGGTGTTCCGAAAGTGGCTTTTGTGTACTCCGGAATGGGATTGCAGCGGGCCGGAATGGGCAAGGAGTTGTTGAAATGTGAACCAGTTTTTCGCGAAGTCCTTCGGGAATGCGACGCTTTGCTGAGATCCTGGTCGCGGTGGTCGCTGTTGGAGGTCTTTGATGACGAAACTGCGTCGAATGCCGGAGAACCTTCTGTCGCGCAGGTCACCAACTTTGCTCTCCAGGCAGGGCTCACTGAGCTCTGGAAGTCCTGGGGGATTGTCCCTGATGCAGTCGCAGGCCATAGCGTCGGCGAGGTGGCCGCTGCCTATGCGGCGGGCGCCCTGAGTCTCGAAGACGGCTTGCGGCTGGCCTATCACCGTGGGCGGCTCGCGCAGCGGGTGAGCGGGAAAGGCGGGATGCTGGTCGCCTCGATTTCGGCAAAGGAGGCTGTGCGGCAGCTCGCTGAATATGATTCACCCATTGTCTTGGCGGCTGTAAATAGCCCGGCATCCGTCACTTTTTCCGGCGATCTGGAGGCGCTGTCCAAACTCGCGGGCGATCTTGAGAAGCAGCAAGTGTTCTCGCGCTTCGTGGCTACGGCCGTACCCTATCACAGTCTGGTCCTTGATCCGCTCCGAGAGGAATTGCTCGACAGCCTGCGCCCGCTCGCTCCCCGGCGGCCAGACATTCCGATGGTCTCGACGGCACTCGGCGATTGGGTCCATGACGTTCCGTTGGCGGCCGATCATTGGTGGAATGAATTTCGCAAGCCGGTTCAGTTTGCGCGTGCCGTGGAGTTGCTCATCGAGGATGGTGTCGAAGTCTTCCTGGAGATCGGACCGCACTCCTCGCTGAAGGCGCCGATCGCCGAGTCTCTAACCCAAAGTCTCAGCAAAGGGACGATCTTGCACTCCCTGAGGTACGGCGAGAATGACCGCGAGACGATGCTGCGCGCCGCTGCCACACTGCACACCCACGGCCGCCGCATTGATTGGCGAAGCGTATTCCACGAACGCGGAAGTTGTGTCGCACTGCCGTTATACCCTTGGCAGCGGGAATCCTTCGGAACAGGCTACGTCGCGGAGGACGCCGGGACAGACCCGCCCACCGGTATGGATAGCAGCCATCCGTTAATCGGATTACGAATCCTCTCGGCGCGTCCATGTTGGCACGCAGACCTGGCGGATCGTCGTTTGGACTACCTGGACGGCCACGTCGTCCATGACGCCACAGTGTTCCCGGCTGCCGCCTATGTGGAGGCAACCCTTGCCGCGGCCAATCATCTCTGGCCCGGAGTTGGAGCCGATATCGAGCAGATCGAATTTCGCAAGATGCTTGTTCTGCCAGAGAACCGGGCTTCGGTCATCCAGTGGACGTGCGATGCGAACGGAGCCTTCGAGATTTTCTCAGCGCCCCAACATAGTTCCTCCTGGACGCTGTACGCCGCGGGGCGTGTACGCAAAAGGGAGGCCTCGGTAACGTCGGCAGCCGTTGATTTGGAAGCACTCCGGCGACGCTGTAACGTCGAGATCTCAGTCTCTGATTGGTATGAGTGGTACCGAAGCAGGGGCCTCAAATATGCTGGCGTGTTCCGCGGCGTCGAAGCCGTGTGGAAAGGGCGCGACGAGGCGCTTGGGCGAATCAGGTTGGCCGGCGACGCCGGCAGTTATCACATCCACCCTGGCCTATTGGACTCCGCGTTTCAGATACTCGCCGGAGCAATCAAGGCGGACAGTCGTCTAAGCGGGAACGGCACTCTTCTGCCGGCCTCCATTGCGGCACTGAAGTGGTATGGGCCCGTGGGCACGAGCTTGTGGGTCCACGCCGGACTGCGGCATCGAGGGAAAGATTTCTTCGAAGGCGATATTCAGCTTCTAGACGATGAAGGGCGCGTGGTTGCTGCCATCGAGCGTCTGCGGTGTTTGCTGGTTGGTGCATCCTCCTCATCCAAAGATAACGGCGAGTTGCTGTACCGGGTGACCTGGCGGGAACATTCATCTGAGCGCCGGTCCAGCTTGACCACGGCGAACGCGATGGCCGCGGCGATCCAGGCGGCGCCCGCAGTCGCTTCAGCAACAGGTATTGGCGAGTACTACCCGCGCATTGAGGAGTCGCTCAATGCATTGACCGCGGCGTTTATTCGCGCTGCAGTGAACCGCTTGCGTGAGGCTGCCGGGCCGCCCTCCGAGACGGGCGCGCTAGACTTGCCGGAACAACTAGGCGTTGTTCCGCGCCATCATGCCTACTTTGCACGTTTGATGGAGATTGAGCGCGGCACACCCGGCCCGCTGCTCGACCTTGAAGCCTGCCGCCGGATCGCGGCGGCATTGCGCGAAACCAGTCCAGCCTGGGCCGGAATGGTGGATCTGGTATCTCGCTGCGGCGAGTCACTGGATCCGGTGCTCACCGGCAAGCTCGAGGCGCAAGAACTCCTGTTCGGCCCAGATGGCATCGAGTGCCTCGGCAATTTCTATCAAGAGAGCCCGGTGTTCTCGTACTACAACCAGGGTCTGGCCCAAGTGGTGGCCTCTTTGGCGAGCGAAAGACCCGGGGCCGCGAAAGTGCGGATTCTTGAAGTTGGCGCGGGCACGGGCGGCACGACGGCTCACGTGCTGTCCAAGCTTCCCGAAGATTCCGCGCAGTTCGTGTTTACAGATGTGTCCCGATTTTTCCTCTCCCGCGCCCAAGAACGCTTTACGGGGAAGCCCGATCTGCACTTCGCTCTTTTCGATATCGAAACTGGGCAGTCCGAAGGCGTCTTTACTCACGGCGGATTCGATGTAATCATCGCAGCCGACGTTCTGCACGCCACTGCGGATGTGCGGCAAGCCATTCGGCATGCCCGGAGCCTGTTGGCTCCCGGCGGGCTGCTGATCCTTCTCGAAGCAATCCGGCCCATTTCCTGGACGGACCTCGTGTTCGGACTTTTCCAGGGATGGTGGCGATTCACCGACCGTGACATTCGGGTCCACCATCCTCTCCTCACCCGGGATCAATGGATAAGCATTCTGCGTGACGAGGGATTCGATGACATTGCAGCCTTGCCGGAGCTCGAATGCGAAGGCCAGGCCACTGAGGCAGTGATCACAGCCCGGCGGCCCCGGGTCGAAAGCAGAGAATGGCTCATCCTGGCGGACCGGAGCGGCGTAGGAACAAGGATCGCAGAAGCCCTGCAGCGGCGCGGGGACTTGCCTGTCCTCGTGGAGAGTGGGCTTCCGCCAGACCTTGCTACTCGCTCCTGGGCAGGTGTGATTCATCTTTCGAGCTTGGATCAGCCCGCCCTGGAAAGCTTCTCCGCCGCCGAATTGGTGCAATTTCAAACCAACACCTACGCGGGGATTGTTGATCTAATACGCGGACTCACGGCCCAACGTGATGAGTTGCCTTCCATTTGGCTGCTAACCGCCGGCGCTCAGGCAGTGGACCCGGAAGAACGGTTGCCAAATGCGCCGCAGTCCGGCCTGTGGGGCATGGGCCGCGTATTAAGCGCGGAGTTCCCCAATGCCCACTGCCATCTCGCTGATCTTAGTCCCGGCTGCGATCCGTCGGAAATTGAATTGCTGCTCGATTGTATCCTGAACAACGACCCCGAAGATGAACTGGCAGTCCGGGGTAGCAGGTGCTATGCGAGCCGGGTGGAACCGGCTGCGCCCGATGAGTTTCGCCGCGAAGCAGAGCGAGTCGTTGCAGTCGCGGACGGCCAGATAAGGCTCGAGGTCGGAAAGGTGGGCTCTCTCGATTCTCTCTCGCTGCGTGAGATACGTCCGGCTCGGCCCCGGCCGCATGAGCTGCTCGTCAAAGTGAGCGCCGCCGGGCTGAACTTCCGCGACGTCATGCTGGCCCTAGGCTTGCTGCCGGTCAGCGAACCAGCCATCGACAGCCATCTTCCTCTGGGATTCGAATGTGCCGGCGTTGTTTTGGAAGTGGGAGCATCGGTCCGGAATTTTGTCCCGGGGGACGAGGTGCTGGCCGTAACGCATGGGGCGTTTGGCTCGCACTCCATCGTCCGCGCCGCAGCCGCCGTGCACAAGCCAGACTGGCTGAGTTTTGAAGATGCGGCGGCCACGCTGGCCGCTTTCACGACCGTGCAACACGGACTGGGCCAGTTGGCGAGTGTCGTGGCTGGCGAGCGCGTCCTGGTTCATTCAGCGACCGGCGGAGTCGGCCTGGCTGCGCTTCAATTTTGCCGCGCGGCAGGAGCGGAGATTTTTGCAACAGCAGGCAGCCCGGAGAAGCGCGCACTACTTCGTTCGCTCGGCATTGCTCATGTGATGGACTCCCGGTCCCTCTCATTTGCCGATGAAATCGGGGCCATCACGGCCGGAGAAGGGATCGACGTCATATTAAACACTCTGCCGGGCGAGGCGATTTCCAAAGGTCTCTCGATCCTGCGGTCCGGCGGCCGATTTGTGGAGTTGGGTAAACGCGACCTCCTGGACAACTCCCACATCGGACTTCTGCCATTCGAGAAGACCCTGTCGTTCTTCACGGTGGATCTGAACCGCATGTTCTGCGAACGCACGGAAAATGTCGGAAAATTGGCCGCCGAGGTGATGGAAGGCTTCCGGGACGGCAGGTACACGCCGCTTCCGCGCACGGATTTCGCGTTGACCGAGGCGCCGGCGGCATTCCGCTACATGTCCCAGGCAAAGCACGTGGGCAAGATTGTGCTCACCGCGCATGAGGCGGAGTACCGGGTCAAGCCGACACGGGCTCAGTGGCTCTTTCGCGGGGACGCGACTTATCTCATCACCGGCGGCCTGGGCGGCTTCGGCCTCGGCGTGGCGAGGTGGATGGTTTCCGAGGGGGCGCGACATCTCGCCTTGATGGGGCGGCGCGGAGTTCCTGCCGCGGAGAACGAAGCCGACTATCAGGATCTGCTCGCCTCGGGTGCGACTCTGCGAGTCCTGGCAGGCGACGTTTCCTCGGAAGAGGAACTGACGCGGATTCTTTCCACGATTCGCTCCGAAATGCCTCCTCTGCGCGGAATCTTTCATGCTGCCATGACCCTTCAAGACGGCGCCCTGCTGGACTTGACGCCGGAGCACTGGCGCCGTGTCCTGACTACGAAAGTAGCCGGAGCATGGCTTCTGGATCGCCTCACCGAGGCGGACAACCTGGATTGCTTTGTCTTGTTTTCCTCAGCCGCATCCATCGTGGGAACACCCATGCAAGGCAGCTACGCGGCCGCCAACGCGTTCCTCGACGGATTGGCTCGAAATCGCCAGGGACGTGGTCTGGCAGGCCTTTCGTTGTGTTGGGGGGCTCTCGCGGGCACCGGCTACGTCTCTCGGCAGCCCGAAGTACAACGCTACCTGGAGCGCGTGGGCGTGGGTTGCATCACCTTGCCGGAGGCTCTGGAGACTCTGGAAATCCTGCTGCGGAGCGACCAGCCACATGCCATCGCGGGACGCATGGACTGGAGTCAATTCCGGCGGGCGTTCCCTGCCGCCTCGCGGCGGCGCTTCTCCGCATTGCCGGTCATTTCGGAGACGGATCTTGCCTTGCGCGGGGCCGCTGAGCCAGGCTCCGCGTTGGCCGCGCTGCGAGAAGCGGATTCCTCGACCCGGCAGGAAGCCGTCCTCGCTTATGTCCTGCAACAGGTGGCCAAAGTTCTGACGCAACCGGAATCTAAGATCGATGCCGGCGTCCCGCTTCCCAATCTCGGACTCGACTCTCTCATGGCGGTCGAGCTGCAAACGTTGTTCCACACGGACTTGGGCATTCGGATCGCGGCTACGCGCCTGTTACAGGGCGTCACGGTTCGCGGCTTGGCTGACTTGATTCTTACCGGGATCGAAGGCGAAGCAGTGCAAAGTCCCCGGAACACGACGCCGCGGGACAACTCCCGCGAACGCAGGCTGCCACTGGCCTTCGAACAACGGCGTCTTTGGTTCTTGCAACAATTGCACGCTTCGAGCCCTGTCTATAATATTCCGCTGGCCGTCCGCTTCTCCGGAGACCTGAACACCGGCGTGCTCCAGCGCGCTCTGACGGAAGTGGCCATGCGTCATGAAGCGCTCCGCGTCAGCTTCACCCTCGATGCCGGCGAAGTTGTACAGCGGATCGCTCCGCGTATTGAAGTGTCAATGCCGGAAATCGATCTGGCGCCGTTGACGGCCGATCAGCGCGAGGCCGAATTGCAGCGCATCAAGATCGCGGAAGCGGAACTTCCGTTCGATCTCGGCCGGGGCCCATTGATCCGCGCGAAGCTCCTTCGCCTCTCATCGCGGGAGCACTTCCTGTTAGTCACGATCCATCACCTGCTTGCCGATGCCTGGTCGGTGCCTGTGATCGCACGCGACACTGCCCTGATTTATCAACGGCTGATGAACGGGCTGCCCGCCGCGCTGCCGTCGCCTGCGCCTGGATACGCCGACTTCATCGTGGCCCAGCAAGGTTCCCAGAACGCATCGGACCAACTCGCGTACTGGAAGCAGCAGCTTGCCGGGACACCACGCCTACGGCTTCCCACCGATCGTCCGCATCCTCCGGAACGCAGCTTCCGCGGAGCGCGTGTGGAGTTCACCCTCGATAAAGAACTTCTCAGCAGTCTTGAGCGGTGCGGCCGCGCCGATGGGGCAACGCTGTTCATGACGCTGCTGTCGGCCTTTGCCGTCCTCCTTCACCGTTATTCCGGACAAGACGACTTTTGCGTGGGCGCGCCAGTCGCCACACGCGCCCGCGAAGAGGCCATGGACCGTGTCGGTTGCCTCGTCAACACACTCGCCATGCGCACGCGCGTTTCCGGTGACATGACCTTCCGCGAATTGCTGCGCCAGGTCCGCGATACGGTGCTTGGCGCATATGAACATCAGGACGTGACCTGGGAAAAGGTAGTGGAGACCGTCGCGCCCGAACGTGACCCCAGCCTGCTCCCTATCTTTCAAGTGCTGCTGGTAGTGCACCGAATCGCCCTGGAACACGTGGAGTTTCCCGGGTTGAGGATGCTCCCGGAGTACATCGGCAATCGCAGTACCACCTTCGATCTGGTGTTACTCATCGATACAGTGCGCCTGGAAGCGGCCATCGAATATAACACCGACATCTTCGACGCCCCCACGATCGAACGCATCAGCGGCCATCTGCGGGAGCTGCTGGCGTCGATTCCCGCCCGGCTGGACTCGCCCGTTCGAGAACTGCCTATTCTGCCCCAAGCCGAGCGGCGGCAGGTGCTTGTCGACTGGAATTCAGCACCGGTCACCTGGCGGAACGACACTTGTCTCCACTATCTTTTCGAGGAACAGGCACGGCGCACGCCCGACGCTATCGCAGTGATCGGCGAATCGCTGTCCTTAAGCTACGCTCAACTGGACCGCGCCGCCAACCATGGGGCGAGGCTGCTTCAGAGCCGTGGCGTACAACGCGAGTCGCGAGTCGCAGTCTGCGCGGCACGGTCTCCGCTCGCGGTCACTGGAATTCTGGCAGTACTCAAGGCGGGCGGCGCATTCGTTCCCATCGACCCGGCGTATCCCGAGCAGCGACTGGCATTCCTGCTGCGGGATTCCGCCCCCGATCTGCTGCTGACCGAGCCGAACCTCGCACCTGTTTTGCGCCTGCAATTCGCCGCCGCTGTGCTGGAGGTAGACATTGAGCAGTTCGCCAATTCGGAGTCTGTAACTGCTCCGGTCGCCTCCGTGCGACCCGCCGACCTCGCGTACATAATGTACACGTCCGGCTCGACGGGACAACCCAAGGGCGTCATGATCGAACACCGCTCGATCTGCAACCAGATTCTGTGGCGCCAGAACGCGTTTCCATTGGATTCGTCCGATGCTGTGCTGCAATCCACCTCATTGAGTTTCGACCCCTCGGTGTGGGAAATCTTCGGGCCACTTTCGGCCGGCGCTGCCATTGTGATTCCCGAAGGTCGCGCCTCCGACGGCGAGTTCGTCAGCAGAACCATTCACAAGCATCGTGTCAGCGTAATCCAGGGTGTTCCGTCGTTCCTGCGCACGCTAATCGATCAGCAGGCGCTGCACGGATGCGACTCACTGCGGCACGTATTCTGTGGTGGTGAGGCTTTAGATAATCAACTTGTAGAAGAACTCCGGCGGAACTCAAGCGCCGCAGTCCATCAACTGTACGGCTGCACGGAAACGTCCATTGACGCGACCTGTTTGCCGGACGTGCACGCCGGTGAATACGCCATGCCGCCGGTCGGCCGACCCATCGGAAACACGCAGGTGTACATTCTGGACAGGTGCCGGCAGCCTGTGCCGCCGGGCGTTCCCGGCGAGATATTCGTGGGCGGTGACGGTGTTGCGCGCGGCTACTGGAATCAGCCGGAGCTGACCGGCGAACGATTTGGGGCCAATCCGTTCCTGCCCGATACCGGCGCCCGCATTTACCGCACCGGCGACTTGGGCCGCTTCCGGCCGGATGGCAACATCGAGATCTTGGGACGCGCAGACCGGCAGATGAAGCTCCGTGGTTTTCGCATCGAACCGGCGGAGGTCGAATCATGTTTGCGCCTGCACAAGTCGGTTCGCGAAGCAGTGGTCGGTGTCCGCACTGTCGCAGGCGACAGTCTCGTTGCCTGGTGTACGCTCCACGCTGGAACCGCCCTGACTGCCGAGGATGCCTCCCATTTCTTGTCGCAACGGCTGCCACGATTCATGGTCCCCAGGCACTGGGTTTTCCTGAATGTTCTGCCCGTCACACCTACCGGCAAGATGGATCATGCGGCGCTTCCAGACCCCATGCCGGTGCCAAGAAACGGCCATCTCGATTCGCTGGCGCTTTCCAGCGATCTGGAGCTCCGAGTCGCCGCAATCTGGGAAGAAGTGCTGGGCATCCATCCGATTGGACTCAACGAAAACTTCTTCGACATTGGAGGCCACTCGTTACTGGCGGCAAAGTTGGCGGCTCGTTTGAGCGCCCAATCTGGAGTCGAAGTTCCCGTGGCCGAAATCTTCAACAAACCCACGATTGCCGAACTCGCGGGAGTGATTGCGGGCAAAGCGACGACTGCAGTCGCCTGACACGAAGCAGCAGGAGACCGCCATCCCGTCCAATCGCGTACCTCCCGGACCGAAACCGCACTGGCTACTGGGAAATCTTCCCGAGTTCCGCCGGGATCCGCTGGCATTCCTAACACACTGCGCCAGCATGTACGGGGACGTGGCATGCTTTCGCATCCTGCGAGTGCCGGTCTATCTCGTCAGCCGCCCCGAGTACATCGAGCGCGTGCTTGCGGCGCACGGCCGCCAGTTCGTCAAGGGGAGAACCATGCGCGCGAGTGCGCCCCTCCTCGGCCAGGGACTCTTCACCAGCGAGGGCGCTCGCTGGATTCGCCTGCGAAAACTGAATCAACCGGGATTCCGCCGAGACCGCTTGCCGGCATTTGCACAAACCACCGTGGAGTGTACACAGCGCATGGCGGGATGTTGGCGCGATGGAGATACGCTCGATATCCACGCCGCGATGAACGATCTCACCGTGAGGATCGTGGCGCGCAGCTTGCTCGGGATCGACGTAGAGGCGGACGGCGAAGAAGTGGGACATTGCCTTCACACAGTTCTGGAGCAGTTTCGGGCGCAGTTAGACACAGGCCTTCTGATTCCATCCGGCTTCCCCACTCCCGGCAACATACGTATGAAGCGCGCACTTCAGCGCTTGGAAGGAATCGTCGCGCGAATTATCCGGGAACGACGCTCGTCTGCCCAGCGGGCTGACGATCTCCTTTCGAACCTTTTGTATCCGGCCGACCCCAGCACGGCCTTGACCGAGCAGGAGTTGCGGGATGAAGTAATGACACTCCTCGTGGCCGGGCATGAGACCACCGCGGTCTCGCTCAGCTGGGCCTGGTACCTGCTGTCGCAACATCCCGAAGTGGAAGCGCTTATGGCATCTGAGATTGCCGGAACCATCGGCGATCGGCCCGCCACACTCGATGACGTGCCGCGTCTGCCATATATACACCGCGTCTTGCTGGAGGTCCTGCGTCTTTATCCGCCCGCTTGGACCACTCCCCGCCTTGCCGTCGAAGACTGCATGATCGGCGAGTTCTCGGTACCGCGCGGAACTTCGGTCACAATGTCGCAATGGGTGATGCACCGTGATCCGCGCTACTTCATGGACCCTTTGGCGTTCCAGCCCGACCGCTGGGCAACCGGCCTCCTGGCGCAACTTCCCCGCTTCGCCTATTTTCCGTTCGGGGGCGGTTCGCGGGGATGTATCGGTGAATCTTTCGCCGTGGCTGAGGCCATACTCATTCTCGCCACTATCGCCCAGCGATTCCGTCTGAGGCACGTCGACCAGGGGCCGGTTTCGCCCTGGCCCACCCTGACTCTACAACCCGCAGGTCCGGTCAGAATGAAGGTCGAGAAGCAGAGGCTTCCGGAGCGTAGGCCCGCTGGTCTGCAGCACACCTAGGGGGTTGCGCTGGCCGGGGTTCGTGTTCTAATAGTGTAGTCTGCGGAATGGAAGGGCGCCCCCGGGCGCCCTGGACGTGTCAACGTCACAGAGGGATTTGGCCACCTCGTATGCGACTAAAGATCGCTCTTTCGTTATTTCTCTTCGTTGCTTCCGCTTTGCAGTCTTCCGCCCAGCCCGCTCTCGATTCGAGCGGCAATGGGCTCCTGAAGGGCGTCTACTATCTCCGTCAGGTTTTCTACTTCGTGGCGGATGAGTCCGGCGCCCTCGGAGGCGCGATCAACATCCAAGGCACAATCACATTCGACGGTAAGGGCAGCTACAGCTTCACCGGTTCGATGCTGGACACCGCCGCCAATTCCACTACGCCTAAGAACTTCAACACGAACGGCAGCTATGTGATCGCCGCTAGTGGATTGGGTTACATCACAGGAATTGATCCGGAGTTCAGCACGGATCACATCGCCGGATTGGTGTCGCACGGGATTTTTATCGGCAGCACCACCGACAACATGACGGGCTACAACGACCTGCTCATCGCGGCTCCGGTCGGTTCCACAGCTGCGTCGAACGGCACGCTCAAGGGGACTTACACAGTCGCCTATCTGGATCCCACCTTCCCCGGAGACGCGCTCTTCACAATGACCGCGAACGGGCAAGGCGGCATCGGAAATGTCAGCGCGACCGAGTATCTCGCCACTGACTCGACGTCGACCGCCCAAGACCTGACGAATGTCAGCTACTCCTTTAGCAACGGCGCCGCACAGCTCAATTTCGGCGGTCAGGCCACGAGCACGACGCTGATCGGCGGCACGGAGACGCTCTATGTTTCACCCGACGGGAACCTCGTCTTCGGAGGGTCCAGCACGGGCTTCGACATTTTCGTCGGCGTGCGTGGAGCGACGAACAATCCATCCAATTACGACGGGCTTTACTACCAGGCTGGTTTGGACCTCAATGAAGGAACCGTCTCCTTCGGCTACACATTGCTAGACAGTTACTACGGGTCCCTGCAGGCTTTTTCGACCAATATCGTGGGTCATCAGCGCCTGAATTCCGTGCTTCTCTATGGCGGTGCACGCGACTTCACGTACTACGACTCGTACACGCTCAACAACGACGGCAGTTCGGACGACTTCTTTTTCGCGCAGCACTACATCAGCAGCCCGGACGGAACCATCCGCATTGGGAGCGGCCTGGGCCCATATTTGAGCCTGAACGTGGCGCTGCAAGCGCCCGCCCTCACCGGCCCCGGAGTGTACCTAAGTCCAGTTGGCGTGGTGAACGCCGCCAGCTCGGCTCCTTTCACGGCACAGGTGGTCCCCGGAGAATTCCTCACCCTGTATGGCTCGGGACTGTCATCCGGTGTCGCCGCTGCAGCCGTGCCTTTTCCAACCGCTCTGAACGGAGTGCAAGTGCTGATTAATCAGCGGCCAGCGCCAATCTATTACGTAAGTCCCAACCAGATCTCGGTCATCGTGCCCTACGCTACGGAATCGCTGGCACAGATTCAAGTAGTCAACAACGGCATGAACTCCAACGTCGTCACGCAATCTGTAGGCTCGACCTCCATCGGCGTGTTTACGAACAACCCCGTAGGAGGCATCGGCTACGCTGCGGCGCTCCATCCCGACTATTCGCTGGTATCCCTGGCAAGCCCCGCGCAGATTGGTGAGACGGTCGCAGTTTACCTGACCGGCATGGGCGCGGTCAGCCCGCCGATCGCCGATGGCGTGGCGGCGCCTGTGCCGCCGGCTAACACCACGCTCACGCCACTGGTCTTCCTATTGGATAGCGCCGGTAATTACCCCCAGGCGACTGTAACCTTCTCCGGGCTTGCGCCGGGATTCGCGGGCTTGTACCAGATCAATTTCAAGGTCCCCGACGGACTGGTGCCCGGAGACGCAGCGCTCGAAATCGTGGGGCCTGATTCGGATACCTTTGAATCGCTGATTTCGATCGCATCCGCCACCGGCACTTCTTCTGCGGCACACGCGCGACCGCGACGAGCGAATCGGGTCCCCATGGGCCACATGCTGTCACCCCGCCAATTCCGGGGCGGCGGAAGATGGCGGTAATCTGAAGCCACGCGCATGATGAGAGGCGCTGGCCAACATCCTAACGAAAGTGTTCTCGATTTTTCTCACACTCGTAGGACTTTCGAAATCGCTTTCGCTCGGATTAAGGCGACACGAACCTAAGCCCGCTTGTCGGAAGTTGGCCGAACGCAGATGTTTTTTCGCGCGTGCGATACGGCCGAGATCATCTGCTGTTCCTGCACGAATTCGTCAAGAGCATCACCCAGCCCGTAGAGCGCGTGGCTGTAGATGACGGCGGCCGTGCGCACCGATGAGTGGCCAAGGCGTGCGGAGACGGTCGCTCAGCCGGTTGGACCACCACCTTCCATTCACCAGCAACGTTTGGGACTGGCTCTTGCGCGCATTTGGAGGAATTCTACATTAGCTCCTCTCGTGATTCGAATGCGGGAGTTGGCCACCCGTTAAGTCCTGATCCAGAACGCAGTCCTGTTAGACCTTAGCATCGTGGCCGGCTCAATGGTTCGCACCCATACTAATCCTCGCGTCATAAATGTGAGCGGCATTTTCTGTCCCGATGCTCTTCCTCAAATTTGCTGGAAGCTGATTGAACAAAAGGACAACTTCTTGCCAACGCTGAGGGCCATTCGGCTCAGGGTAATGCTGGTCGCTCCCGATGATGAATCGGCCTGGAAAATCCTCAAAGAGCTTCAACCACTCCGGTTTGATCTTCTCACCGGCCATCAGATAGTTCTTGCCTGGGGCCTTCGGGTCCAGCTTAATTTCCATGAAGAGGTTTGAATGTTTCTGAAGCAGGCGGCGGCATAGATCCGGTGTGCGATAGCCGGTCCCATCCGATCCTAAGTGCGCCCAGATGATCTTCGCGCGCGGATTATGGGCCAACAGACGTTCAAATGCCGAGATGTTCTCATGAAGCTGCGGGGGATTGGGAGGGGACTTCAAATCCCGCGGGAGCGGCATTGCGCGTGGAACAGCTTCCATGTGCAGATCAATCGGCACATCGTGCTGCGCGGCAATGTCGGCGAGCAATAGAAAAAGAGGATGGTCGGGCGCCGCGAATTGATAAGGAGTAGCGCCCGCAAAATGTTCCGCAGCCATCTCGCCAAAGCCCGCTGCTCCCATGTGTAGCAGTTCCTCTGCCCGTTTGCGGAATTTGCTCTGGATCGCCGCGCCGGCATCGCCCGAGCGCACCGATTGCTGGATCATTGGGTTCAGGGTCTCGCCTCCCGCGAGCACTGCAAGTCTCCGGGGATACTTGTTCGCAACCGCAAGAATACCTGCCGCGTGTAGTGCTCCTGATGGGCTCACCGAATCGGGCAGGATCAGGAGAACTGCTCTAACCATGTTCTCTCGCTGGAATGCTTGAATGACCGCACGGACCGAGCCCTCAGGATCGCGCTCGTCAAAGTGGGTGTGGGCGTCGATATAGGGAGAAACTGCCGACACGACAGGATGCTCCGCTGACGACGGAGGCGCGCTCGATGCGATTCGGGCAGCCAAAATAAGAACGCACGCCGTCAGGAGCGCTCTCGGACAGACCAGCTTGTGAACTGCAGCCCCTTCGGTCTCAAAACGTTTCATCGGTAATGTTCTCCCACATCAGATCAGCATATACGACGAGTGGTCTCTTGGCGATTGGGCGCGGAATACGATGCGGCAGGCCGCCGGGAAAAAGAACAAGCCGGAGTAGGCTCCAGCGTCCGATTTCGGATCAGGCTCGGCTTTCCAGGTACTGTGTGCCTGAAACCTCGTGTGATCCGCAGGGCGGAAGCCTCCCCATCTCCGTGTGCACATCGATATAATCCTTCGGTAACCGAAGGAGGCACGCCTTGTGAGATATACATCCGTTTGTGCAATCCTGCTTGCCGCCGCATGTTCCACCCTGCCGGCCCAGTGGAAGGTCGTCGATCAAGGGATTCCCCGGCTACCCAATGGCAAGCCGGACCTAAGCGCACCCGCTCCTCGCCGAGCCGACGGAAAGCCGGATCTGACTGGAATCTGGATGCCCGAACCGCCAAAGGTTCGAGATGCGACCGTTGGCCTCAAGCCGGACGAGGTGTCCATGACGCCGTGGGCACAGAAGGTCTACGATGAGCGCAAGACCGGCGCGGTATCGGCCACCGACCCGGATGCCAACTGCCTGCCCCAAGGCGTGCCAAAGATCAATTCTGCGCCGGAGCCGTACAAGATCTTTCAAGAGCCCAACGAGGTCGTGATTCTTTACGAGGCGTTCGGCCAGTTCCGCCAGTTGTTCATGGATGGACGGAAACCCATCCAAGATGCCAATCCGCAGTGGTATGGATATTCCCTGGCGAAATGGGATGGAGACACGCTGGTTGTCGAGTCCTCAGGCTTCAACGGCAAGGCCTGGCTTGACCAGTTGGGTAGGCCCTCAACCGAGGCTCTTCATGTAATCGAACGCTTCCACCGGAAGGACTTCGGGCACATGGACATCACCTCCACGATTGAAGATCCGGGCGCATACACCAAGCCGTGGACCTACGTGCAACCCGTTACGTTGTTGGCAGACGCAGAGCTTACCGAGCAGGTCTGCAATGAGAACAACCGGGACATTCCGCACATGAAGGGCAAATAGCGAGCCGCCGCTCTTTCACATTGAACATGAGATTCGGATTGAATATCCTCGGCCTTCTTCACGAGCAATATCGCAACGCTCCAAAACCTGGTGGTCCTGAAAGAGTGAATCACTTTGAGTCAAACACTGTAGATTCGTTTCCTGGATCGCGCGAACTACGGAGGCTTTTTGGAACGGGCGGCCGCCCCGAAACTCCACTCTCGATGCACCGGCCATTGGCTAGCACCAACGCGAGACCAGCCAACTGTTGCGCCCCTTCGACGGCGTCGAAGATGCTGATGCGCGAATCGCCGGTCGGCGCGAAGAAGCGGCCCTCCGACGCAATGGACGAGCGAAATCCCAACAGGCCTAGTAAAGAGGTTCGCACGCAGCTTGGTAAACGCCATTCCCGAGGTGGCAATCGCATCCTCAACGACCGCGTGATAGCGCGCGCATGAACCGAACCGGGGAATCCCTTGTTGCATGCAACTGCGAGACATGAACAACGTGCCTTGCGTCGGCACGTGCTGCCTCGACAAAACTGAGTTGTTGCCTGAACCCGTTCGGATGCATTGGTTACCAAGAATGCGCTCTCAGCTCCGTCCAGCGCCCGTCGGAGACTGGCTGGACCGTCGAAGTCCGTCGTCACGAATTCGACCTCTGTTTCAGCGAGATGTGAGCATCTGGTTGAAAGCTGTTGAACTTTGTTGAACTCTTGGAATCTTGCATCCTCAATTTTATCTACAGCCGCAGAATCTCTTTTACGGATTCCCTTGAACTTCGAGTAAGCGCAAGTGGGATAACTCGTGCAGTCTGTCTGCACCAACCCAAGCGCCCCCGTTATTCCTCTTTACGTGTTCCCGCCGTCGATGGCAGCGGTGGATTCCGCGGAGTTACCGCCTACCGTCACGCTGGCTCAGTTTGGCCCTGAGTTCTTTCAGCTCGACGCGAAGCACGTGGCGGGCATCATTCTGAGAAACGACGGTTCCGGCGCCTATGGTGGGGGCGGCTACGACATCCTGGGGCCGACGGGAACATCGCTTGGCTACAAAACTGTCGCAGCGAAGGCTGGCGACACCATCGAACTCTTCGGCAATGGGTTCGGGCCAACGAATCCCACAGTACAACCCGGCCAGGTATTTAGCGGCGCTGCAACCCACCACGAATCCGGTGACGCTGCACATCAACGGCGTCGGTGTGGTGCCGTTGTTCGCTGGCTTGTCCGGCGCCGGCCTGTATCAGTTCAACCTGGCTGTACCTTTGGGTCTCAGCACGGGTGATGTTTCGCTTCAAGCAACCGTGGGCAGCGTCGAGACCCCTTCTGGCGTTGTGATTTCCTTGCAGTAGGCGCCTCTTCATGACCGAACCAAACCTACAGCTGACGAACGATTTCGTACGCCACAAGTTGCGCCAACCTTGAGCAGCCAGACAGCTTAATATGGAGACGAACTGCTGTCGTATTGGTAGGTGCGCTCTCACCCTTGCCCCCTGACAGTATCTGCTTGCTTACGATTGGCCAATCACCGCGCACGATGTAATTGCGAGGACCGGAGGTCGCCGGGGAAGCTCGATCTGACGATCGGCTGGAGGTTGCCGGCTGCGACGGACTCGCCCGACCGTGTTGTTCGATGTGGCTGATCAAAACTCTCAAAATCACCCTAAACACCGAAGGCGGGGAAGGGCCGCCTTCGTATAAAGCCGGTGCTGCATACTGTCGATCGGTGACCGTGGGACGGTACACCGATTTTCGTGGTGGTGGTTGGAAGTCCCCTGTGCTTCTTGGGTTGCTCCTTTCGCTCTTCGCCTGTGGCGCGTGGTGGTTACGCTCAAACGGTCTAACGGACCCTGCACGAGCCTCAAGGCCGTTTCGCGTCGGCTACGTTGACACGCCTCCCTACAACACCGTAGCACCGGACGGATCTCCTAAAGGCCCATACATCGACATCTTCGCCGAGGCCTGCCGGCGGTTGGCAATCCCGATCGCATGGGTTTACGCGCCGGAGGGGCCTGAAGCCGCTCTCCAGAGCGGAAAAGTGGACCTGTGGACCTCCCTTGGCGACCTCCCGCAAAGACGCCGGATCCTCTACATTTCCGGGCCCTGGGATATTGAGAGCAACTGGTTAGTCACCCTGGAATCCAGCAATATCCACAGCCCTGAGGACAGCGCCGGGCGTTCCGTCGCGCGGTCGAACATCACACTATACGAGGGCTTAGCCCGGTCAGCCGTGCCACGCGCTCGACTGGTCACCACGGGATCGTCTACCGAAAGCGTGCTCAGGGCGGTCTGCCTGGGCGCTGCCGATGCTGGCATTTTGTCGGCTGGAAGCAACGAACTTGCGGATCTGCGACATTTGGAGGCCTGTCAGACGTCCCCGTTGCGGTTCATCGAACTAGCGGACAGTGACATGGGTTTTGGGGTAGGCGCTTCATTGATCCGTGCCGACGCTCGACGGGCTGCAGATGAAATCCGCGAGGAAATCATTAAGTTGATCGAGGATGGAACCTTTTCCGCAATCTGTTTGCGCTGGTATTTGTACCCTGACACGAAAGTCCTTTCCGCGTATTATCTCGCCGAGGCACAACGCAGGAATCGATACTTGATCGCCGGATTGGCCCTTCTGGCAAGCTTGATCGTGCTGCTGGCATGGCAAGCCCGTTTGTTGAAAGCCTCCCGGCGCGAGGCTGAGAGCGCCGCGGTCGCCAAGAGTGAGTTTTTGGCCAACATGAGCCATGAGATCCGAACGCCCATGAATGGCGTCATCGGTATGACGGACATTCTACTAGACACCGAGCTGTCACACGAGCAGCGCGAATATGCAGAGACGATTCGCAATTCGAGCGACGCGCTCCTCACGGTGATCAACGACATTCTGGACTTCTCGAAGATCGAAGCGGGCAAGCTTCTGATTGAGTCTCACCCTTTTGATCTTTGCCTGTTGATTGAAGAAGTTGGCGCAATGCTAGCGCCCAAGGCCGAAGAAAAGGGCCTCGACCTGCTCGTAGACTATCCCCCGTCATTTCCAAGGTACTTTACGGGCGATAGCGGCCGAATTCGCCAAGTCGTTACCAATCTTGTTGGTAACGCCATCAAGTTCACTCCAAGCGGACAAGTTCTTGTGGCAGTGAAGGGCCATGAGGAGCACAGTCAAACCGCTCGCGTGCAGATTTCAGTGACTGACACGGGCATCGGAATCCCGCAAGAGAAGATCAGATCGCTCTTTGTAAAATTCTCACAGGCAGACACCTCGACGACGCGGAGATACGGAGGCACGGGACTCGGCTTGGCAATCTCCAAGCAATTGGCCCAGCTAATGGGTGGCTCGATTGATGTGGAAAGCGAAATTGGCAAAGGATCCACGTTTTCCTTCACCCTGTCTCTTTTCCTTTATGACGGCCCCTCTAAGGATCCGGTTCCCGCCGCGGACTTGAGGAACTTGAGAGTGCTGATTGTGGACGACAACGAAGTGAACCGCCGGGTCATTCATGAGCAGATCTCAAATTGGGGAATGCGGAACGGGAGCTTCGCTTCGGGAGAGGACGCACTCCAGGCGATCCGCGCCGCTCAAGCTGATGGAGATCCCTATGACTTCGTGATTACCGACTATCAAATGCCCGGCATGGATGGAGCGGCGCTGGCAATGGCGATCGGCGGCGATTCTTCACTGGAGAAACCGATCATTGTGATACTGACATCAGTCGGCCATCTCACTGAGGCAAAGGAGTTGAAATCGAATACAGTCCAGGCATGCCTTGCAAAACCGGTGAGACCGTCGCTGTTGCTGAATGCACTCACCACCGCCTGGTCAAGAAAGAACGCCAGTATTGCGGTCCAGACGAACGAAATGAAAGCTGCTCCGCCTAGCGTGGCCGGAATATTTGCCGGATCCGCGCTCAGAGTTCTGGTCGTGGAGGATAATGTTGTCAATCAAAGAGTCGCGGTGCGGATGTTGGAAAGATTGGGATTGCGCGCTGATGTCGCAGCAAACGGCCGGGAGGCACTCGAACTGGCAAAATTGCAATTCTACGACGTGATCTTCATGGACTGCCAAATGCCCGAAATGGATGGCTACCAGGCGGCTGCGGAGATTCGACGGCACGAAGGGCCAAATCAGCGCGCGACAATCGTTGCAATGACAGCAGACGTCCTAAAGGGCTCTAGCGAACGTTGCTTGAACTCCGGTATGAACTCTTTTATGCCGAAGCCTGTTAAACTCGACGACCTCATCAAAGTTTTGCAGCAGATTGAGACTCTCAAGGAAGTCAAAAGTAGCTGAACGTGCGGGATTCCAACCGTGTTCACTTCGCGCAACGGTCTTGGGCCAGCGAGAGAACCAGATTCTAAAGCTGCCCCGCGTCAATAGAAAAGTGTAAATTCGCTGCCGACTCGTACCGCAACATTCTGGCGCAAAAGCGATAAATCCTGGGAGCACGAGGGCAAAGCCCTCTAGTAACAAGGTCTTCTTCCTTTCATTGGCCCGCTACCATCGAGACGATTTTGGCGGCGGATTCTTCGGCCGGCGCGTCGTCAAACGTCAGATACGCTTTGTCGTCGGTGAGCCAGTCTTCGTTCTTCTCTACCAGCAGCATGCCGATCAACCGCAAACACGCGGCGGTGTTGGGAAGGATGCCGACCACGCGCGTGCGCCGGCGAATCTCCAGATTCAACCGGCTGCGGGTAATGAAGGTAGCTCAGCACATCGTCGATTCCGGCTTCGAAAATCTCCAATCGCTTTGGCGAAGCGGGGTTGAAACTGTCGCTCCACGTCGGCGGCCTTGGCCTTGGCGCTTCTCTCATCGCGCTGCAGGAACACCGCCTTCATCGCCTCGCTCACCTCAGCCTGGCTGCGCTTGGGGACGTGCACCAGCACATTGCGATAAAAGTGCACCTTGATCAGAGCCAGAAACACCCACTCGCGATGCAGCCGAATGTAAGTGATGTCGGCCACCCAAAGCTGGTTGACGCCAGTCAGTTTCATCCGACTGGCCAGGTTGAGATACACCTCCAGGTTGTGATCGGAATCCGTTGTGATCACGAACGCCCTCGGCTGCACGGCAAGCAGGTTGTCCTCGCGCATCCCGGCTCACGCCCGCCAACTGCCACATTCGCTCGATGCTCAGGTTGCCTTGCATCGACATCAACTCCCGGATTTGGTCGTAGATGCCGCCTCGCCAGGTTGCGTATTGTTCTGGCGTCGAGCCTCGACTTTTGCAAGGCACCTTTGAAAAAATCCGCCTCCAGCGTTTTGTCCGCTACCAGCCGCTTCAGTTGGGCTACCTGAAGCCGCAGTTCACGTTCTTTGGAGTTCTCCGGCGGTGCTTGGCCGTCATCAATCGGCTCCATCTGATCGCGCCATTTGTACAGCAGCCGGCGATGCACGCCCAGTTCTTCCGCCAGCGCGACAACATTTTCGCAGCTCTTCAGCCGCTCAACTGCCATCTTCCGGAATGCCTTCGGGTAGTTCTTCCCTCGTCTCGTTGCCACTCGCAGTTCCTTTCCCTGCAAGGTGTGCCAATTGCGAGTGTCTCAATTTTGGGGTTCAGTCCATGGAGTTCCGGCTCGACAGTCGGGAATCGATCTAGTTTTGGTCGACGCTCGTCTCAGGCGCGAATCTCTTTCGCCTCTTTGGCGGCCTCAATGGTCATATCGCGCATCCCGAACTGAATGCCGGTCTTCTTGAGGAAATCGTTCGCGGGGACGCCGCCGACAAAGATCCAGACATAGTCGTTCGGGATTTCCCGCAACTCGCCGCCGGTGTCGAGGACTACAGAGGCTTCTTTGATTTCGGCTGGCGTTGAGTTGAAGATCACGTTCACCTTCCGGGAGCGGATCGAGTCGTGGATGCGCTTAGAGTTTCGATCCTTGATGCGCGTGAACGCGTCTTTGCGATAGGAGAGCGTCACGGTGTTGCCGCGCTGCATGCCTAAGCCCATCGCCGCCTCGATGGCGCTGTCGCCTCCACCGACGACGAGGATGTTCTTGTTCACGTAGTGATCGGCTTCGATCAGCCGATACATCACCTTGGGCAGATCCTCGCCGGGGATGCCCAGCTTGCGCGGCGTCCCGGTGCGTCCCAGCGCCAGAATCACGGCCCGCGCGCGATATAGGCCGCCGTCGGAGGTGACCGTGAACACTCCGTCAGCGCCTTTCTGAATGTCCTCCACCTTTTCACCCGTGCGCACCTTGAAATCCGCGCGTTGCATTACCTTGTCCCAGAAAGCCAGCAGGTCCTCTTTGGCCAGTTCCGTCTTCTTGAACTTGCCGTACATTGGGAATTCGACCGGACTGGTCATCACCATTTTCTGGCGGGGATACTTGGACACGGTGCCCCCGATCTCGTCTTGCTCCAGCGTTAGGTAGTTCAGCTTGTGCTCGATCGCTCGCAAAGATGCGCTAATGCCAGCGGGCCCTGCGCCGACAATGAGCACGTCATAGACGCCGGGATCCGGCGCAGTTGCTCCCGAAAGGTGCGCCAAGCGAAGCCGGTTGACGATCGTGTCCACGCAATCGCGCCCCTGGTTGACGGCATTCTTGATCAGCGCCAATCCGCCCAGTTCGCCGATGATGAACAGGTTCTCCAGATTGGTTTCGTACTCAGTGCTCAGGGAGGGCATGTCCATCCCCATGCTCGGGCTGGCCATCACCATCGTGATCGCGCCCACCGGGCAGGCTTCCTCGCACAGGCTGTGGCCGATGCACTTGAACGGGTTGACGAACACCGCTTTGCCGCCCAGCATGGCGAGCACGTCGCCTTCCGGACAGACCGTGGTGCAGGTCTGGCAGCCTATGCAATACGTGGGATCGATGTGCGGGTGCTGCGCTTTTGGGCCTTCGGAGAACATCTTGCCTTTCTCCAGGGATTCGCGAGCCAAGGCCTCGCGTTTCTTCAGCCGCCGGAGGTACACGATGACCGGGATCGCAACCACCAACAGGTAGAAGCAGTCAAATAGGACGTTGTTGATGTCCATGGCGACACAATCCCACTTAGTAAGGGTGCACAACAGGCCAGGAAATATATTTTTTCGGTCCGCCGCACACCCTTTACTCATGAGTGCCGATGCGGCTATGGTGTCTGCTCATTGTTGCCCTGGTGTATCCGGCTTTCGGCCAGATATCGCCGGGGGGGCTTTCGCGCGCGCATTCGGATCTCGGCGGCCCCACCAAGTGCGGCGTTTGCCATATTTTCGGCGCAGGCACGCCGCGCTTCCGCTGCCTGGCCTGCCACGGCGAGATCCGGCAGCGCATCGCTGACGGGCGAGGCTACCACGCGCGCGTGGTGCACAACACCAAGTACCACGAGGACTGCGCCCGCTGCCACACCGAGCACTACGGCGAAGGCTTCAACATCGTCAAGTGGGAGACATCCAAGAGCGAATTTGACCATCGCCAGACCGGCTACCCGCTTGTGGGCAAGCACGCGGGCCTGGCTTGCGAGCGCTGCCACAACGCGCAGCACATTTCGAAGGCCGAGCGCGCTGCCATCAAGGTCAAGGACGGCAACCACACGCTGCTGGGGTTGACGCCGGCCTGCACCACCTGCCATACGGACGAACATCGCGGGCAGCTCGGCGTCGATTGCGCACGCTGCCATACCCTTGAGGCCTGGAAGCCCGCCAGCGGCTTCGATCACCAGAAGTCGGGCTATCCTCTGACCGGCCTGCACGAAAATGTCGCGTGCCTGAAGTGCCACAAGCCGCGCACCGAAAACGCGAAGGTCTTCGTCCTGTACAAAGACATTTCATTCGCTTCCTGCGGCGACTGCCATCAGGATCCGCATCACGGCGCGTTCGCCTCCGCTTGCCAGAACTGCCATGTGACGGTCGGCTGGAAGATGCTGAAGACGACTTCGACGACGAGCTTCGACCACGACAAGACCAAGTTTCCGCTGCACGGCGCGCATGCCAAGACCGCGTGCTATGACTGCCACAAAGGCAGCGACTTCAAGAAGCCGGTGGCGCACAATCAGTGCGCGGACTGCCACAATCCCGACCCGCACAAAGGCCAGTTCGCCGGATTCGACTGCGCGAAGTGCCATAACGAGGATTCCTTCAAACCGTCGCTGTTCAACGTGACGATGCACCAGCAGAGCAAGTATCCGCTGCTCGGCAAACACGCGAAGGTAGAATGCGCCAAGTGCCACACACCGGCGGGCAAGGATACGGTGTACAAAGTCGCGTTCGCCGCTTGCCTGGATTGCCACAAGGACGCGCATGCCGGTCAATTCGCGGCTGCGCCGTGGGCGAACAAATGCGACCAATGCCACACGGTAGATGGCTTCCGTCCGTCCACGTTCACGCTGGCGCGGCATCAAAGCACGCGCTTCCAGCTGCTCGGTGGGCACTTGGCGACGGCCTGCGGCGAATGTCACAAGCCGGAGGTGGAGCAGGCGTCAGGCCCTCCCACGGAGCGCTACCACTTCGGCTCCATGAACTGCACTGAGTGCCATCAGGATCCGCACCGTACCGACGCGGCCACCAACGCTCAGCGTGGCTGCGAAGTCTGTCACAACGTTCGTTCCTGGAGTGAAACCGCCAAGTACGACCATTCCAAGACGAAGTTCCACCTGTTGGGCGCGCATCGCTCGGTTGGCTGTCTGGAATGCCACAAGCCTGTGATCGGCCGCGGCCCCAAACTCATCGCCTTCAAGGACACGCCCACCACGTGCAATGGATGCCACGAAGATATTCACGGCGGCCAGTTCGCGCACGACGTCCAGCCGGTGGACTGCGCCACCTGCCACAATCTCGTCGCCTGGAAGCCGTCCATTTTCGACCACGAGAAGCAGGCCACGTTCTCGCTCATGGGCGCGCACGAACGCGTGCCCTGCGGCGATTGCCACATCCAGAAGGCAAGCTTCAACGGCCGGGAGGCCGTGGTTTACAAGAACGCGCTCAAGCGCTGCGCGGATTGCCACTCCGCTCGGTAAAACACCTGAGTCGCGCTGGGGCACCACCCGGACGTTGTGTTGGGTTGATTGCTGAGTGTAGCAGTTGAGCGGCTCCGGCCTATATTTCGAGCGCCGTTTCCGGTCCCTGTAAACGTGATAGACCAGCGCGCTACTGGGTACTAAGGCCTTGGCCGCGAACGCGGGACATGTGTTGATCGGGCGAAGCATATCTCTGGCCATCCTGCTTCTGGGCAGTGCCGCACTCGTGTGTGCGCAGAAGCCGCAGGCGCCCGAGAGCAGCAAGAATCCGCACGGTCCGCTGAAAATGGCGTGCGAGAGCTGCCACACCACACTGAGCTGGAAGCCGATTCGCGTGAAGCCGGAGTTCGATCACAACACCGAGACCAGCTTCCCCTTGCGCGGCCTGCACGAAGGGGTGCAGTGCAGCCAGTGCCACACCAACCCGGTCTTTTCCAAGGTCGGAAAGCTGTGCGCAGACTGCCATGCCGACATCCACGCAGGCAAGATGGGCGCCGCTTGCCAGGATTGCCACACCGTGCGCGGCTGGCGGGTATCGGTGGCCGATGTGACCAACCACTTCAACCGGTTTCCGCTGCTGGGCGCGCACGCCGCTGTTCCGTGTGATTCCTGCCACAAGGGCGCGGCCACGGGCGTCTTCTACGGCTTGAGCACATCCTGCGCGAGCTGCCATCTGACCGATTTTCAGAAAACCACCGCGCCCAGCCACGTGGCCGCCAATCTACCCTTGGCCTGCGATAGCTGCCATAGCGTCGATCATTGGCAGGGCGCGAAGTTCGACCACGCGGCCTTCACCAGCTTTCCTCTGCTGGGCGCGCACGCCAGCCTGGATTGCTCAGCCTGCCACCTGAACGGACGGTTTGCTGGCACGCCGGTGGATTGTTACGGCTGTCACGCAACCGACTACAACGGCGCTCAGAATCCGAACCATGTGGCGGCGGGGTTCCCGCACGACTGCCTGCTATGCCACAGCTTCACCACTTGGCAGGGCGCAACGTTCAACCACAACATGACGCCGTTCCCGCTGACCGGCGCGCACGCGTCGGTGCAGTGTTCGGCCTGTCACACCGGGGCCAATTTCGCGGCAACGCCTACAGCCTGCTCGGGCTGCCACCTGCCGGACTTCCAGAAGACCACCAACCCAAGCCACGTTCAGAGCGGGTTTCCGACCACCTGCGACACCTGCCACACGACGACGAGCTGGCAGGGGGCGAAATTCGACCACAACAGCACAAAGTTCCCGCTGACCGGCGCACATGCCTCGGTGAGCTGCAGCCAATGCCACGTGAATGGACAATTCGCCGGAACGCCCACCGATTGCGGCTCCTGTCACCTGACGGACTTCAAGGGCACAACCAACCCGAACCATGTACTCGCGGGTTTCTCCACGGATTGCTCGTCCTGCCACACGACCGTGCAGTGGAAGGGCGCAACCTTCGATCATTCCAAGACCAAGTTCCCGCTGACGGGAATGCACACGGCGGCCACTTGCATCCAGTGCCACGTCTCCGGCCCGTACTCCGCCACTTCGACCGACTGCTATAGCTGCCATAGCAAGGATTACAATAGCGCGACGAATCCCAACCACCCGGCCGCGGGATTCCCCACCAATTGCTCTTTCTGCCACACGACGGCGCAGTGGCAGGGCGCCACGTTCGATCACAGCAAGACAGCGTTTCCGTTGACGGGCGCGCACACCACAGTGCAGTGCTCGCTGTGCCACACCGGCGGCAATTTCACCTCGATCCCGACTGATTGCGCATCCTGCCACATGACGGATTTCAAGGCAACCACGAATCCGAATCACGTTGCCGCTGCGTTTCCCACGAATTGCTCGTTCTGTCACACGACGGCGAACTGGCAGGGGGCTCAGTTCGACCACAGCAAGACGGGTTTCGCGCTCACCGGGGCGCATGCCACGGTGCAGTGCTCGCAATGCCACGTTGGCGGTAAGTACGCCGGGACGCCCACCGATTGCGCGTCGTGCCACCTGACGGACTTCAACAAGACATCGAACCCGCCGCACGTGCAGGCCGGGTTCCCGACTTCCTGCACGCTCTGTCACACGACCACGGCCTGGCAGCCGGCGAATTTCGACCACAGCATGGGACCGTTCCCGCTGACCGGGGCGCATACGACGGTGCAGTGCAAGCAGTGTCACACAAACAACAACTTCACCACGGTTCCCACGGATTGTTTCTCGTGCCACCAGGCTGATTACAACGGCACGTCGAATCCGGCCCACAAGGCGGCGGGCCTGCCAACGAACTGCACGCTGTGCCACTCGACGACGTCCTGGGCCGGGGCAGTCTTCGATCACAACAAGACCGGGTTCGCGCTGACGGGCGCCCACACGCCGCTGCAGTGTGCGCAATGCCACGTGGCTAACAACTACAACCTGACGAGCGGCGCCTGCGCCAATTGCCATCTGAACGATTACAACGGCACGACCAGCCCGGCTCACAAGGCGGCCGGGTTCCCGCAAGATTGCACGCTTTGCCATACCACGACGTCCTGGGCCGGGGCAGTCTTTGATCACAGCAAGACGGGTTTCGCGCTGACCGGCGCGCACGCCCCGCTGCAGTGCGCACAATGCCATGTGGGCAACAACTACAACCTGACCAGCGGGGCGTGCGCCAACTGCCATTTGAACGATTACAACGGCACGACCAACCCGGCTCACCAGGCGGCCGGGTTCCCACAGGATTGCACGCTTTGCCATACGACGACGTCCTGGGCTGGCGCGACTTTCGATCACAACAAGACCGGGTTTGCGCTGACTGGCGCCCACGCTACGGTGCAGTGCGCCAGTTGCCACGTGAGCAACAATTACAACCTGACGAGCGGCGCGTGCAGCAACTGCCATCTGAACGATTACAACGGCACCACCAGCCCGGCTCACAAGGCGGCAGGCTTCCCGCAGGACTGCACACTCTGCCATACCACGACGTCCTGGGCGGGGGCGACGTTTGATCACAGCAAGACCGGGTTCGCGCTGACGGGCGCGCACGCCCCGCTGCAGTGCGCGCAATGCCATGTCGGCAACAACTACAGCTTGACCAGCGGCGCGTGCGCCAACTGCCACATGACTGATTACAACGACACCACGAATCCCAACCACAAGGCGGCGGGATTTCCCACGACTTGCGACACGTGCCACAGCACGACCAACTGGGCCGGCGCTACGTTTGATCACAGCAAGACCGGATTCGCACTGACCGGCGCGCATACCAACGTGCAATGCGCGAGTTGCCACGTCAACGGCAACTTCAGCCTGACCAGCGGCGCGTGCGCCAACTGCCATATCGCCGACTACAACGGAACCAACAATCCGGCGCACAAAGCCGCGGGATTCCCCACCACGTGCGATACCTGTCACACGACCACGTCCTGGGCCGGCGCCACGTTCAATCACACGACCACGGGCTTTGCCCTTACCGGCGCGCACACCAGCCTGCAGTGCTCACAGTGCCATGTCAACGGCAACTTCAGCCTGAACAGCGCGGCCTGCGCGGATTGCCACATTGCCGATTACAACGGAACCACGAATCCCAGCCACAAATCGGCAGGTTTTCCGACCACGTGCGACTCGTGTCACACTACGACGTCCTGGGCCGGCGCGACGTTCGACCACAGCAAGACCGGATTCCCGTTGACGGGCGCTCATAGCAGCGTGCAATGCGCGAGCTGCCACGTGAACGGCAACTACAACTTGACGAGCGGCGCGTGCGTCAACTGCCATCTGACCGATTACAACAACACCACCAGTCCAGCGCATAAGGCGGCTGGATTCCCGCAGGACTGCACGCTGTGCCATACGACGACATCGTGGGCCGGGGCGACATTTGACCATTCGAGTACGGGCTTCGCGCTTACCGGCGCACACACAACGCTGCAGTGCGCGCAGTGCCATACCAACAACAACTACGGCCTGACGAGCGGCGCCTGCGCGAATTGCCATATTGCCGATTACAACGGCACCACGAATCCGGCCCACAAGGCGGCGGGATTCCCCACTACCTGCGACACCTGCCACAGCACGACGTCCTGGGCGGGGGCAACGTTCAATCACAACAACACTCCCTTCCCGCTGACCGGCGCGCACACAACAGTCGCTTGCGCGAGCTGTCATGTCAATAACGTATTCGCGGGCACGCCGACGGACTGCTATAGCTGCCACGCCGCCGATTACAACGGGACCACGAACCCGAATCACAAGTCCGCCGGATTCCCGACCACGTGCGCTACATGCCACACGACTACGGCCTGGACGGGTGCGACGTTCAACCATACCTGGTTCCCAACGAATCATGGAAACGCGAACGGCGTGTGCTCCACGTGCCACACCAATTCGTCGGATTATTCCGTGTTCCAATGCACCGGCTGCCACGCACAGGCGCAGACCACCAATCAGCACCAGGGCGTGAAGGGGTTCGTGTGGAGCAGCCCGAGCTGCTACTCCTGCCATCCCAACGGGAGGGGCGGCTGATGGTACGCGGCTGTATGCGCGCTCTGTCGGGGCTGGCGGTACTGGTTGCGGCGGCGCCGCTGCTGCGGGCTCAAGAGAATCAGCCCCGCACGGTCTTTCAGGTTCGCTATGTGGCTTCCGGGTCCGTGTACATTGACGGGGGCAAGGAGGCAGGTCTCGCCGAGGGTTTCCATCTGACAATCAAGCGCCGGCAGCCGGGCCAGGCGGAGATGGGGGCGCAGGATCTCGGCGAAGTGGAGGTTACGTCGGTTGCCAGCAACTCGGCCGTCTGCGAAATCAAGTCCAAGACCGCTGATTTCCAGGTGGGAGACGCAGCTTACCTGTCGTCCGCCGACGTCGAAACTGTTCGCTTGCTGGCGGTCTCGAAGGACTCTCACAAATACGCGCAGGTGGTCAGCTTCACGGAGGGCGATCCGCTGGACGAAGAAGCGCGCAAATACGTGCCGCGTCCCCGGCTGCCGGAAATCAACCGGATCAAGGGACTGTTCGCGGTGGAGTTCACCGTCACCGACAGTCACAATGTCCCGGCGGCCAGTTCCGCTGAGGAAGGCGTTGTGCTGAAGGCCGACATGACGCGCATCGGTGGCAGTTATTGGAACCTGACCGGTTTCTATCGCGGCAATCTGACTACGTTCGGCGGCGGCCAAAACATACCGACGCTGATGGACTTGATCAACCGGACCTATACGATTGGCCTCTACTACAACAATCCGGATTCAAAGTGGCTGATGGGCGCGGGCCGGCTCTACATCCCATGGGCCGTCAGCCTGGACACGATTGATGGCGCTTATGTGGGGCGGAGACTGAGCAAACACGTAATTGCGGGAATGTTCGGGGGCTCTACGCCGGATCCGACCGCTTGGAACTACAATCCCAACCGCCAAATCGCCGGCGCGCTCCTGAACTTCGACTATGGGGACTTCAATTCGGTGAAGACGGCATTTACCGCGGGTATGGCAGTTTCCCGCATCAATTGGCATCCGGACCGTCAGTTCGCCTTTTTTGAGACGAATATTCTCTTCAAGCGGGGGTTCTCGCTGTATGACGACCTGGAGGTGGACCAATTCAACAACGAGCCGACGCTCGGAAGCCGCGGCGGCAAAGGCGTCAGCCGGAGCTTCCTGACGCTGCGCTACCAGCCGGTTCGGTTTATCACGTTCGAGGCGGCCGACAACTACTTCCGGCTATTGCCCACCTTCGACACACGGCTGATTGCCACCGGGCTTCTGCAGCAGTACCTTTTTCAGGGGCTGAGCGGCGGCGTGCGGGTGGAACTGCCCTACCGGGTGAGTGTGTACACGGATATCGGCCGGAGCAGCGCGAGCTCCGATCCCAAGGCTTCTCTGAACACGATGTACGGAGTATCCTGGGCGAATATTCTCGGAACCGGCCTTCGCGCCGATGCGCGTTATACGCGCTTCGACAGCGCCTTTGGCGCCGGGACGTATCAGATGCTGGCATTATCCAAAGAAATCACAGAGCGGCTGCGCCTGGAGTTGCAATTGGGCCAGCAGGATTTCCAGTCCTCCTTTACGCAGGCCGGCCGCTCTCGGTTCGGTACGTTCATGCTGGATTGGTATTTTCATCAGCACTACTGGCTGGGCGCCGGCTGGACGCTGTATCGAGGTGGAATCCAAGACTATGATCAGATTCTTATCAATCTGGGCTATCGGTTTTGAACTGGCCGGGGGCGCGGCCTGGGCGGCCAAGTCGCCGGAGACGGCTCCATTCGAGAGCCTTCTGGCGCGCACGGAGCACCGCATCGAAGAGTTCTGGGACCAGTTCTCCGCCGTCACTTGCACAGAAACCGTCGAGCAGGAAAAATTGGGCGACAACGGCAAGATGTTGATCAAAAGGCGCAGCGCTTACGACTACCTGGTGCTGCTGCTTCTCTCCGGCGGCGATCTGACAGTGCAAGAATCGCGGATTCTAAAAGGCAAAGCGGCCAAGGAATCCGACCGGGCCCTGCTTTCCACCAGCGGGTTTTCGACCCTGGTGCTTATTTTTCATCCGCATTTCCGCGATAGCTTCACTTTCACCGAGGAGGGTGCCGATCCGGCAACACCGGCGTTGCATCGCGTGCATTTCGCGCACATTCAGGGGAAGCGCTCGCCCTCGGTGCTGCAGTTGCGGTCGCGAGACTATCCAATCGAATGGCAGGGCACGGCCTGGATTGACAGCGCCACGGGCAACATCGCGCGCATCCAGGCGGCTTTGGAAGCCTCACTCGCCGACATCGGCTTGCAGAAGCTGGAGAGCGAGGTGATCTACGGCCCGGTGACATTCGCGGGGGTGTCCGATCCGCCCTGGATGCCTTCCAGCGCCAGCATTGAAGCCGATACCGTACACCAGCACTGGCGCAATGTCCACACGTTCACCGGGTATAAACAATTCTCGGTAAGCACCGATTCAAAGACCGAGAGCCCCACGGAGACGCAGCAACAATAACTATGGCTTCTGTTCCTTCCACTACCGCTACCGCCGCGACGGTTTTCCGGTTCGACGCCGAGTTCCGTCATCGCCTGCGGCTCTATTGCGCCTGGATCGTCATGCTGGCCGGCATCCTGTCGGTGGCTTATGTGGGATTTCCTTATTACCGGCTGGCGACGGCGGAACGCGCGTATTCGCCGCTCCAGGCTATCTTCCGGCCCAGCGGCATAGTGGGCCTGAAACTGGGCTTTGCCGGCCTTGGTCTGTTTCTGTGTCTTTTCCTCTATCCCATCCGCAAGCACTGGCCTTGGCTGGGGCGGATGGGCAAGACCAAAAACTGGTTGGATTTTCACGTGCTATGGGGCATTACGGCTCCGATCGTTATCACGCTGCACTCGTCGTTCAAACTGAGCGGGCTGGCCGGACTGGCGTACTGGATCATGATGGCCGTGGCTCTCAGCGGCTTCGCCGGGCGTTATCTGTACGCTCAGATTCCACGGAGCTTGAACCAAGCCGAACTCTCGCTGCAGGAAATGCAGACGCTGTCGGCGCGTTTGACGCAAGAACTAGAGCGGCAGGCACTCGTCACGGCCGAAGAAGTAGCCCCGCTGCTGAAACTGCCGGACCAAGCGGCGGTGGAGCGGATGTCGGTCCTGGGCGCGCTATGGCTGATGTTCCGCTTGGACATTGCGCGGCCGTTCCAAGTCAGCCGGTTGCGGCGGAGAGCGCTTTCAGGTGCCGGCATCATCCTGACGCTCGGCGGCCTCTTGCGGTCGCGGCATCGCGAACTGGAGCATGTAATCGCGTCTATCCGGAGACAGTCCTGGATCTCGACCAAGATGCTTTTCTTGAAGCGAATCGAGGATGTGTTCCATCTATGGCACGTAGTCCATCGGCCGTTTAGCTATTCGTTTGCCGTGCTGGTGGTGGCGCACATCACGGTCGCGCTGTTGCTGGGTTACTATTGAGGCCCTCCATGATGTTCAAAGAGAAGTTGATGCAACCCCGTTACTATCGCTTGCTGGCCGCTGTGGCCTTGTCGGGCGCGATCGCAGCATCCCTTCTGATGCTGGACCAGCATCGCGACTCGAGTTCGGCGCCATCGCCGGCTGCGTCGCCTGGCGCAACGCCATCGTCCGGCAATCCGGCCGCGGACCGCGCCCACGAACTGAAGGCGCTCCAGCAGGAACTGGAGCAAAAGCCCGGGCACGCGCCGATCCTGCTCCGCATGGCGCAGATTTCGAGCGAACTCGGCAAGCGCGCCGATGCAATCTCGTATCTCCAGCAACTGGTAAAGGCCGATCCGAAGAGCGTCGACGGACATTTGGAACTCGGCCGGTTGCTGTATGAGAACAAGGACGTCGAAGGCTCACTGCGCGAGACTTTGAAGATCCTGGACATCAACCCGAAGCAGGTGGATGCGCTTTACAACCTGGGCGCGATCTATGCCAACCTGAACAACGCGCAGTTGGCGCGCACATACTGGAATCGCGCTGTCGCGAGCGATCCGAACTCAGACAGCGGCAAGCGCGCGCGCGATGGCCTCAATAAGCTTGCTCTGCCCCCTGCCGGCACATCGGCGGCCGTGCATCCGTAGGCTATTCGTCCACCTTGCTCGGGTACGGCTGCTGCTGGCAATACTGCAGCGTGGGCAGAAGGTCCAAGCGCGCACCGCCGACGTTCTGATGAATGTGGGGACCTTTGTTGAACGCCTGCGTGGCGTAACTGGTTGTCGCCAGCGGAACCAGATCGGTCACCAGCGCCGAAGCGCCGGAAACCAGCGCGGCGCTGAAAGAAGTGCCCCACACGGCGGCGTAATTGTTGCCGGGGTAGGTGGTGACTAAGGCTTCGCCGGGGGCGGCCAGCCGGATGGCATCCGAATCGTAATTGCTGAAGATGCTGCGCCGGTCCGCGTGGTTGGTAGACGCCACGCCGATCACGCCTTGGTATCCTGCCGGAAAGACTGTCATCTCTCTTCCTTGATTGCCCGCCGAAGCGATCATAATGACGCCTTTGCTGGATGCGTACGCGACGGCCTCCTGCAACGCAGTCTGCCGCGAGGGCGTGCTGAAGCTCATGTTGATGACTCTGGCGCCGTGATCGGCCGCGTAATAGATGGCGGCAACGATATTTGCCAGATCGGCGGTGCCGTCGGCTTGGAATGCCTTCAAGGGCATGATGGAGGCGGTAGGCGCCACCAGGTGGATCAGTCCGGAGACCATGGTTCCGTGGCCAAATGCCTCAGGAAGCTGATGGCCGTCCAGAATGGCGACGGTGGATTGATCCAGAATCGCGACCGTGGACTGGTTCAAAACCAGCGGATAGTTCTTCTGGTCCAGAATCGCAACTGTGGACTGATCCAGGATGGCCACCGTGGACTGATTCAGGTCCGCCAGTTCGGAAGCATAGCCCGCGACGTTGTGGACAAAGTCGTAGCCGGGAACCAGTACGCTCGCCAGCGCAGGGTGGCTTGGATCGACACCCGTATCGATCACGGCCACAATGTTGTCGCCGCTAGGAAACTGCTGCTGCGTTTGGGCCAGTTGAATGAGCGAGGTTCCGGTCTGCTGGATGTAGCCGGAGCGAACCTGGCTGCCGAAATATGTGGTTGTGCTGTGAGACAGCAGGTCGGGACCTAGCGGATCCAACGCGGTGGCAGGGGGAATGCGCTGCCCGGACTGATCCTCGGTGATTTGAACTTCGTCGTCGGAGCTTACGGACTGCACGGACGGGTCCGTCTGGATGGCCGCAATCGTCTTTTTTGACGGCCCGTTCGGCGCGGCGACGAGATAGATGTTCCTCTCTTTTTCGCGAATCGTCTGGACGACAGTGACGCCGTATTGGCTGCTAATCCGCGAAATGTCGCCTGGGTTCTCGGTTTGGACGATGATTTGATTCCGGGGATGAGCAGCCGAGGCCATCCCTGCCAATCCCGCCGCCAAGCCGAGTAGAAGGATGTTACGTTTCATGTTCCTCCAGGGTGTGCTTCAAAGGAACTTCAAGTTGAACGCCGGCTTGCGTCAGCTGAACGCACAGGCGCAGATTCGGCCGTGGCAGGAAATCGAGAGTGAACTCTCCGAATTCATTGCTGGCCGTTTCGGAAACGATTTTCTTGCCAGCCAGTACGAGAATCGGCAGCCGCGCCAATTGCAACAGGGGGTGCCTTTCGTTGACCACCTGGCCGACCAGGATTACGCGCATGGAGTTGCGCTCGCGGTCTACGCGCAAATCCAGACAATAATCGCCGGCCTGGTACATGAGTTGGCGCGCGGCAGGACGATCCCCGCGGGCGCCGGCGGGGTATAGGCCGGCCGCGCTGTCGAAGGTCAGGTGCGCCAGCAACGCCCGCAGGCCGCTCTTTGCACCGGTGCGCTCTTCGCTCGCGGTTGGCCGCTCGAAAATCTCACGGGCCGCGGCAGCCAGTTGCGCGCTCACGTCTTCGTAAGCTTGATCGGTAGCGGCAACACCGGCCACTTCGCGCAGAAATCCAACGACGCCGTTGCACTCCTCGCATCCGCCGATCAGGTGCTGTTCCATCTCGCTGCGCCGAGCCTCAGAAAGCAAGTTGCGGATGTAATCCGTCCAATCACCGATATCGTAGTGCCCCATTCGCCCTTCCTCGCGCTGTCTGTGCCGCTGTGAACGACCGACTTCCCCGATCACACTCAAGGGCGCTGGACACGCCGCAAAATATAGGGCGGCATCGACCGGCTTGTACAGCCAGCCGGCCGCTCAACCTGACGTCGAGGCACACCTCCTCATCGATAAGGGTGAGCACTGTTCTCCAAAATATAGGGTTGGTCAACTTTTTTTTCACTCGCGTATTTTCCAACGAGCACGAATGGCGCCCAGAAGTACGGGTGCGGGTAGGACCGGCGCAGTTCCAGCATGGCTGCCCGCAAAGCCTCGGCTTTATTCTGTTGATGGCCCAACTGCCGGTAAAACGAGGTCATGAGCCTGGCGGTACTGCGATCCTGGACGTCCCACAGGCTGACCAGAATGCCGTGGGCGCCGGCGTAGAAAACGCCGCGCATGAGTCCCAGGAGTTCGTCCGCGCCGACGACAGCATTTTGGCCGGTGGCGCAACCGCTCAGTGTGACCAGTTCAGCGGACAGCGGGAGCTGGTACAAGTCAAACAGATTCAGATGCGAATCGCCCAAACGGATGGAGGAGAACATCGGGTTGTCGCCGCGGAACAGGCCGTGCGTCGCAATGTGAACGAAGCGGCTGGAGGGGCCGTACTGGCGGAGAGCCGCCTCGGTTGCGTCCGGTCCCAGGAACAGGCGCGCCTGGGGCAGGGCTGCCGCGGCGGTTCGCGCTTCCGCTTCAATGGAAGGCGTTTCGGTATCGGGAATGCCCATCACCAGCGATTCTTCACGGAAGTTCGATTCGCGGCCACAGCACAGCGAATAGACGCTGGCGCTGGGCGTGTAGGAAATGCTGAAGTCGTCCAGCAGGAACCGGCCGTTGGAGCGCAGGGCGTGGAAGGGAAGATGGTGAAGGACTCCGTGAGGCGCGATGATCAGGTGCCGGGCCTCTAGCAGAGGCCGAAACGGGTCGATCAGGAGCCGATGAAGCTCTTCCAAATGCGCCAGCGTGACCGATAACATTGGCGCCTGGAACGTACGCACGTACTTCTCGCCCAGACGGAACTTGTCGAACTGAAGCCGCAGGCGCCGCAAGAGGCCGGCGACCTCGGTCGTGGCCGCGAGCGGCACGATCCGTAATTTGGCACGGCTGACCAGACAGGCATACAATGTTCCGCGCACTTCGTAGTATTCCAGCAGCATCGCATCGGGTGCGATGGAGGCATGGATCAGGTCCAGATTGACGGGCAGGGAACCATCGGCGCCTGCTGGATCAGGCGAGGCGGCGCGAAGCTCGCTCAAGCTGCGAACCAGCCGCTCCTCCTGCTCGCGCGCCTGCTTCCGCAGAGCGTCGAGTCGCGCCGGCAGGCCGGACTTCGCGAGCAGCGAGGAAAGCTCGATTTGCCGGTAATGCCAGTTGAGGTCGCGTCGGATCTCCTGCACGCGCTCTTCAATCTCGCGGTTGTTGGCGGAAGGGGCCAGCCAAGGGAAGGCAATCTGATCCGCCAAGCTCCGCGACTTGGCCTGTTGCACCAACAGAAAGGCCTCCTCGGTGAATGTCGGGCCGGGCGCGCGCCGCCACAACGACAACCAAACCAGCGCTTCGTAGACTGCCAGCTTGTCTTCAAGGATCGAAATCTTCAGTTCATCGGCCCACAGCCGACTGCGGAGATTTTCGATCTCCAGGCGGGCGGCCTGATAGGCATCCCAGGCCGAGTCCCAGCGGCCAAGCTCTTCTTCGAGCTGGCCGAGCACGAAGTGAATGTGGAAGCGCAGCGAGGGCCCGGCGTCGGCATCGAGCGTGCTCAAAATCTCCACACAAGCTTGGCGCGCTTCCGCCGGCTTGCCCTCCTTCCAGAGCAATTGCGCCTGCAAAAGCTCGCACAGAGCGGCCTTGCTCACGAGCAGTGAGCGCGACAGGACACGTCCGGCTCTGCGGGCCAGACGGCGCGCGGCGGGATAATTCCCCTGCTGATAACGAAGGATGGCCTGATAGAGCTCGATCAGCGCCGGCCAGACTTCGTTTCGCTCTTTCGCGAACAGACGGCGGGCCTGGCGCAGAAGCCCGAGCGCTCCTTCGTAGTCCGCTCCGTGGCTGGCGGCCATGGCTTGGTTCACGAGCGCCTTCGCCCGCTCATACTTCATGCCGGACTGCTCGAAGCGGTTGGCCGCGGATCGCGCCAGACGCGAGGCCTCGCCGCTCAGGTTCAGCTCCAGGCACATCTCAGATTCGTCGAGATCGCACAGCGCGACGTGGTAGAAATCGCCGGCTTGTTCAGCGTCGGCGCGCGAGACGCGGTAGAGCCGCGTGGCCTGCACATAGTCGCCGCGGAGATAGTGCAGATAGGCGACGTTGTAATCGGCGGCAGCAACCAGCAGGGGCAGATTGTGACGTACGCAGTGATCCCGGGCAGCCTGATAATGGGCCAGGGCCTCTGGGAAGCGTCGCAGGCTGGTGCAGCATACGGCCATATTGCTGAGCACGGCAGCGAGGTCGCGCGGCTCGCCCAGTCGGCTGAGAGGCTCGCGGGCCGCTTCGTAATACTGCATTGCTTCGGCATGCCGGTCCTGCCGGAACAGGATGTTGCCCATGTTGCTCGAAAGGCGAGCCAGGCGCAGTTGATCGCCATGGCGAAAGAAAATAGCACGGGCGCGTTCGGCCCACTGGAGAGCGCGGTCATACTGGCCGAGATAAATCAAGGCCTGCAGGCCGCTGTTGAGTGTCCGGCCGGCGTCCAGGTCGTCGCCGCGCGCTTCCAAGATCTGAATGGCCGCCTCGTAGCTCTGCACCGCCTCCGCATGCTGGCCGCGCGCGAAGTTCACGTGCCCGCGGCAACGGAAGGCAAAAGCAGCGGCATCTTTGCCTTCCACTACGGCCAGCCATTCGGCAGCCTGGGCGAGCCGGGACGCGCGATCCAGGTCGACATGGGCGAGGCTGAGCACTTCAGCGTGCAAGGCCTGGCTCAGCTCCGCGGGTAGTGGAGCGTGGGAGAAGAATTGGCGGCGCGCGGGTTCGTCCTCGAGGCTGCCCAGCCGCGTGATCCATTCCGCAGTGTCCAGCCGAGCCTCGGACCTGGGGAGCGTGGATGCGGACATTGGCTAGAATCCCATGTCTTGCAGGATGACGCGCAGCTTTTTCAAACAGCGTCCACGAATGAATCCGATGGAGCCTTCGGCCAAGCCAAGCCGCTCCGCGACTTCCTTGTAAGGCAGAGGAGGCTGATGATAGAAGAGCAGGCGGACCATTTCGCGGCAACGCGGCGGCAGTTCGAACAGAGCATCCCGCAGCATCTGTTCCCGCTCCACCTGCTGGCGCCACTCCGGGTAGAGCGCCTGCGTGTCGACCGGTTCGTAGGTTGGCTCCGCAAGGGCCGCGCGGACGGTCTGCTGGCGCTTCCACTGATAGCATTTGTGTCCGGCAACGGTGATGAGCCAGGACCGCAATCCCCCGGCGCTGCGCAGGCGCGGCAGTTCCGCGAACAGCTCGGTCCATACAGCTTGGAAAACGTCGGCGGCGTCCTGAGGCGGCATACGATACTTCACTGGCACCGAATACACGAGGTTTCGATACTTCTCTACCAGATCGGACCACGCGTCCTGATCGCCCCGCAGGCAATCCGCGACCAATTGTTCATCGGACGCTGCTACCGGTCGGTCGGCGCGCTTGCGAGGTTTGGCGGCGACCATGGGCATCATTGGACACCGCCTTGCCGCGGCTCGCGCCAATAGAGCTGCTCCACGTTCCAGAGCGTGTAGTGGTCCACCACGGCCGGCTGAAAGTTGCCCAGGCCCCTGCGGGCGGCCACCAGAATATTCGGGCTGGCCAGGCAAATCAGAGGCAAGTTGTCCGCGGCGATTCGCTGCACGCGGTCGTACAGCTGCTTGCGGTGCGCGTGGTTCAGGGTGATCATTTGCTGGCGCATCAGGCTGTCGATCTCTGCTTCCCAGGGAGTCATCGGCTGATTTTGGTTGGGATTCCATAGGTGGGTTCCCCCGCTGGACAGCCAGACGTTCATCTCCGGGTTGGGGTCGGCGTCGCCGCTGACCAGCCCCAGGATACAGGCTTCGTATTGGCGGCTATTGAGCACACGGTCCAGTAAGGCCCGGAACTCGAGAGGCACCACCTGGGTGTGGATGCCGAGCTTGTTCAGGTCGTCTTGAAGTAAGGTGGCCATCTGAGCGCGCTCGGGGCTGCTGGAACTCACCAGGATGGAGAACTGGACCGGTTTTGCGGAGGCATCCAACAAGGCGCCTTCGGAGTCCCAGCGGAAGCCGGCGATTTGGAGCAACCGGCGGGCGTGTTCGACGGATCGGGCGGGGTGGGGTAAGGCCGTGTTCAGCCAGAGCCGGTTGGCTGGCGTCACGTGGCCCCATAACGCCGTAGCGCGCCCCCCGTAGACCACGCGCACGATCGCGTCGCGATCCACCGCCGCGGAAATCGCTTGGCGGAACCGTACGTCCCGAAACCAGGCTTGGCGAGCGGCGATCTCCGGATAACGCTGCGCGTCCACGGAGCCGAGATTGAAGAAGAGAAAGTTGTATTCGAGGCCCGGGCCAAGATCTTCGAGCTGGTCGTCCTTGGCGCCAGCTTCCCTGCGCAGCAATTCAAGATTACGCGCGCCGACGCGGCTCAGAATGTCCGCTTCCCCGCCGATGAATCGAGCCACTTGCGCGTCTTCGGACGGGACGAAGCGAAACTCGATGTGGTCCAAATAGGGCAAGCGCTGTCCCTTTTGATCCATTTGCCAGTAATACGGGTTCCTTTCCAAGACTATTCGCTCGCCAGGGCGATATTCCTTCAGCCGGAACGGGCCGAGGCCCGCGATTTCAGCGGGAGGCGTGTTCAAGCCCCAGGCTTGACCCAGCTTTCCCTCGCGCCAGGTCTTTTCCAGCAGATGGCGCGGGAGGATGGCGAGACTGTCGAAGATGCGCTCGGCGGCGGCATAGGGCTGCGTGAGACGGAAGCGGACGTGCGTCGCATCGATTTCCTCAACTTGGATCGGCTGGCCGCCGACGATCAGCAAATCCCGCTGAGGCGAGTGCACGGCCTCGTCGAGGTCCACCTGGAACGTGAATACGACGTCGCCGGCATCCATGGGGTGGCCGTCGGAAAAGCGCAGACCTTGTCGCAGTTCGAGAACATATTCGCGTCCGTCGTGCGAAACGGTCCAGGACTTGGCCAGGCTCGGCTGCGTTTGGAGCGTGCGCCGGTTGATGGTGATCAGGTCCGCCGTCATGCGGCGGATGACATCGCGCGAAGGGACGTCGAGCGCGGTTACGGGGTTGAGCGTCTTCGGTTCGGCGCGTTCCAGAACGACCAGCGAACCGCCGTAGCGGCCGGCCTCGCCCGTTGCAATCAACAGATCTGGAGCAGCAGCATGGGCGCAAGCCGCAATGCTCAAACCAACAGCGATGGGAAATGTATTACGGAACCGCACCGTTACGTTCCCCTTCATTATCCAACAGCGAGAAGCACCAGGCGGTGGCGGCAACGAAAAGCGCGGGTAGAAGCATCCACCACGCGGAGGCGACGATGGCCAGTTGCCGCAAGGGCGCAAGCAGGGTGCCCCAGCTCACAGCCGGATCGCCGATGCCCAATCCCAAAAACGACAGCGCGACTTCGGCCAGGATGAATTGCGGCACCAGTAGAGCCATCTGCGTGAACAGGACACCGTAGGTTTCCGGCAGGCAGTGCCGGGCAATGAGATGCCAGGATGACGCGCCGAATCCGCGCGCGGCGTAAACGTAATCGCGCTCTTTGGCGCTCATCACCACGCCGCGAACCAGCCGCGCCGGGCGAGTCCAGCCGATGATGCCTGTCAGCAGTGCAATCGCAAGCGTCGTGGTCCAGGGGCTGAGCGAGAGCGGAAGAAACGCTCGAATGGCCAGCAGCAGATACAACCACGGAAGGGCCAGAAACAATTCGGCGCCGCGCATGATGAGCGCGTCACGCCAGCCGCCGAAAAAGCCCGCGACGAGGCCCAATCCCAGGCCCAAGCCGAGTGCAAGAAGCGCGGCCAGCCAACCCGTGAGGAGCGAAATCTGCCCGCCGCAGAGCATCCTTGAGAATTGGTCGCGGCCGAATTCGTCGGTACCGAGGAGAAAGATGTGACCTGGCTCATCGACGCCGAACAGATGGATGCGGCTCGACGGCCCACCCAGCCAGCGGTACTTCGCTCCGGCGACGAAGAAGCGAAGCGAACGGGCGCGGCCGTCCACTCCCATAACGAACGGCAGGGCGTGGAATTGGCCCTGCCCGTCCACGAAACGAATTCTGGTCGGAGGCTGCAAAGTGAATGCTCGATTTTGCTCGGCGGGGTCGTAGGGCGCGAGAAATCCGGCACCCAGCACGGCCACATGCAAGCAGATCAGGCCTGTTGTTCCTAGACGCTGGTTCGAGCGCAACTGTTTCATTGCCGGATTCGAATCCTTGGATCGACCGCGTAGAGCAGCAGGTCGCCCACCAGCACGCCGGCAATCAGAAAGGTGGCCGACAGGATCACCGGGCCGATCACAAGGTAGAAGTCGCGGGCCGCGATGGCTTCCAGGAATAGCGGGCCCAGCCCCGGCCAGCCGACTACCGTTTCGACCAGCAGCGAGGAACTGATCAAACCCGCGACGGAAAGTCCGAACAGCGAGCAGAGTGGGTTCGCGGCAGCCGGGAGCAACCAGCGAAACCAGAGCCGAGCGCCTGCGATTCCGTGCGAGCGAGCGACGCGCACGTACGGCTGGCTGGAGACATCCAGTACAGCGGAGCGCACATGCCGAACGAGCATCGGCAGCGCCGCCAATACCAGGATGGTTACCGGTAGGGCCGGGCCGCCGGATCGAAACCGGCCGGTTTGAACCGCAACGAAGAAAAGCACGCAAGCCAGCACCAGGTCCGGCAGCGCGATGAGGATGGACGTGACGATCCTTACCGTGCGGTCCAGCCAGCCGTCGCGGCCGGCGGCGCTCCACACGCCCAGCGGCAGTGCAAGCAACCAGGACAACGCCAGCGAGGTCAACGTGAGTTGCAACGTCTTGCGTGCCCGGGGCCAAAGCAGTTGCGATACCGGTAGGTTGTAGGCAAACGAAATCCCAAAGGAACCGTCCGCGACAGAGCCGAGCCACTGAATGTATTTCTGAGGGAGGGTTTGATCCAACCCGTAACGTTCCCGCAGCGCCAATAGCGTTTGCGGGCTCAGCTGCGGATTCAGTTTCGCCTCGCCCAGGAAATCGCCCGGCGCAAGTTCCAGCAGCACAAAAGAGAGGATCGAGATACCTGCCAGAAGGAAAAACCCGTGCAGCATGCGGCGGAGCAGGTAGCCTCTAAGCATTCTCCTCCAGTGCCAACGTCGCGGCTGCCAGAGCCTGGAAGTGCGGATGGCGCGTACTCTGCAACAGGTTGCGCGGCGCGCCGCGTTCCACAATGCGGCCTTCGGAGAGGACGATGACCTCGTCCGCCATGTGCGCGGCGACGCTGAGATCATGCGCTATCAGGATGTAGGCCAAGCTGCGCTGCTTCTGAAGATCGCTTAGCAGTTGGATCAATTGCGCTTTGACGTAGAGGTCCAAGCTCGCGAGTGATTCATCCAGAATCAATATGCACGGGCTGCCTCGATCATCAAGGGCCGTCAAGGCGCGGGCTAATGCGAGCCGAGCTTTTTGCCCGCCGCTCAGTTGCGAGGTCCGGCGCGACAAAGCGCTTTCCGGCAGCCCCACTTGCCGCAACATCGCCGCGAGATCGGATTGTTTTCGCTGGATCGCCAAGGGCTCGGCTAGCGCTTCTGCGACGCTGAATCGGGGATTAAGACTCGCGCCAGGGTCCTGAAAGATCATTTGAATTCGGCGGTGGATCGTTTCCTGACTCGGTCGACGTCCTTCCAGCAAAACGTCGCCCGAGTCCGGAGGGTCCAGCCGCGCGATCGCACGCGCGAGTGTGGACTTGCCCGCGCCGGACGGTCCTACGACTGCCAGTGTCTGACCTGCCCGCAACTCGAGATCGACACCGGCCAGGGCCCGCACTTCCCTGCCGCTCGCCGTCAGCCTGCCCCGCCGCTGGAAGGTCTTGGTGAGGCCCTGTACTGAGAGAAGCGGAGCCGCGCTCGTTTTAGCAGGCCGCTCCGCCGCATCGCGCAATGAGCGCAACAGGCGCTGCGTGTACGGATGCCGCGGCGAACGAAGCACCTCCCGGACCGGCCCCTCTTCGACGATGCTTCCGTCATGCATAACGAGCACTCGATCCGCGATCGCCTTTAATAGCCGGGGATCGTGAGCAATCAGGATTAAGGATGCGGCCGCCGTGCGGACGAGGCTCCGCAACACGCGCACAATTTCCAAGGCGGAAACCGCATCTAGTGCGCTTGTGGGTTCGTCGGCAACCACGAGCGATGGGCCGCAGACTAGGGCTTGTGCGATCAAGACACGCTGGCGCTGTCCTCCGCTGAGTTGGTGCGGGTATGCTTGCTGCAAGTCCTGCGCCGTCAGACCTGCTTGTGCCAGCGCGGACTTCGCCCGGTCCTTGCATTCCGCCGCGCCGATTTGTCGGTGAGCGCGCAACACTTCCGCCACCTGATTGACCACGCGGATCACCGGATTCAGACTAAGCAGCGGCTCTTGGGGAATCAACGAGATTTGGGCGCCGCGAATCTTCCGCAACACCGCCTCGCTCGCGCCGATTAGCTCAACACCTTGAAAACGGACCGACCCGCTGACCCTGGCGCTCGGCGATAACAAGCCCAACAAGGCCAGCGCAGCCGTCGTCTTTCCGCAGCCCGACGCACCGAGTATCCCGACGACTTGCCCTCGCAAAATCGACGCAGTCCAATTCCGGACGACAAGAGCGTTGCCGTGTTCCAGCGGATAGGCAACGCAGAGCCTATCGACACTCAGGAGAGCTTCTGGCGGAGAAGGCAGCATGCACAATGATGCCACTAGTCGGGACTCGATGGACATGCTGGTCGACTGAGGGAGCACCGTTGTGGTTGGAGAAGCGTGTTCACGTCCGTTTGCCGGCGGCCTTTGACCAGTCCAGGTCTTAGCGGCGGTCGCGAGGGTCGAGAATACTGGCTGTTACATCGGTTTAGGTGCGAGAGCGACCCTATTCTCCTGACGTAATCCTCCGCGATTCCTGTCTCATGATTAGGACCGCCTTAATCGCAGCATCCTGCGAATTTCGAAGGTTGTTGCGTGTATCTAGAATCGTGTCGCGCCGATGTCATCAAGTTGTGCCCTGCATTCCTTTTCGGATAAGCGGTCGGTCCCGTCAACGAATTTGGAAGACATGATCAGCACAAGTTTCTGCTGGTCGATTCTTCAGAAAATCGAATTGTTTACTGCGCCATGGCGTCGCCCCTTACTAGGGCAACGGAGAAGGCGGGTTAGAACGGCGGAAATGGCAAAAGAAATGGTGCATCCCAAATGGGATGCTCTATGACCCAAGTGCATCCCAGCGTAACGTTAAGCGGCTCAGCCAGAAAGGCATCAAAACACCGCGCGACGCATCCCAACCTTTATGTTCCACTAGCGGGTTGTTGTGCTGTCTGAGGGACCATCTTCGGCGGTGCGAAGTTCACAATCGGTTCACAAACTGTTGCAAGCCTCGTCCGGCGGCGAAAAGGTTTACAGACCGTTCACAAACGATTTGCAGACTGTTGCAAGAGATCGAAAAATAGGCGATTTCGCGTCCTGAGCCGCCATTGTCGTTGCCGTAGTTAGTAGGGGCACCTTGACCAACGTTGATGAACCGAGGGAATCCAAATTTGACTCAACTGCGCGGGCTTTCGTCTTCCCGGCCGCGGACCAAGATCGGGCAGATCATCTGGGCTTGGTCTGATATTGAGGCAGCTCTGGCTTCCGGCTGGAAACTCAAAGAAGTTTGGGAGGCCGCCTCGCGCGACGGGATCGAGATGTCGTACGCGCAGTTTCGCGTCTACGTTTCCAAGGTCCGGCGCCGTGGCTTGCGACAGGCCGAAACGGTCCAGCAACCGCCGCCCGCTGCTCCCACCGTCGAATCAAGCCCAGCGGTGCCTCCCTCACACGATCCTTTCCGGAACCTGCGGGAGCAAGAAGAGAAAAAGAACCGGTCCAGTTTCGAGTACGACCCGTTCTCGACCAATAAGGACCTAATCTGACACGACGCGTCCTGCTTCTGCTCTGCCGTTGCCTTAGTAGATGAGGGGTACTTTTCTCGTCATACTTTCCATGGAATTCTCAGCGTCTAGCTCTACCATTGATGAACTGCCCATCCGTGTGCGGGAAGCCGCGATCTTTCTTGGCGCGAGCCCGCAAACTGTGTATCTTTGGGTTGAGCGAAAGCAGATTCCCCATCTCCGCGTGATGGGCCGCAACATCCGGTTCTTGAAATCGGATCTCGAGCCCTTCCGCGCGCAATTCAAACAGGAGATTGGGAATGGCAAGACCTAGGAAACATGATGGGGGCTTGTACAAACGCGAGGAGTCGAGAGTCTGGTGGATGCGCTACCGGGACAGAGACGGTAAAATCCGCCGCGAATCGACGCTTACGGAAGACTGGGGCGAAGCGCAGAAGCGCCTTAGAGAGCGTTTGCAAGCTCGGGACAATAACACGCTGCCCGCGCTGCGCCGAGGGCAGGAGCTTAGTTTTGTGCGTGGGCGGACTTTTACTTGGAACATTTCTCCAAGCCGCCGTTTCGCGCCCCGAAGACCCATGCGGTTAACGAGCGCGCATTGAAGCATCTGAGAGCCGTGTTCAACAAGACCAAGCTCGCTGATATTAACGCAGACGCCATTGAGTTGTATTTGCGACGACGGCTGAAACAGCGGGTGACCCGGCAGACGAAGACAGGGTTTTGTGGAAAAAGGTGTGTTGAAGGAAACGACCGTGCATCAGGAGCTGCGAGTGCTACGCCGCATGCTGAACGTGGCGGTGCGCAAGAAGCTTCTGTTCGCAAATCCATGCGCAGGTGTCGAGTTCCCGGCGAGAGTCGACGGCTTCTTCCGGCCGCATTACATGACGTGGTCCGAGCAGCAGAAGATCGAGTTCCACGCACCGGAATACCTGCAGAACGTGATCCGGATCATTACGGAAACGGGGCTTCGGGTTTACAAAGAGCTTACTCCCATGAAGAAGGAGCAACTGGACCTAGAGAACCGAACCGTGTGGATTCCGGACTCGAAGACGGCAAACGGGGTGGCTGAAGTTCCGCTAACGGAGGTCGCGTTGGCGGCGTTCCGGACCCAGCTGGCCATCTCCGGGCCCGGCCCTTATCTGTTTCCGAGCGATCAGGGATCGGTTGGACATCAGACGACGTTCAAGACGGTTTGGCGTTTGACGTTGAAACGGGCCGCCGTTCGATACTTTCGCATCTACGATCTCCGTTCGACGTACGCCACCCGGCTCAGCGCTGGTGGCGTAGCCGACGAGTGGGTGACACAGTTGCTTCGGCAGGGCGATGCGAAGGTGTTCAAGAAATACTCTCAGATGAAGTTGCAGATGAAGCGAGAAGCATTGGCGAAGCTCAACCGCCACGCCAACGAGGGCGGGTTGAGTTTTGTCACAGTGCCGCCGAACCAAGTGGGTTTTGGCACAGTTTAGAGCACAGTCGAGTGGGGTGAACCCTTCCATTGAGACAATCTGCGGTTGGCACACTTGCCGTTCACTGATTTTTCCTTCTCAAGCTACCTCATTTCCTCCAGAATCGTCGTCAGCCGGTGAAGCGGAGGCGGGCTCTGG
>Ga0335083_10000693_pt1 | contig 49298 bp, 39 predicted proteins | sample Lox_Sample_42_FD_206716 | JGI IMG/M metagenome (GOLD analysis project Ga0335083, IMG submission 206716) | Soil microbial communities from Loxahatchee National Wildlife Refuge, Florida, United States - Lox_Sample_4.2 | ecosystem: Environmental > Terrestrial > Soil > Wetlands | place: USA...
CTGGCCCTACTGATCGGGATCGGCCTGGTCGGCTTCGGCGTGGGCGGCGGCTTCGGCGGAGGCGGGATCGTCAGCAACCTCAACAACCGCGAAGGCAGCGGCGGGCCCAATTACTCCAAGCAGATCGACAACTACCGCAAGCAGCTGAGCCGCAACCCCAACGACGTCAAGACCTGGGAACAGCTCACAAAAACGCTGTCCCTGCAGGCGGGCGGGGAAGCCTACAAAACCCCTTCGGGCGCGCTCACACCGGCAGGCAAGAAGGTCTACGCGGAAGTCGCCTACGCCTGGAACCACTACAGCGCGCTGACGAAGAACCCGAATCTCGGGCTCGCCAAGATCATGGTCAGGATCTTCGACGAAGAAGGCCTCAACGAACCGGCTTCGACCGTGGACGTGTTGCAGACGATCGTGGCGGCCGAACCCAACAACGCCTCCTACTACGGCTTCCTGGCCGCCTATGCCTACCTGGCCCACAAGAACGCCCTCGGCGACCTCGCCGCCCACAAGGCCGTGGCGCTCGCCCCCGTGGGGCAGCGCACCCACCTGAAAGTCCAGCTCGCCGAAGTGAAGAAGCAGGCCAACGCCAAGAAGGGCGCCACCGGGGCCACCGGCACGACCGCCGGCGCCGGGGGCACCACGTCGCTCGTGGCGCCCTAGGCCCGGGCCTCCCGGCGAGGTCCAGGCGGTAAACTGACGGTCCGCCGCGGCGTCGTCCGCGCGGCCTCCCGGGCCGTTAGCTCAACCGGCAGAGCAGGGGCCTCTTAAGCCCAAGGTTGCAGGTTCGATTCCTGCACGGCCCATAGATCGATGCTCCGTGCGAGCACCCGCGCGGAGGCACCTCAGGCAGCGAAAGCGGTTCGCCCCAGGGAACCAAGCCAGGGCCCGCGCGGCGGCCGCTACAGCAGTTGCCCTACGCTGCCGAAGAGAATCGGAGATACCCGTTCCGAGTTGCGATTGTCGAGGTTGACGTGATGAGCGCGCGGTCGAGCGGGGGGCACCGATGAGGAGCATCAGCCGGCGGGCGACGCTGTGGGCGCTCGCTGCGATGTTCGTCGCGTGCGTGGCGGGAGCCGCGACGGCGATCGCCGCCTCGGCGCTCACGATCGGACTGCCGGCGGTCGAAGTGACGGTTCCGACCACGGAAGTCTCCCTCGGCGGCGTCCACGCGAGCACGCCGGGGACCACCGTGACCGTGCCGAGTGTCGGGATCACCACGCCCGCTCCTCCGGCGAGCCTCCCGGAAGCCCCGGGCACGGTGTCCACGCCGCCGCTCGGCGAACAGGGCGGGGGCGCGGGCCGCTCGCAAGCCGCTTCGAACCCGGGCGAAGGCGGACACCAGACACCTTCGAGCGGAGCGTCGCACGCCTCGCAGCCGACCGCCGCCTCGACGGGACGCACCGCCCACGCAGGGGCCTCCCCCGCCCGTCGGACGACCGCACGCCGCACGGGCGCCAGGCGTCAACGGGACCCCTCGCGCGCCGGCGCCGTGGCCGGGACGTCGCCGGGCACCTCGACGCCGTCCACGGCATCGAGCGCGGTCGTACCCGCCGACCCCCCGGGGAGCCCGCGAGCGCCGGGGCGGCACTCGACGGCCAATCCACTCGACTCGATCGCCGGCGGCCTACCGCTGCCCCTGCCCGTCCCCGACTGGAGCAAGCCCATCATCCTGCTGCTGCTCCTGCTCGCCATCTTCCTCGGCGTGCGAGCGCTGCTGTCCGCCCGTCGCGCGAAGCGCCTGGAAGCGCAACAGGCAACGCTGCTGAGCGACCTCGAGGCCCTGCAGGCCGCGCTCGTGCCGGCGGTACCGGCGGGGCTCGCGGCAGAGGGAGTGTCGGTCGCATACCACCCCGCGGAGGGGGTGGCCGCGGGTGGTGACTTCTACGACGTGTTCCAGCCGCAGCCGGGGCGGGTGGGGCTGGTGCTGGGCGACGTCTGCGGGCACGGACGCGACGCCCTCGAGCGGGCCGCCCTTGCCCGCTACACGATCCGCGCCTACCTGCACGCCGGTCTCGAGCCCCGGGCCGCGCTGGCACTCGCAAACGAGGCGCTGGCCGATCCGTCCTCGCTGCAGTTCGCAACGGTGGTGGCAGCCGTGTACGACCCCGGCGAGGGGCGCCTCACCTATGCGTGCGCGGGACACCCCGCCCCGATCATCCTCGGCGACGGCGCGGTCGCCCCGATCGAAGTGAGCTGCTCAGCGCCCGTGGGCGCCGGACTGCCCACAGGGCGGCGTCAGAGCAGCCTCCCCCTCACCGGGGCCACTGCCGTGTGCTTCTTCACGGACGGGCTCACCGAGGCCCGCTGCGCGGACGGGCTGCTCGGCGCCGATCGGTTGACGGAGCTGCTCGCCGGCCTGTACCCCCCACCGAACGCAAGCGATCTGCTCACACGGGTCACCGCCGAGGCCGCCGCCACGCCCGACGACATGGCCGCCTGCATCCTCGTGCCGCGGGAAAACGCCGCCGTCGGCGCCCGGGTCGAGGAGCTGGAACTCGACCGTGGCACCCTCGACGGCGGCGAGGGGTCCCGCTTCCTGGATGCCTGCGGGGTCGCCGGCGCGGAGGCGACGCGGGTCCTCGGCCGCGCACGTGAGGTGCTGGCCGCGCACCGGACGGCCGTGCTGCGCGTCGAGCTCCTCGCCGGGGCGACGCACGTCCTGGTGTCGGCACCGGCGCGTGAAGGCTCACCGGCGCGTGGAGGGACCGGCGAAGGAGCCGCCCCCACCGTCCCTGCGGTCACCTCGGCGCACGCCTAGCCGCCGCGGCCTTCGAATATCTCGCGGCCGCGGTTTCCTCGGGCGCCCCCTGTGTACCCATTGGACGTTCGTCCAAGGAACGCCCGTCACCTCACACACGTGGGTAACCGAAGCACGCGAATCTGAAAACGCGGGGCCGCCCCCCGCGGCCCCGTACGCAGGAGGTGAAGTGTTGTATCACACAGTCCCTTTCACCATGCGCAGGACGGCTTCCGCACGTCCCCACGCAACATTGCCGTTGCTGGGCGTGCTCGTCGCAGCGCTTCTGGCAGCGCTCCCGGCCGCGCCGGTTGCCGCTGCAGCGCCGGCGCCCGAAATAGTTCCGATCCCAGCCCCGTCCGCCGAAGAAGTACTGAACGAGATTCCGCTCGGTGACCTCAACCTAACCGAACTCTCCGAACTGCTGGCGCGGCGACCCGGACTGGAAGACCTTCCCGAAGGGGCCCTGAAGGACACCATCGAAGAAGTGCTCGAGGTGCTCGCGGGGGAAGGCGACGCGATCGGGAACCTGGGTGAACCCGCGGAACTGGTTCCCAAGGTCGAGGAAGCCATCGAAGGACTCCTTTCACACACCGAACTCGTGAACCTGCTCAAAGGCGAAGGCCTCGGCGAAGTGCTGACCGGCGCCCTCGGTTCGCTCGATCCGACACAGCTCGTCTCCGAACTCGTGGCATCGTCCGGTCACCCGGAAGAAGTCATCACGCAGGCGCTCGATGCAGTGAACCCTGAAACGCTCGAATCGGCGATCGGGAGCACCCTCGCCGGCGAACCCTTCTCGAAGACGAGCGTGGGCGAACTCGCAAGCTCCTACGGCACGACCGAGAGCGGATTCACCGAAGCGATGGGGACGAGCTCCGAACAGCTTCCTCCGACGGCGATGGCGCTGACGGCGCCCCTGTCGAACGGCAAGACGCTGGGCGTGCTCGAAGGCGCGGAAGGTCTCAGCCTCGCTACCCTCGCCGGCGAAGGCGCCGGTGGAGGATCCGGAGGGCTTGGTGGCGTCGGCGGCGTCGGTGGAAGGGGCGGCGCGGGCGGCAATCTCGGGGAAACCCTGACAGGCACGTCGCCCTCCTCGACCATCGTGATCAACGTCCCAAGCCCGACTGGCTCAACTCCCGCCGCTGGGGCCGCCGCAGCCGGCAAGCTCAAGGTGATCAGCCACAAGGTCAAGGGCCGCACGGCCACCGTTGTCGTGCAGGTTCCGGGGCCGGGCCGCCTGAGCCTGAGCGGCCGCCGCGTGAAGAGCGTCACCGAGCAGACCGCCGCCAGCGAGCGGGCGACGATCAAGACCACCCTCACCAAGGCCGGCGTGGCGCAGCGGCGCCGTCACCCCAAAGGCATCACCGTACGGCTGAAGGTGAGCTTCAAGCCGGTAAGCGGGTCCGCATCCGCAGCGGTCGCAACCGCCCGGTTCGCCTAGCGAGCCGGGGCCGTCCCGAGGCCGGGGTCCACGTGGGGGCCCCGGCCTCACGCTTGCCGGACGGCGTGACAATCGGCGCGGCGCCGGCCGGCCGAATCGCCCCTATGTCATTTTTTCATTTTCGGTTCTCTGTATTCGAAGGTCGTCGCTGACGTCGACGCACTGGTGCCGTTCGGCGTCGTCACCGTCACTTCGACCGTCCCCTTCGGCTCCGGAGGCGTGATCGCCACGACCTTCTTGGCCGATTCGACTTTCACCGACGCGGCTTCCACGGAGCCGAACATCACCGTGGCGCCCGGCGTGAAGCCTTCGCCGTGAATCGTGACTTTGGTGCCACCCGCAGTCGAACCGTGCCGCATCGCGATCGACGTGACCACGGGCGGCCCTTCCGCCGGAGTGGTGATCTTGAAGTTCGGGCCGAAGTTCGTCCCCGCGGAGTTACCCGCCACGATCCGGTAGTCATACGTCGTCGCCGGCGACAAGCCAGTCAGCACAGCCGAGACCGCAACCGGGTCTTCGCCTTCGCCCGGGAACGCCGAGCAGAGTGAGCGGTGTCCGTAGGCCGTCGAGGTGCCCCATTCGAATTCACAGAGCGTCACCATCAGAGCGTTCGGGTTGACGGTCGCGTTCAGCTGCGCCGTTTCGTTCGTCACATGCGACGCCCCCAGCGTGATCACCTTCGGCTTCGTCGGGATCGTCGTGAATTTCGGATGGGCCCCGACAGCTGCGCCCAGCGCATTGGTTGCCACGAGGCGGAAGTAATAGGTCGTGCTTTCGTTGAGGCCCGTCACTTCGGCGGACACCGAGATGGGGCTTTCCCCTTCGCCGGTCGGGGTTGGGGAGCACGGGATTTTCGAGCCGAACAGCACGGTCGTCCCATATTCGAATTCGCAGGTGACGATTTCGCTCCCACGCGGATTGACGCTGCCGTTGAGCGTGACGGTGTGGCGCCCGATGTGGTTCGCCGGTTCGGTCACCACGTTCGGTTCCCTCGGTGGCGTGCGGAATTTCGTCACCGAGCCGAGTTCTTCCCCAAAGGCATTTCCGGCAACTAGCCTGTAGTAGTAGGTCGTGTGCGCCGACAGGCCTGTGACATGCGCACTGACCTTGACTTCTTTTTCGCCCCCGCCCGGGAAGCTCGCGCATTCGACGTGAGGGGCGCCTTCGAAGTTCTGCGACGTGCTGTAGAGGAATTCGCACTTGGTGACGGTGCTGTCGTTCGGGTTGACCTTGCCCTTAAGGGTCGCCGCGGTGCGTGAGATACCGTTCGCGGCTTCGGCGACGATGCTGGGCCGCGTGGGAAGGGTCGTGAACGACTTGACAGGCGTCCCCACGCCTTCGCCGTATTCGCTCACGGCGACGATCCGGTAGTAGTACTTCGTGTTTTCAGTCAGTCCGGCAATCGGGACGCTGTAGACTTTCTGGAAGTTTTCGCCGCCTTCGGGAAGCGGTTCTTCGCAGGGCGTCGTTTCGGTCAGGCTGCTGGGCGAGGTGCCCCATTCGAATTCGCATTCGGTGATGACCGCGTTGTTGGGGTCCACCAGCGCCTGCAGGATCGCCGTCGTCCTTCCCACCGCCTGGGGTGCCTGATTGAGCACCGTAGGCGGTTCTTCGCTTTCCGCGCGGGCGAGCGCGGGGAGCATCAGCGCGAACAAGGCCGTGGCCAGCAGGGCCACCACCACCACCACCGCGGCCCGGCCGCGTGGATTACTGCCGTACCACGACACGCGCGCCGCGTTGCCCGACGCGTCAGACCCGACGAACCGATCGCCCATGACCGTACCTCCCCGGTTGCCCTCCTCGTTCACCGCGAGCCGCCGGGCACGGCGGCCGCGGACGTGCCCGAACGCTAACCGGCGGCGATACGGGAAGTCAATACCGCGCCACGGCGCCGTAACAGGGCCGCTGGAGCCGTGCGCCGAGCGTGGGAGTACCGCGCCGCGTCGGCGCGGGGCGATTCGGTGAGGTCAGCTCCGGGCGGCGGCCTGGTCGAGGCGGTGGACGGGCATGATGGCGGGCTCCCCCGGGTCCACGCCGACCTCAGCGAGGATCGGCATCAACTGGGCTCCGAACGCCTCGAACGCCTCCGGGGACTCCCACACGTCATAGACCATCAGGCTCCCGTCCTCTCCGAAGCACGAATGGTGGAGCCTCCCCGGCGCCGGCTCGGCGCCGGCCGCTTCGAGCCGCCGGTGAATGTCTTCGAAGGCGCTGAGGGACATCCCCTTGGGGTGGAAGTACACGGCAATCGCCATTGCGATTCTCCTCGTGGTCGACATCGAGCCTGGCTGCGACGGCCGCGAGCCTACCAGCGGCGGGCCGCCGCCCGCCACGGCCGCTTGCGCCGCGGGCCGCCACCGCCGCTTGCGCCGCGGGCCGCCACGGCCGCCTGCGCCGCGGGCCGCCACCAGCGCCCGCTACCGCCTGTGTCGGCGCCGCCCTCGCCCGTGAACGCCGCCCGCCGAACGGCTCAGTGGATGATCGGCCCGGTTTCGACGGCTTCGAATTCCGACCCCGGGACCCGCTTGATCTGTTCGAGGTCTTCGTCGTTCCACCCCGGGTTGGGTGCGCCCGTGATGAACCACGGCGAGCCGTTGTCCGCAACGATCAATCCGAAGCGCTTGAGTGCTTCGAGGATCACCAGCGACTGGCCGTGGAAGCCCGACAGGCTGTAGCCCGCCTTCAGGCGCAGCCGCAGGCCCATCGGCGGCAGCGCCGGGTTGGTCCTCGAGGACGCGAAGTGGACGGCCGGGTGTATGTAGCCCCGCTGGCTCTGGGGGACCGTGACCCGCAGGGCGTGGTCGATCTGCCCGCCCGCAACCTCGGGGTAACGCGCCAGCAGCGGGAAGATCGGCAGTCCGGCGGCGTCGGCGGAGGTCCACCCTTCAGGGCGCAGGGCGCTGCTGCGGAGGTTGAACACGGCACCCGATCCGGCCGTCCAGCTCTTGCCTTTGCGCTTGCGGTGGGCGAGGTACAGCTCGTACAGCGTGCAGCTCCCTTCCTGGGCGACGAGCACGTGACGGTCACCGTGGCCATTCTTGCCGCCACCCTCGATCGGCGCGTTCGCGGGGATCGGGTATGGCCCCGGGTCCGATTCGGAGCCGTATTTGTTGAACTTGATCGGGACCTTCGCCTGGCCGGCGCCTACGACCGTGTAGGGGATGCCGTAGGAGGGGTTGGTGCCGAAGTCGGGGTGCAGGTGGGCGGTCAGGCCGATGCTGGCGACGTAGCTCTCGGACTGCGGGCTCGCGGGCAGGGACGCCACTTCCTGGTTGAGCGGGTCTGCGGCGGGCAGGATCGGGCAGCCGAATTCTTCCGGCGGCCCTGCCCCCTGCGGGCGGGCGTGCCGGCGCGTATGGTGGGAGGCGGCGCTCGCCCCGGCGGCCGCCAGCGCCAGCACCGCCAGCATCGCCGCCAGGCACGCGGTGTGCCAGGTCCTCATCGCCCCAACGCTAGCGCCCCCGCCGGGCGCGGCAGACGTTCGTATCAGGAGCCCGCGGAGGAGCCTTCGCCGAACGGCACCGCTTCCCCGAAGTGCCGCGGCCGGGAGCCTTCCTCGAGCGTCTGGCGTTCGCTCCAGTCCACCGAGAATGCGCCCAGCGGGCCACTCGCGGCGGAGGCCGTCGCGATCACCTCGTTGGCGGGCAGCACGTGGCCGTTGGCGAAGCGGGCGGTGCCCGGGCGGGCGCCCTGGCGCAGTTCGATCTCCTGCGCCGCCCAGCGGGGGTCCTGCACCGGGGCGGTGCGGCCGTTGCTGGTGGCGGTGGCGGCCGAGAAGGACACGCTCCCGAAGTCGGCCAGCGGCAGCGTCTGGCAGCCACCGGCCGTGCAGCTGGAGGGGGCCTCGAGGATCCAGTCGGCCGAGCTCACGTCGATCTGGGACGCGTGGCGGGTGGTGGAGTAGCGGGCGCCGGTGGTGAGGTTGCGCAGCCGCAGCGTCACGTGGGTGCCGTGCACGGTCACCGAGCCGGCCATCTCGTCTCCGGCGTGGACGGCGACGCCGATGCTCACCGGAGCGGCCGGGATCAGCTCGTACCAGCTGTCGTAGTGGGGTCCTCCCCGGCGCGGGCAGTCTGCGTCGACACCCACCTGCTCGAGCGCGTTGCTGTCCTGGGCGTAGCCGCCGAGGCCCACCCAGGCGGCCGAGTAGGTGGTCTGGCCGGAGGTGCACGAGACCTTCGGCACCCGCCACACACCCGACACGCTGCTGAAGGTGGTGTGCGAGGAGGACGAGCCCAGCGCAACCCAGCCCGCCCAGTTGCTGCTCAGCGTGCTGGCGCCCGCGGGCGCCGCGGCCAGCGCGAGGGTCGCGACGAGCGTGGTTCCCCCGAGTGCCCAGCGGCGCAGCCGGCGAAGCCGGGGGACGGTCTCGGATTCGCGGGCCATGGCGGACTCGAGCATCGGCTACGGACCTTTATGGATGCTAAGAAGTGGCCGGGAGTCGGGTCAGAGGGCCGGCCGGATGTTCCGTGTCAGGATCCGACCTGGGCGGGGGCCAGCAGCGAGTGCTCGGCGGCGTCGGTCCAGATCACCTGCTCGCGGCCGGGGCCGACGCCGATCAGTGCGACCGGCACGCCGGTGTGCTCGGAGACGAACTGCAGATACTCGCGGGCGGCGTCGGGGAGGTCGCTCGCGGAGCGGCACTCGCCGAGGTCCTCCTTCCACCCGGGCAGCTCGGTCAGGCCGGCGGTGGTGTGGTGCAGGACCGTCTGGTGGTAGGGGAAGTCCTCGAACTCGGCCCCGTCTTCTCCGCCCCGGTAGCTGGTGGCCACGGCGATGCGGTCGAATCCCGAGAGCACGTCGAGCTTGGTGATGACGAGCGCCGTCATGGTGTTCAGGCGGGCGGCGTAGCGGAGCGCCACCAGGTCCAGCCACCCCGTCCGCCGGGCGCGGCCCGTGGTGGTGCCGAACTCGCCCCCGCGGCTTCGCAGCAGCTCGCCCGTGTCGTTGTGCAGCTCGCTCGGGAAGGGGCCCGCGCCCACGCGGGTGGTGTAGGCCTTTGACACGCCCCACACCTCCTCGATCGCCTTCGGCCCTATGCCGCTGCCGACACATGCGGCGCCCGCCAGGGGGTTGGAGGAGGTCACGAACGGATACGTGCCGTGGTCGATGTCGAGCATCGCCCCCTGGGCGCCCTCGAGGATCATCGTCTCGCCCTCCTCGAGCATCTGCCACATCAGCTTGGAGGTGTCGGCGATGTGCTGCTCGAGACGGTGGCCGAAGGTGAGGAACTCCTCGGTCATCGTGTGCAGGTCCAGCGCCGGGTCCTTCTCGTAGGGGCGCAGCGACAGCCGCTTGGGCTCCATCGCGGCGACGATCTTCTTCTTGAGGATCTTCTCGTCGAGCAGGTCCTGGACGCGGATCCCGAGCCTCGCGGCCTTGTCCGCGTAGCACGGGCCGATGCCCCGGCGGGTGGTGCCGATCTGGAGGCTCCCGAGCCGGGCCTCGCCGGCCGAGTCCAGCAGCATGTGGTAGGGCATGATCAGGTGGGCGTTGGCCGACACCCGCAGGCCGCCGACGTCCACGCCGCGGGCGCGCAGCGAGTCGAGCTCGTCGATCAGCACGCGCGGGTCGATCACGACGCCGTTGCCGATCACGCAGCGCTTGCCCGGGTACAGGATCCCCGAGGGGATCAGGTGAAGCTTCCACTCCTCCTCGCCCCTGACGATCGTGTGCCCGGCGTTGTTGCCGCCCTGAAAGCGCACGACCGCGTCGGCGTGCTCGGCGAGCAGATCGGTGATCTTGCCCTTGCCCTCATCGCCCCACTGGGCGCCCACTATGACCACGGCAGGCATGTCGCCTCAGGAGTCTAGGGCCGCTCGGCGGGCTCGCCCAGCAGCGCGTGCTCGGGCTGCTCGGGGAACTCGGGTCGGAACTCGAGGCGCCTGTCGCACCCGTACAGCGGAATCAAGGTCCCGCAGATCTCGGAGAGTCGCGAGACGGTGCGTGGGCCGAGGTGCTCGGCGAGTGCGTCGGGCATCAGGTTGGTGGTCGCCACGATCGCCCGCTGGGCCTCGTAGCGGGCATTGACGATCGAGTACAGCTGCTCGAGCACCCAGTCGGTGCGGTTCTCCGCGCCGAGGTCGTCGATGTGCAACAGGTCCACGGCGGCGAGCCGGTCGAGGAACTCCACCAGTCCCGCCTCGCTATCCATCGACTCCCGCAGCAGGCTCAAGAGCCGGGGCAGGGAGTAGATCGCGACCGTGCGCCCGGCGTCGAGGGCGGTTTTGGAGATCAGCATCGCGAGCGTGGTCTTGCCCGTGCCCACGTCTCCATGGAGCCACAGCCCGCTGCCACGATCGAGGTTCTGGTCGAGGTCGGCGACGTAGCGGCGTACGGCCCGCACCTGCTCGGGCGCGACGCGGGCGATGTCGCTCACAGGGGGGCGGTCGAAGGACACGCCAACGTAGCGGCGCGGGATCCGTCCCGCCAGGCTGCGGATGCGGATGCCCGCGATGCGCGATGCGCGGCACTCGCAGTCGCGGGCGGTGTCCCCGTCGGCCTCGATCACGAAGCCGCTCCCGTCGCAGATCCCGAGTGGGCAGCGCGGCGTGCCGCCCGGTTGGGTGGACGTCCCCGGGCTCACTCGCTGAAGCGCTGGCCGGCGTAGTTCATGAACCGCGGGTACTCCGGCTGGAAGGTGAGCGTGACCTTGCCGACGGCCCCGTTGCGGTGCTTGGCGATGATCAGGTCGGCCTCGCCGGGGCGCTCGGACTCCTCCTTCTTGTAGTACTCGTCGCGGTAGATGAACACCACGAGGTCGGAGTCCTGCTCGAGGTTGCCGCTCTCGCGCAGGTCCGACAGCAGCGGGATCTTGTCGCCCGGGCGCTGCTCCACCGCGCGGCTCAGCTGCGACAGCGCGATCACCGGCACGTTCAGCTCGCGCGCGAGGATCTTCAGTCCCCGGCTGAGCTCGCCGACGGCCGTCACGCGGCTGTCGTAGCGGCTGTCGGTGCGCATCAGCTGCAGGTAGTCGACGATGATCAGCCCCAGGCCTCCCTCGCACTGGTTGTGCAGCCGCCGGGCCTTGGCGCGGATCTCGAGCATCCCCACGTCGCTGGAGTCGTCAACCCACAGGGGCGAGTTGGAGAGCTTCTGGGAGGCCTCGAGGATCTTCGGCCAGCGCTGCTCCGGTACCCGTCCCTTGCGTAGCTCCTCGCCTTTGATGCGGGCCTGCGAGGCGACGAAGCGCTGGGCGAGCTCCGCCTCCGCCATCTCGAGGGAGAACAGCGCCACGGCGCGGCCGTGCTTGAGGGCGGCGTTCTCGGCGATGTTGCACACGAGCGCGCTCTTGCCCATCGCCGGGCGGGCCGCCACGATGATCAGGTTGCCGGGCTGGAAGCCCCCGGTGATCTCGTCGAGGTCCTTGAAGCCCGAGGGGGTGCCGGTCAGCGTGGTCCCTTCGATCGACAGGCGGTGGAGCTTGTCGAGCTCCTCGTGGAGCACGTCCTCGATCTTGCGGAAGTCCTTCTGGCGGTCGTCGCGGGCGACCTCGAGCATCGTCTTCTCGGCTTGCTCGACCAGGTCCCGGGGGGCGCCGGAGTGGCCGATCACGCTCTCCTGGATTTCGTAGGCGCCCTTCAGCAGCCGCCGCAGCAGCGCCATCTCCCGCACGATCTGCGCGTAGCGTCGCGCGTGCCCCGCCGCCGGCACGAGGCCCGTGAGCTCGTCCACGGTGCCCGGCCCTCCGACCTCCTCCAGGCGCCCCGTCTGGCGCAGGCGGTCGGTAACGGTCAGCACGTCCACCGGCTCGCTGGCCTCGTACAGGTCGAGCATCGCCTGGTACACGAGCCCGTGTCGCTCGCGGTAGAAGTCCTCCGCCCGTAGCCCCTCTTCGATCACGAGCGCGTACAGGGAGCGGTCCGAGAGCAGGATCGCCCCCAGCACCGACTGCTCCGCCTCGAGGTTGTGGGGCGGTGTGAGGGCGGCCGAAGTGGCCGCGCCGGAGTTGCCGTTGGCGTGGGAGACGGCGCTGGAGGCCATGTCTGGGGCGAGTGTAGATAGCTGCTCGAGGGCCATCTCGGGGTGCCTTCGCTATCTGGAGAAGAATTCGCTGGGGCGGAACACGGATCGCGACGGCACGAACTGATGTTCGCCGCGACCGCGGACGGGATGCAACCGCTCGTGCGCGCCGCGGGCGGCGGGGAGGGTGCTAGTTCTTGGCCACGATCATGGTCTTGATCGTGGCGGTCGCGCCGTCGGCGACCTCCACGACGACCATGTAGGTGCCGACGTTCTTGATCGGCTCCGGGAGGTGGACGTCGCGTTTGTCGACCCGCAGCCCGCGGGCTTCGCGGATCGCCACGGCGATGTCCTGGGCGGTCACGGACCCGAACAGGCGCCCGTCGGCGCCGGCCTGCTGGGGGATCGTGAGCACCGTGCGGTTGAGCAGGTTGACGTTCTCCTGGGCGCGCTCGACGGCCTCGCGGGCGGCCCGCTCGGCGGCGGCCTGGCGCTGGCGCACGGTCTCGACCGCCCCCTTGGTGGCGGGCTGGGCGAGCTTGCGCGGGATCAGGTAGTTGCGCAGGTAGCCCTTGGACACGTCCACGACGCTGCCCTGCTCGCCGAGCGACTCGACGTCCTGCAGCAGTATCGCCTCGGGCACGGCCGTGTGGCTCTCAGTCGCGGTCGCGGTCGCGACCACGGCCGCCGCGGGGGTTGTCGTCGCGGCCGCCCTCGTTGACGTAGGGCAGCAGGGCGAGCTCCCGGGCACGCTTGACGGCGCGGGCGATCTGCACCTGGTGGCGGCGGCAGGAGCCGGTGATGCGTCGCGAGCGGATCTTGCCCTTCTCGGAGATGAAGCGGCGCAGCGACCCGACGTCCTTGTAGTCGACCTGGTCCACCTTGTCGCGGCAGAACTGGCACGGCTTGCGCCGCCCGCTGCCCGGACCCCCGCGCCTGTCGCGCCGGCGCAGGGGCTTGCCCCGTCCGCGTGCCTTGGCCATCTCAGCAGCCTCCCCGGGAGGCGGTCGTCGCCTCGCCCGCCGAGGTGCCAGGGGCGCTCAGCGGGCGGGGCCGGGTGGTCTCGGCGGGGCTGGGGGTCATGTGCTTGGGCGTGTCCGTTCGGCTAGAAGGGAATGTCGTCGTCGCCGGTCGAGCCGGCAACCGGTGCGGGCTGGAAGTCGCCCTCCTCGACGGGAACCTCCCCGCCGGAGCCGGCGTTGCCCGGAGCGAACCCGCCTCCGGCGACGGCCTCGTCGCGGGAGCCGAGGAACTGCACCGAGTCGGCAATGATATCCACCGCCTGGCGTTTGCTGCCGTCCTGGGCCTCCCACTCGCGCCACTCGAGGCGTCCGTCGATCGCCACGGGGCGGCCCTTGGCCAGGTAGCGGGCGGCGTTCTCGCCCTGCGCCCCCCACACGGTGATGTTGAAGTAGTTCGGCTTGTCCTCCCATTCGCCGGTGCCGGCGTTCTTGCGGCGGGTGTTGCAGGCGACTCTCAGGCTGCACACCGACGTGCCGCTCGGGAGCGAGCGCAGCTCGGGGTCGGCCGTCAGGTTGCCCGTCAGGACGACGCGGTTGATGTTGGTGGCGGCCACGGGTGCTCGTTCCTTTCAGTTCGTTGCAGGGCCGCTCCGGAGTCTAGAGCCGCCGGGAGCGGCCTCCGCCGGGCACCGGCCCGGGAAAACGCGGTCAATCCGAGGTGCGCTTGGCCTGCGGCGAGGTTTTGAAGACCTCGTCCCAGTACGGCGCACTGATGCCGAAGCCGCGGGTGTCGTCCTGGAAGTGGTGGCGCATGTGCCGCTCGCGCAGCATCCGCCCGAGCCGTCCGCGGGGGCGGAAGTGGTGCAGGTAGTAGTGGGTCATGTCGTACACCAGGTAACCGGTGAAGAAGCCGGCCGCCAGACCCGGCGCGTAGGTGGAGCCGGCGATCAGGTACATGACGGCGAACACCGCGAGCGCCAGGGGGACGCTGACCGACGGGGGCATCACCAGGCGAAGCGGGTCGTTGGGGTGGTCGTGGTGGACGCCGTGGATGATCCAGTGCAGGCGCGCCCCGATGCCGTGGTCGGGCTCGAAGTGGAACACCAGCCGGTGCAGCCAGTACTCGAACAGCGTCCACAGCGCGTACCCGCCGACGATCAGCCCGATCATCACGGCCACGCTCGTTTCCGAGAGACCCCAGATCACCATCGCGACGATCGCGGGGATGAAGATGATCAGCGGCACGACGGGGTGCACGCGGGTGAGGGCGTCCAGCGTCCGCGACTCGAACATCGGCGGTGAGGCGCGCAGCACGTCCGTGCGGGTCGTGCCTGAGTCGCTCATGTCCTCGACGTCGGCCCAGCGCATGGAGAACGATCTTAGCTCGCGGGCGCCGGCCCGCACCACCCCGCAACGACCGGGAAAATCCCCCGTCTAGGACGCGCTCGCGGCGGGATGAGGCTCGGCGCTGATCACAGGAACGGCCACGGATTGAGCGGCTGGGGAACCACTTCCGCTTCCGGGCCGTAGTACCCGGGGCAGTCCGCCCGCCCCACCGATTCGACCGGTTCGCAGCTCGCCACGAATCCTTCGCCGCTGCCGATCGTCCAGCTCTTGGCTTTCTGCTGCTGGTTGGTGCGGCGCACGCGGACCGGGAACACGACGGTCTTGGATCCACCTCCGGGCAGCACCACCGCCACCCACGTCGTGCTGAAGCTGCGGGCCCACACGCCCCACGAGTCCTTGCGCACGCCCTGGGCGGTGTATTCCGGATCCACATACCAGCCGCCGAACGTCGGGTCGGGGGCCTCGTCGACGAACACTTCCCCGGCGTCGGTGAGCAGCACGGTCGCGAGTGCGAGCTCCGCCTCCTCGTTGGTGGGGCCGGCGGGCTCCACGACCACGGCGCGGCCCGCTTGCTGCGCCTTTTCGATCTTGCGGATCACCGTGCGGTAGGCGGTCGCAGTGGTCACGCCGGCGAGGGTCACGGTCGCATGCGAGGCGGGGGCGTCGGACGCGTCGAACGACGCGAACGGGCCACCGACGAGCTGCACCTGGCATTCCGCCGGTTCTTCGAGCCCACCGCAGTTGTACGGCCCGGTTTCCACCAGTCGCACGGCCGCCTGCGCGGTGGCGGCCAGGGCCACCATGAGCGCGCCCGCGACCGCCCCGGCCGCAAGCCCCACGAATACCTGCACGAACCGATGTCTGCTCCTCAGGGGTCGGCCCTCCGTGTCCGGCAGCCCCGCCGGTAGGGGAAGCGCGGTGCGCGCACTAGCAGCCTAGGCTCGGACCCCTCGGGGCCCCTGCGTCCTCGGCGGATGTTTACTCGGCCGCGGGAGCGTCGCCCGAAGCGGGCTCGGGCTGTGCGCTCTCGGCGGGCGGCTGCTCGGCGCCGTCGGGCGCCGGCTCGGTTGCGGCGGGGGCGGCCGCGTCGGGCGCTGTCGCCTCGGGCGCGGCCGTCTCGGCGGCGGGAGTCTCCACCGGCGGAGCCGCGGCCGGCGCCGGCGCCGCCTCGGCCTCCGGGGATGTCGCCGTTGCCTCGGCCGGCGGGGCGGCCTCGGCGCGCTCCCCGGCGGGCTCGCCCTCTGTCGCCGGGATGCCCTCGCCCTCCTCGCGGCGGACGGGGGCCGCGGTGCTGCGCATGTCGGGCGGGTTGGGGGTGCCGGGGCGCAGCTTGATTAGCCGGAAACGCACCACCCCGTCGGTGATCCGCAGCGTCCGGTCGAGCCCCTCGAGCAGCGCCTTGTCGGACACGTGGAACTGGATCAGGTGGTAGTCGGCGCTCTTGCGTCGCGCGATCGGGTAGGCGAGCGGGCGCTCCCCCCAGTCGTCGTCGCGCACGATCTCGCCGCGGGCCTGGATCGAGGCGCGTGCGTCGGCGAGGATCTTCGCCCGTGTGGCGTCCTCCGCCTGGGCGTCGAGCAGCAGAACGAGGTCGTATGTGGGCGCGGGAAGCGTCATCTCAAGGGCCCCTTGCAGCGAGCAAGCCTAGCGGGTGGCGGGCTCCGGCCCGCCGCTCAGACCGCGCGGGCCTTGGCGCGGATGTCGGCCAGCTGCTCGTCGATCCAGTCGCCGGGGTCTCGCGAGGTGACGATCCCGGTGAGCCCTTCGGCGCGGCGGCGGCGCTCGCGGGCGTCCATCGTGAGCGCCGCGTAGATCGAGTTGGCCAGCTCCTGGATGTCGAACGGGTTGACCGACAGGGCCCACCTGCCGAGCTCCTCGTGGGCGCCGGTGTTCTCGGACAGGATCGAGACGCCCTCGCGCTCGTTCACGAGGGGTCCCTCCTTGGCCACCAGGTTCATGCCGTCGAACATCGCGTTCACGAGCAGCACGTCGTAGTGCTTGTAGGAGGCCACGGCCTCGTCGATGTCGTCGCGGAGCTTCAGCTGGATGGGCATCCAGTCGGGGGTCCCGTGACGGTGGTTGACGACCGCCACCAGCGCCTCGATGCGCTCGAGGTACTCGGCGTATTGCGGCACGTCGGTCCTGGAGGGCATCAGCTGGGCCATGAACGTGACCCGCTCGACGAACTCGGGGTGCTGCTCGAGGAACAGGTCGAACGCGGAGAAGCCGCGCAGGACGTTCTTTGAGAGGTCGGCCCGGTCGACCCTCAGGATCAGGAAGTCGCGCCGGCGCAGCAGCAGCTCACGCTCGAAGTGCGCCACGCGCTCGCTGGCGGCGAGCTGACGGGTGGCGCGGTGGTCGATCGGGAGGGGGTAGGCGCGGACCCACACCTCGCGGTCCTCGAGCTTCACCACGCCGGCCCCGAAGTCCACCTCGAGGTCCATCAGGTCGCGGCAGCACTGCAGGAAGTTGAGGCGGTAGGAGCGCGTGTGGAAGCCGATGATGTCGTTCGCCAGCAGCCCCGTGAAGATCTCCTCGCGGATGCGGTTGGGCAGCACCCGCCAGGCGTCGGGCTGGGTCCACGGGATGTGGATGAAGTGGTGAAGGAACACGTCCGGGCGGGCACGGCGGACGAGGTCGGGGAGGGTGTACAGGTGATAGTCGTGGACCATCACCACCGGTTCGCTGGTGTCCTCGATCTCCTCGATCACCGCTCGGGCGAGGTCTTCGTTGACGACGTTGTAACCGAACTCGAAGGCCTCGATCTCCTCGCGACGGATGTCCGGGGCGTTGGACAGGTCCCACAGATAGTGCTGGATGAACCACAGCATCGGGTTCGCGAACACGTTGTAGAAGCGGTCGTAGGCCTCGGGATCGCTGACCACGAGGCGCACCTGGTACTCGCCCCCGGCGGGTGAGCGCACGGCCACGGCCCGGCCGCCCTGGCCGAGGGAGACGGCGGCGTCGTACTCGTTCATGGCGGAGGCGATCCAGATCGCGTCGCGGTGCGAGGCCAGGCCCGTGAGCGCCGTCACGAGCCCACCCGACCCCCGCACGGTGTTGCCGTCCGAGTCGAAGGTCACGGGCCCGCGGTTGCTCACCAGCACCAGCGGAGCCCGCTGTGCCGGTGGCTCGCTCACGCCCCGTCCAGCCCGTTGAAGATGCGTAGGTAGTCGCGCAGGTAACGCGGGGTGAGGAAGTGCTGGCGGACGTGCTCCTTGCCGTGCCGGCCGAGGCTGCGCCCGAGCTCGGGGTCGGTGAGGATCTCGATCGCCCGCGCGGCGCACTGCTCGGGGCTGGACACGAGAAAGCCGGTCACCCCGTCCTCGATCTGCAGCGGGATGCCGCCCACGTCGCCCCCCACGAACGGGCGCGCCTTCCAGATCGCCTCGGTGACCGTCAGCCCGAAGCCCTCGCGGGTCGACTTCTGGATCACGACGTCTGAGTGGGACTGGAAGGCGTTGACCTCGATCGCGCCGACGTTGTTGAAGTTGTTGAGGATGTGGATGTCGGCGTCGCCGTCGGCGTGGGCGACGGTGGCGTTGTAGAAGTTCCAGCCCTCGGGATCGTCGCTCGCCATCGAGCCGACCAGCGCGAGCTGGACCTCGGGCATCTGGTCCTTGACGACACGGTAGGCGTCGATCACACCGAGCGGATCCTTCCAGGGATCGAATCGCGAGACCTGGCACATCAGCGGGCGGTCCACGTCGATTCCGAACTGGCCGCACACGTAGGCGGCGTCCTCGGGCAGCAGGGCCATGTTCTTGGGGGTCAGCGGGTCGATCGCGGGGGGCACCACGTGGACGTTGCCGTCCATGCCCTCGGGGACGTACTCGCGCAGGTGGAAGAGGCTGTCGGAGTAGTCCTGCAGGTACGGGAGCAGCTGGGCGACGGTGTCCGGGTTGGGCGTCGAGAGGTCGATGTGGCAGCGCCAGATCCAGCCCTTCGACTTCTCCGGGGCGAGCCTGCAGAGGGCCGCCGGCTGGGGGTCGTGGATGAGGCAGACGTCCCATCCCTCGGACAGCTCCCGGGCGTTGATCTCGTTGTAACGGAGCCAGGTGGCCCACTGCTCGGTGTCGAGGTCCATGGGCGCGCCCTGGAGCGCGTTGTGCATCAGCTTGGTGGCGTTGAAGAACTCTTCGCGGCCGTAGATCACGTGCCATTCGCAGTCCAGGCCCACGTCCTTCATCAGGGGTACGAGCGTGTAGAGGATCTCCGACACGCCGCCGCCGAACGCCGTCGCCGACACGTGCACCACGCGCCGGCCCCGCAGCGGCTCGGCCAACTCCCGGATTTCGGCGATCAGGTCGCGCCCGCAGATGTGCGTGTAGTCGGAGAGCGTCTTGTTCGCCACGGCGACCGGCTGAAGCACGCGGCGGGACGATATCTGACGAGGTGGCCCGATCTGGGGCGCGAAAACGGATCTGCATGCGGATTTTGCGTGGCGGACCCGGGATGTTCGGGGCGACGCCGCCACGCACGAGGGCTATGGTTCGCGGCGCATGCTCAACGGCCGCATCTACCGCGCGGCGTTCGTGCCTTTCCTGGTCGCCCTCGGGATCGCCGCCTTCTCGCTGGGGGCCCGACCCGCCCCCCTGCGGTCGAGCCTTGCGCCGGACGCCTTCCAGGGATCCTCCACGCTCGCACGCCTGAACGATCTCGCGGCGGCGTACCCGCGCAGGCGCCCGGGAAGCGCCGCGGACGAGCGCATGGCCCAGATGGTGGCGCAGAACATCCGCGCGCTCGGCGGGACCGCCGGGGGAGGGTTCGCGGTCCACGTCTACCGCTTCGGGGCCCAGACGATCGACGGCGAGCGCACGCTCACGAACGTGGTGGCCGTGCGCCCCGGTTCCACGAGCTCGACGCCGATCCTGATCGTGGCCCACCGTGACGCGGCACGGGGGCCGGCAAAGGCCGAACTATCCGCGACCGCCGCGCTGCTGGAACTCGCCCGCGTGTTCGCGGCCCGGGACACGAAGCGCACGATCGTGCTCGCTTCCACCAGCGGTGGCAGCGGCGGAGACGCCGGCGTGACGCAGCTGCGCCACGAGCTGCCGGCGAGGCTCGACGCCGCGATCATCCTCGGCGATCTCGGGGGGACGGTGCTGCGGCGGCCGATGGTCGTGCCCTTCTCCGACGGCCAGGGGTCGGCGCCCCTGGTGCTGGCCCGCACCGCTGAGGACGCGATCAAGGACCAGGCCGGCGCGGACCCCGGCGCCCCGAGCGTCCTCGGCCAGCTCGTGCACCTGATGGTGCCGATGAGCGCCGGGGAACAGGGGGTGCTCGACCGCGACGGCGTTCCCTCGGTGCTCGTGCAGGCCTCCGGCGAAAGGGGACCCGCCCGCAACGAGGCGATCGACCCCGAACGCCTGGAAGCGATGGGCCGCGCAGTGCTGAGCGCGGTCGATGCCCTCGACGTCGCCCCAGGCATCACCCAGGCTCGCCAGAACGGGATCGTGCTGCAGCGCCAGCAGATGCCCCAGTGGGCGGTCCGGCTGCTCGTGCTGATGCTGATGCTGCCGGTGCTCGCCACCGCGGTCGACGGCCTCGCGCGGGCGCGCCGCTGGCGCCTGCACGCCGGGCGCTGGGCGGCGTGGACGCTGAGCTGCGCGATCCCATTCGTCGCCACCGCGCTGCTCACCCGCCTGCTGGGGCTGTCGGGGCTGCTCGGCCCGGTGCCCGCGGGGCCGCTGCTGCCGGGGGCGCTGACGTTCGGCGCCGGGGCGGCCGCGGGGCTGGCGCTGCTGGTGGCGTGCTTCGTGCTGTGCTGGTTCGTGTGGGGTGCCGTTACGCGCAGGGCCGGCTGGGGGACGCGCCCCGAGCCCGAGGTGGGCGGCCTGTCGACCGTGCTGGTGGCGGGAGCGCTGGCGCTGGTGGTGTGGGTGTTCAACCCGTACACGGCACTGCTGCTGGTGCCGGCGCTGCACGTGTGGCTGGTGCTCGCCTCCCCGGAGCTGCGGCCCCGCCACGCGCTCGGCTGGCTGGGGCTGCTCGGGCTGGCCGCCGTGCCGCTGGCGGTGGTGGTGCTGTTCTACGCCCACCAGCTCGGCCTCGGCCCCGCCGCGGTGGTGTGGGACGGGGTGCTGCTCCTCGCCGGCGGCTTCGTCGGGCCCGCGGCGGCGGTCCTGTGGAGCATCGGCCTCGGCTGCGGCGTCTCGACGCTGCTGCTGGCGCTCGTGCACGACGTCCCGGTCGACGCCGAGCGGATCCTCGAGCCCCTCGACGTCACGATCCGCGGCCCCCTCACCTACGCGGGCCCGGGTTCGCTCGGCGGCACCGAGTCGGCGCTCAGGCGCTGAGGCCCCGCCGCGGGCGCTACCAGCGGTGCTCGTAGCCGGCCAGCTCGACGGGGCGGTTGCCGGCGTCGAGCAGTACGACCTCCGGGTCGCCCTCGTGGACGGCGCCGATCCAGCTGACCGGTGCACAGCCGTGGGCGTGCAGCGCCCGCTCGATCGCCTCGCGGTCCTCCGCGGCGGCGCACAGGCACAGCTCGTAGTCTTCCCCGCCGCCCGCGGCCAGCCGCCACGGCTCCACGCCGATGGACCGCGCCACCTCGGCGACCCCCTCGGCGAGAGGGAGATCAGCCAGCCGCAGCTCGAGCCGCACTCCGCTGCGGGCGGCCAGGTGCCCGGCGTCGGTGGCGAGCCCGTCGGACAGGTCGATCATCGCGTGGGCCCCCAGGGCGGCGAGCTCGCGGCCCTCGCGCAGACGGGGTTCGGGAGCCGCCGCGCGGGCCAGCGCCGGGGCGGACGCGGCGCTGCGCGGGGCTTGCCCCTCCGTCACCGCCAGCGCCGCCGCCGCGGCGCCGAGGCTGCCGGTCACCCCCACGAGGTCCCCGGCGCGGGCTCCCGAGCGGGACACGAGCTCTGACGGGTCCTCGGCCCAGCCCACGGCCGTGACCGACACGATCAGGACCGGTGCGGCCACCACGTCGCCGCCCGCGATGACGGTGCCGGTGGCGAGCGCGAGCGACCCCGCGGCGCGCATCAGCTCGAGCGCGCTCGCCTCGGAGAAGCCGCGGGGCAGCCCGAGCACGAAGTAGGCCTCTCCGGGGCGGGCTCCCATCGCGGCAAGGTCGGACAGGGCGCCGGCGAGCGCACGGTGGCCGATCTCGGCGGGCTCGCCGAAGCCGTCTCCGAGGCGGAAATGGGTGCCCTCGACCATCGCGTCCACGGAGGTCACGCACACGCCCGAGGCGCGCACCACCGCGGCGTCGTCGCCGATCCCGAGTAGCAGCCCGGCGGTGCCGGGCACGTCCGTGGTAGGCGCCTGGAGGCCGAGCTCTGCGGCGATGGCTTCGATCAGGGAGAGCTCGGGTACGGCGGGACTTCTCTTAGCTGGTTGATCCCACGTCAGACCGCCGCCGCTGGCACGTCTGGCCTTCGCCTGCCGTCGTCCTCGGCCTTGCCCCTGCAACCAGCAGGGGCTGCGGCCTGCCTGTGCCCCGAACGGGGTGCGTCCCAGGCACGCTCGACCATCCCCACCATCGGACACAGCACTCCGCCGTGGAATCAACCATCTAGCGGTGCCGGTAGACGATCCGCGCGCGATCCAGGTCGTACGGGGAGAGCTCGCACCGAACCCGGTCGCCGGGCAGGATGCGGATGCGGAAGCGGCGCATCTTGCCGGCCACGTGACCGAGGACGATGTGGTCGTTGTCGAGCTTGACCCGGAACATCGCGTTGGGCAGGGCCTCGATGACCTCGCCCTCGAATTCGACCTTGTCCTCCTTCGCCACGCCTCATTCCATTCTGCTCGCCGGTGCCTTTCGCACCCCGGGACGAGCGCCGTTATCGCTTTTCTGGTGAAACCCAAACTACCAGCGCGCGGGCGCAGGGGGTGCGAATCAGCCCGTCGCGGGCGCGCCGCCGGTCGGGCTCGTGGCCTGGGGGGCGCTGTGGCCGACGTGGGGGGCCGCCGGGGCCGGCGTGGCGGGCGGGCCTTCGTTGGGCTTGACCGTGGAGGGTGGCTTGTAGGGTCCCGGTTCGTAGGTTTCCTGGGTCGGTTCTTCGCCCGGTTGGAGGTATTCGGGCCTGCCCTTGGAGCCGCCCAGCGAGTACTTGCCGAAGAACGGGATGTAGTGGGGGGCTTCGACGGCGTGGGGGAACGGCACGCACGGCTTGCCTTCGGTCACCGCCGCCATGTAGGCGTGCCAGATTTCGGCCGGCAGGTAGCCGCCCTGCTGGGGCTCGCCGTGGACGTCGGTCATTTCCACGCGTCTGTTGGGGTAGCCCATCCACACGACGGTGGAGTAGCGCGGCGTGTAGCCGTCGAGCCACGCGTCGATCAGGCTGCTGGTCGTGCCGGTCTTGGCGGCCGTGGGGCAGTTGATCGCCGAGCGCGTGGCCGTGCCGCTCTGGACGTTGTCCTGCAGGATGGTGGTCTCCGCGCCGGTGACCGCTTCGCTGAGCGCCTTCACGCGGTGGGGGGTTCCCCATCTGGTGTCCACGTGACCGTTCGGGAACACCACCTTCGTGATCGCGATCGGCGAGTTGCGCCAGCCGCCGTCCGCCAGGGTCGCGTACACGACGGCCATTTCCAGCGGCGTGACTCCGAGCGTGAGGCCCCCGAGGGCCTCGGCGGGGAAGCTCGAGAGGTGGGTCCTCACGCCCATCGAATAGGCGGTGTGGGTGACCGTTTCCTCACCCAGGTCCGCGGCCAGCTGGGCGTAAATGGTGTTGTCGGAGCTGACGGTGGCCTGCACGAGGTTCTCGGGCTTGTTCAGAGAGGTGCCCTCGAAGGTCTTGACTTCGTATTCGGGGGAGATGGGCAGCCACCCCGGGGCGAGTGTGTGGGACAGGTAATAGGTCGAGTTGGGATCGATCCCGTGGGACAGGGCGTCGGCGAGGTCGATCGCCTTGAAGGTGGATCCCGGCTGGCGGTGGCCGTCGGCGGCGAGGTTGTACTGGGACTTCTCGTAGCTCTCGGACTCGGCCATGGCTTCGATGTCGCCGTTGGCGGGGTTGATGGTGACGATCGCCGAGGCCGGGTCTTCGGGCTCGTTGAGGACTTCGGCGATCGCTTTACGGGCCAGGCGCTGCATGTTGAGGTTGATGGTCGTGTACACCTTCAGCCCGCCACGCTCGACGGTTTCCTTGCCGTAGCGTTCGAGCAGCTTCTGGCGCACGTATTCGAAGAAGAAGCTCTCGCGGCGTTCGGAGTAGTAGAAGCCGCGGTGCACATCGAGGCCCCGCTGCTCGGCTTCCTGGGCGGCTTCGGCGCTGATGTAGTGCAGCTGCGCCATCTTCGAGAGCACCTGGTTGCGACGTTCGCGGGCGGCCCGGGGATACTCGAACGGGTTGTACTGCGAGGGGGCCTGGGGGAGTCCTGCGAGCAGCGCCGCTTGCTCGAGGTTCAGCTGCCACACGGGCTTGTCGAAGAAGATGCGCGCGGCCGCCTGGACGCCGATCGCCGTCTGCCCGCCGACCGTGCCGTAGGGCACGCTGTTCAGGTACCTGGTGAGGATCGAGCGCTTGCTGTGGTGTTCGGTGTATTCGATCGCGTACTTGGCCTCGACGATCTTCTGGTGCAGCGAGTGCTGGTCACCCCCGAGGTAGAGGTTGCGCATCAGTTGCATCGTGATGGTCGAGCCGCCCTGCAGGGCGGAGCCGCTGGTGAGGTCCTTGATCGCCGAGCGGGCGATGCCCGTGAAGTCGACGCCGTTGTTGGAGTAGAAGCGCTGGTCCTCGATCGAGATCGTGGCGTTCTTGAGCAGCTTGGGGATTTCGCTCCAGCCCACCGGCGTCGACAGTTCGTCGGTCTGGATGAAGCCCAGGCGGGTGCCGTCGGCGGCGAACACCTGCGAGGACCCGCCGGTCACGCGCGGGTGCAGTGCGTCGAGTGCGGGGGCCGTATCGGCGGAGTGCAGCACGTAGGCGACCACCCCGAGGACGGCGATCACGGCAATCGCGACGCCCAACCCGCCGAACAGCAGCAACGTCCGGTTGCCGCCGCCGCTGGTGCGCCTGCGGCGCCGCTTTCGCGCTTGTCGAGACATATCCGGCAGTGCCGAGGTTACCGTCCCCGGTGGTGTACTTTCGCCGCCATCGCGCCGAACCCCTCTACGCTCGGTAAGCGCCCGGATGAAGCCCAACGCAGCTGAGCCGACAGTCATCGAGAGCGTGGGTGAGCTGGCCCTGCCGCCCCGCGAGCCCGCCCTCCCCCGCCCGGCGAGCCCGCCCGGCCGGCTCCGCCGATCGCGCGCCGACGGCGAGCGGGCCGAGAGCCATCGCGTCGACAGCCGGCGCGCCGACGGCGAGCGGGTCGAGAGCCATCGCGTCGACAGCCGGCGCGCCGACGGCGAGCGGGCCGTGGCCCTGCGGGACACCTGGCGGGCACTGTGGAGCTCGCGCCTGCTGGTATGGGGGATCGGCATCGCTACCGTGCTGGCGTTCGGATTCGGGCCCCAGCGCGGGGCCTTCAACCCGCCCGGCCTGAGCCGCGGGCTCGGAGCGCTCGGTGACGTGCTGGCGGCACCGGTGGCCCGGTGGGACTCCAACTGGTACCTGCTGATCGCCCACTACGGCTACCACCCTGCGCTGGGCGCGTACACCGTCTCGCGCAGCGCGTTCTTCCCGCTGTACCCGCTCGGGCTGAGCCTGATCTCGGGGCTCGGCGTGCCGCCGGTGGCTGCCGGGGTGCTGCTGTCGGTGTGCGCCCTGGCGGCCGCGCTGTACGGCCTGCACAGGCTCACGACGCTCGAGCTCGGCGCGCACGGGGGCAGCGACGTGGCGCGCATCGCGGTGTACGCGCTGGCGTTCGCGCCGATGACCTTCTTCCTGTCGGCGGTGTACTCGGAGTCGCTGTACCTGGCGCTGTCGATCGGGCTGTTCTGGAGCGCCCGGCAGGGGCGCTGGGGCTACGTGGGCCTGCTGGGGGCTCTCGCGAGCGCCACCCGCAGCACGGGCGTGGTGCTGCTCGTGCCGGCGCTGATCCTGTACCTGTACGGCCCTCGCCGCGACCGCCCGCCCGATCGCGCCCGGGCCGGCATCGGGGAGGGCTGGAGGCGGCTGCTGCCGCGCTACCGGGTGCGGCGCGAGGTTCTGTGGCTGGCGCTGGTGCCGGCGGGGCTGGTCGCCTATGGGGCGTACCTCGGCGCGGGCGGCGGCGACCCGCTGGCGCCGCTGAGCGCCCAGGGCGTGTGGAGCCGGCACTTCGCGGGGCCCTTCTTGGCCACCTGGGACGGGCTGAAGGCGGCGTTCGATGGGGCGCGGCAGCTGATCTCGATGCAGCGCACCCACCTCTACTTCCCGGTGGGCGGCGAAGACCCGTTCGTGGCCGCGAGCCACAACCTGATCCTGTTCGCGTTCCTGGCGGCGGCCGTGCCCGCCGTGATCGGGGTGGTGCGCCGGCTGCCGCTGGCATACGGCGCCTATGTGGTGGCGGCGCTCGCGCTGCCGCTGTCCTACCCCGTGAGCTCCCAGCCGCTGATGTCGCTGCCGCGCTTCCTGCTGGTGCTGTTCCCGCTGTTCATGTGGCTGGGGGACTGGCTCGTGCGCCATCCGCGCGCGCAGCGCCCGATGCTCGCCGGCTCGGTGGCGCTGATGGTGGTGTTCGGGGCCCAGTTCGCCACCTGGCACTGGGTGGCGTAGGTGGGCGAGACCCAGCTACCGGCGAGCGGGGAGCTGCTCGCGCTCGAGGACCGCGACGGCAAGCCGGACGGGGAGTCCGTGTCGACGCCGGAGGCCGGGGAGCGGCCCCAGCCCCCGCAGGACCCCGGGCGCTCGCCGAACACCGACTGGGCGCCGTGGACGGCGTTCGTGGCGCTCGTGGGCGGGCTGGTGCTGACGACGGTGCTGAGCGTGGTGATAGACGTCCCCGCGGCTGCCTTGGGGGCGAAGATCACGGGCTCGCACACGCCGCCGGGGCTGACCATCGCCGACACGTTCGTGCAGGACGTGTGCTTCGTGCTGGTGTCGATCTGGTGCGCGCAGCTCGGAAACCGCAGGGTCGCCTCTTGGCAGTTCGGCCTGCGCCGCCCGCCGGCGGGTTGGAGGTGGGCCGCACTGTGGATCGGGGCGTTGCTGTTCGTGTTCATCGTGCTGAGCGCGATCTGGTCCACGGCGGTGAACCCCAGCAAGGAGAAGCTGCTCGAACAGCTCGGGACCAACGAAGGGACGGGCCTGCTGCTGCTGAGCGCGGCGCTCACCTGCATCGTTGCGCCGATGTGCGAGGAGTTCCTGTTCCGCGGGTACATGTTCACCGCCCTGCGCAACTGGCGGGGGACGTGGCCGGCGGCTCTCCTCACCGGCCTGATCTTCGGGTTGGTGCACGTGGGATCGGCCCCGGCGCTCGATCTGATCCCGCTCGCCGGGCTCGGATTCGGGCTGTGTCTGCTGTACCGCTTCACGGGCTCGCTGTACCCCTGCATCGTGGCCCACGCCCTCAACAACTCGCTCGCGTTCGCCAGCCTCGAGAGCTGGGGCGTGGGGAAGTGGCTGGCGCTCGTCGCCGGTTCACTTGCTGGAATCTCATGTGTGCTGATCCTCTGCAGACGCCTCGGGTTGATCGTCGACCGCGCCGGGGACCGCTCCCTGAGCGCGGCGATGTCATGACGGCGCGGGACGGCTCGGGCGAGCGGGACGGCTCGGGCGCGCGGGACGGCTCGGGCGCGCGGGACGGCTCGGGCGCGCGGGACCGCTCGCACGGCGCCGGCAGACTCCACGGCCGCACGGCAGCCGGGCTCGGGCTGCTCCTGCTCGCGGCGGCGAGCGTGCTCGCGGCGCTCCTGCTCCCGGCGGGTGCTGCCGCGGCTTCGGGCTCCAGCGCGTCCTCGCCGAGCACGACGCCGGTGCCGGGAGCGGGATCGCCGACGCCCCAGCCGGCCGTCCCCGTCGAGCATGTGAAGATGCTCCTCGGCGGGGTCGGCGGGCACCCGCTGTTCGCCCCGGTGGGCAACACGATCGTGATCTACGGTCGCATCACGCCCTATCAGCCGGGCCAGCGCACCACGGTCGCGCTGTACCTCGGCTCCCGCAAGGTTGGCGCGAAAGTGCTGCGGGTGGTGCCTCGCAGCGGCGGGTCGGGGAGCTTCCAGGTCCATTTCACGACCCGCCAGGCGGGCAGCATGACGGCGAGGGTCGCAGTGCATGTGGCTGCCGGGGTGGTGGCCACCGGCCAGACGCCCGCGGTGCAGTTCGTGCACACAGAAGTCTCCCCCGGTACCAGCAGCACGTCGGTGCGGGTGTTGCAGTCGGAGCTCAACCGGCTGCACTATGCCGTCCCCCTCAACGGGGTGTTCGAAGAAGGCACCGAACGGGCGCTGATCGCGTTCCGGAAGGTGACGAACATGGCGCGCGTGGGTCTCGCGGAACGGGCGGTGTTCCACAAGCTGGCCCACGGCGAGGGGTCGTTTCACGTGCGGTACCCCCGCCACGGGCACCACGTGGAGGCCAACCTGACGAAACAGGTGCTGGCCGAGATCGAACCCGGAGGGAAGGTGCGGAACATCTACACGATGAGCTCCGGCAAGCCCTCCACTCCCACGGTCGTGGGGAACTTCCAGGTGTACATGAAGAGCTTCGGGGTCAACGAGAAGGGGATGGTGGACTCCAACTACTTCATCCGCGGGTACGCCATCCACGGGTACGCGGAAGTGCCCACGTACGCCGCCAGCCACGGTTGCCTGCGGGTGCCGATCCCCGACGCCCCGTCGATCTATGCGTGGGTGCAGGTCGGGACCCCCGTGGACGTGTACCACCAGGGAGGCGGGGGAAGCACGAACCCGCGCAGCAACGCGGGCCCGTGAGCGCCGCGGAGGCGGTCGAGGGCGAGCTCGCGCGGGCGCGTGAGCGGCTGGTGGCGGAGCTGCGTGACCACGCCCTGGTGATCGGCGAGGTGACGCTCACGAGTGGCAGGACGGCGCAGTACTACGTGGACGCCAAGCGGGCAATCCTGCGGCCCGAGGGCTTCATGGCGCTGGCCACGCTGGTGGCGGCCGAGTCGCTGCAGCGGGGCGCCACCGCCGTGGGGGGCATGACGATGGGGGCCGACGCGGTCGCCTGCGCCGCGCTGGCGGGGGGAGCGAAGGTGAACGCGTTCTTCGTGCGCAAGGAGACCAAGGCGCATGGGCTGCAGCGGCGCATCGAGGGCCCGACCCTGGGTCGCTCCGAACGTTGTCTGGTGGTGGAGGACGTCGTGACCACCGGCGGCTCGACCCTGGCGGCGATCGAGGCGCTCAAGGAAGAGCAGCACGAGATCTGCGGTGTCGTGAGCGTGCTCGACCGTCTCGCCGGCGCGGGCCAGGCGATCGAAAACGCGGCCGGCGCGCCGTATCGCCCGCTGACGACGATCGACGACATCTACCCCGACCGACCCGACCGCGATCCCGTGAGCGCCGCGTGAGCGCAGCCCAGCAGGACGAGGGACTCGTCATCCGGCCCGCCGACCCCGGGGACGTGCCGCTGCTGATGCGGCTGATCCTCGAGCTGGCCGAGTACGAGCGCCTGGCCGACCAGGTGAGGGCGACCGACGAGCTGCTGGAGAGGGCGCTGTTCGGGGAGCGTCCCGCGGCGGAGGCGCTGATCGCCGAGCTGGCCGGCGAGCCTGCCGGCTACGCGCTGTTCTTTCCCACCTTCTCGACCTTCCTGGCGATCCAGGGGGTATGGCTCGAGGACCTGTTCGTGCGTCCCGTGTTCCGGCGCAACGGCGTTGGTCGCGCCCTGCTGGCAGCGGTGGCGGCGCGCACCCGCGAGCGTGGAGGGGAGCGGTTGGAATGGGCGGCCCTGGATTGGAACGAGCTGGCGCTGGACTTCTACCGGGGCCTCGGCGCGGACAGGACGGACGAGTGGATCACCCACCGCCTGGTGGGCGACGCGCTCGTGGATCTGGCGGCACAGGCCCCGCGCTAGAGTCGCCCCCGGCGAGCCCTCGTAGTCCAATGGATAAGACGACCGCCTCCTAAGCGGTAAATCCAGGTTCGACTCCTGGCGGGGGCATGGTCCGCAGGGGATTCGGCTTCGAAACAGCGAACGCTGTCGACCGTCGGATTGCATCGGCCGGTCAGGACCGCTCGCGAGCAGGTCCTCGAAACACCTGACCGGTGCGATGATCGCCCGGTGTCAGATCCTTTCGCTGCGCTTGGCGATCGTCCGCGTGTCGAGTTGACGATGCTGCCCACCCCGCTGGAGCGCGCGCCTCGCTTGAGCCGGGAGCTGGGGGTCGAGGTTTGGCTGAAGCGTGACGACGTCGGGTCTCTGGGCCTCGCAGGCAACAAGGTACGCAAGCTGGAGTTCACGCTCGGCGAGGCCCTCGGCGGCGGCGCCAAGACGGTGGTCACACTCGGCGCGCCGCAGTCGAATCACGCCCGGGCGACGGCTTCAGCGGCCGCGAGGCTCGGGCTGCAGGCGGTGCTCGTGATGGGCGGCAAGCCCCCCGCCGGACCACCGACCGGCAACCTCCTGCTTGATGCCCTGTTCGACGCCGAGATCCTCTACGCCGGCACGGAGGAGTGGGCGCAGCTCGCGGCAACGGTAGACGCCCTGACGCAGGAGCGTGCCAACGCCTACGCACTTCCTGCGGGCGGCTCTTCACCCGTGGGCGCGCTCGGGTTCGCTGCGGCGTACGCCGAGTTGGTCAGCCAGCTCGAGTCCGCACGCGTCCAGCCTCGGCACGTCTACCACGCCTCGACCTCAGGGGGGACACACGCGGGCCTCATGCTCGGGCATGCGCTCGCCCGCGCCGGTCCAGCTCCGGTCGGCTTCGACGTCGGACAGATCGTCCCCGATGCTCCCGGACTGACGGCATGGCTGGCGAACGAGGCCGGCGCGCTGCTGGGCGCCGACTTGAGTTTGACCCGGCACGATGCCCACCTCGATCTGTCCCAGCTCGGCGACGGCTACGGAGCGTTTACGCACGCCGGAATCGAGGCGATCGGTCTTCTTGCACGGACCGAGGGCGTTGTCCTCGATCCCGTATACAGCGCGAAGGGCATGGCGGGCCTGATCGCGGACGCCCGGGCTGGTCGCATCGACGGCCCCGTGGTGTTCTGGCACACAGGCGGTGGACCCTCGCTGTTCACGGCCGGATGGGGTGAGCGGCTGCTCTCGAGCGCGTCACGCCGGCCCTGACATCGGACAGTTGGCGAACGATCAAGGCATCGAACCGGCTCTTGGATCACCGGCTGGCGGCGGGTGAGGTGCCGAGCACTTCCCCGCCTTCGCCCAGGGCCTGCACTGCAAAGTAGGCGTCGGCGCCATCGACGGCGATCGCGGTCTCGAAGCCGGTGCTCGCGGCCGTGGCGACTGGCGTGAGGGCGGCGGCGCTCGCTCCCCCGAGCACCCTCCACGCACTCACGGAGGTGGCACCGTTCCAGCTCGCATAGACAGTCGTTGTTCCGTTCCCCGTCGTGACCGCCGCCGCCGGGGAGGCAGCCGGCGTGGCGCTCCACGGAAAGCGGAAGGCGCGGTAGGACTCTCCCGGTGAGGGCAGGTGCCCTTCGAAGAGGATCTGACCGCTGGGGCCGAATTCGGTGAAGTAGGGCTCTTCGCCCCAGCCCACGAACGAGTTGCCGTTGGAGAGCAACTGGTCGTTGCCCTGGCTGCCCGACAGGACCCCGGGGATGCGCACATCGCGCCCGATCAGCGTCACCTTGCGCGAGGACCAGTCGATCCGCTCACGGATGGCGCGTGACTGGGAGTGCTTCCCGGGATACGCCCCGTTGTCGAAGATCGTCAGCGTGTGGTCGGGCTGCCAGCGAACGTCGTGCTGCCAGGCGGTGCCCGTGCCGGGTCCCATCTTGAAGCTCGGGTGCCTGCCACCTATGCGCCACAGGATCGCCCCGCTCACATGGTTGATCTCGTACTCCGCCCAGGTGTTGCGCGAGGAGATGATGAAGTCGCCGTCGCCCCACGGATCCACGGAGACGGAGTTGAGATGGAAGAAGTCCCACGGCTGGGCGGAGTTGTGGGGAAGGTGCCAATAGGAGTCACCCAGCGCGACGTGACCGTATGCGTGCCACTCGAACATCACCAGCCCCGTCGCCACATCGACCTCCTGCAGGATCGCGTCCTGCAGGGCCCCGTGGTGTGATCCTCCCACCGAGGAGAGGTCGGCGTCGACGAGCGAGTAGGCGGTGAGGAACGCCGACCCCTGGGGTGTGATGTGAAAGGCGTGCAGGTCCGCCTGGTAGCCGTTGCCGGCGGACACCGAGGCGATCGGCGAGTAGGTGGAGCTGTAGATCTCGTCCGCACCGAATCCGACCCCAAGGATCGCGGGAACATGGCCCTGCCACCACACGAGCACCGGTCGCCCCCCGTAGCTGGCCACGTGGAGGTTGGCCGCGACCTCGCCCGTGGGCACCGGTTTGAACCACACCACAGCTCCCTGACCGTTGATGATCATCGGGCCTGATTGACCCAGGCCATGGGTGGGGGTCAGGAACACGTCCCCGGGCGAGGCTTCCGGCGCCGCCGTCGTCACCGTCACCTTGGGCGGGTGCAACGTGGGCACGGATGCGAAGCTCTGCGTCGTGCCCGCCTTGGCTGGTGACGGAGCACCCGACGGGGGCGGCCGGTAGCCCGACAGGCGTGCGATCGTGAAGCTCGTGCTCAGGGGCTCGGCGTGCCCCCGGCCGCGGATCAGCGCGCGTGCCGTGACGCGCTCGCCCTGCGCGAACGGGCGCGCGGGCACGAAGCTGGCGCCCGGGCTGCTGACGTAGGCCTCGAGTCGCCCGCCGTGGCGGCCGCTGCGCGAACCGACCACCGAGACATCCGCGATCTCGCCGGCGGGAACCCCCAGGAAGCTGATCTGCGTCCGCGGCGAGGCGTCCGGCGTGCCGCTCAGCGGCGAAAGGGCCACCGCTCCCGCCGCCGGCCCAGCCGCCAGTGTCATCGTTGCGAGGAACGCGATCGCTACCGCCCACGCGCGAAGCGCTCCTCCAGGGGTCGCCGCTAGCGTCGCCGTCCTCATCCTCCCTCGTCTCGCCGGGGCCCGACGGGCCCGCGCGGCCCTCGGGGATCGGTTGGCTGATACCCAGGGAACACGCCGTCCAGGCTCAGGTAGCGCGGCGGTGTCCCGGGAGATCGGATCCCGGGGTTCTACACGTCGGAGGTGCCGGCCCTGGGGCCGCCATGCGCAGAGCAGGCCTGGTGCAAGGTCCGGATCATGCTTGACAGCCCCTCGCGGCCTTTGGTACTGATTGGTAAACCCCACGCACGTTTAGGTACGATTGCCTCTCAAACGGGGGTTTGTGGCGCATTTGAGAGGCTGAGGCGCGCGTCTAACCCGCCGTCCTCCGGACCGCTTCGGTGCTCGCCCTCTCCATAGAACAACCCGGCAGGGAAGGATTCACATGAGGCGCGGTACGGCGAGGGTCAAAGGGCTTTCTTGGTATCTGGTGCACGGCGCGAGCCCGGAGCACATGAGCGGTGGTCGATCGGGTGCTGCGGGCCTCGTTCATGCAGGCCGGAGGACGCTCCTCGGCGTCGTCACGGCGGCCCTCACGCTCGTTGCTCTGATGTCGCTGCTGGGCGCGTCGGCGGCCGCGGCCGCGGTTGGATCGCCGTTCAGCTGCCCGAGCGAAATCGACTTCCTGACGCAGAGCCACGAAAACGGCGAACCCACCAAATTCTACGAATCGGAATTCAAATCCGGAGAAGTCATCTACAACGAAGTCAATTCCGAATCGGCGCCCTCGACCTACAACGCGCTCGGCTACGACCCGATCAACAACTACCTGTACTCGACCCAGTTGAACCAGGCCCCCCTCGGCAGCGGCACGCCCGGCACGCTGTTCCAGATCGACAACACGGGCCATGCCACCTCACTCGGACTCATCGAAGGCTACCCGCCCGCCAGCGCCGGCCCCGCAGACGGCGCTTTCGACCCGTCGGGTAACTACTGGATCACCGGCGGTAACGGCTCGACGACGGCGTATGAGATCAACGTCACGAGCAAACCCGCGAAAGTGATCAACACGGTCACGCTCAGCCAGGCATGGAAACCGATCGACTGGACCTACTACGAAGGTTACATGTGGGGCCTCGCGGACACCAACATCTACCGCGTCGACCTGTCCACGGGGAAAGTGAACACCTTCAGCGCGCCGGGTGGGGTGGAAAGCGGGAACTACGGCGCCGCGTGGACCTTCAGCAACGGCAACGTCGGGTTCTCCAACAACGCCAGCGGCGCCATCTACAAGATCGAAATCAAAACGCCGGCCACCCCGACGTTCGCGCTGCTGGCCCACTACACGGGACCGAAAGCCGACGCGAGCAACGACGGTGCGGCGTGCATCGCCAAAGAAAAGGTCGACCTCGAAATCGTCAAGACGGGTCCCGCCACGGTTCTCCCGGGAGCCACGGTCACGTGGACGCTGACCGTGAAAAACAACGGACCCGGGAAAAGCTCGGGCTTCTCCGTGGGCGATACAGTCCCGAGTGGCTTCACGAATGTCAAAACGCCCACCAGCGGCTGCTCGGTCAACGGCAACGCGGTGTCATGCGCGGAGGGACAGCTCGCCAAAGGCGGCACCTTCACGATCACCATCACCGCCACCGCGCCCTCGACCGCAGAATGCCTGACGAACAAAGCCATTGTCGTCGGCAACGAGGAAGACCCCAACCTGGAAAACAACAAATCGAGCGCCGAAACGTGCACCGAACCGGCGAAGCTGGGCGTGACGAAGAAAGACAACCTCAACCCGCTTCAGTTCGAAACCGTGGGGACGGTCGTCACCTACACGATCGTCGCGACCAACGAAAGCGCCCACATCACGCTGCATGAAGTGACGGTGAGCGATTCGCCGGCGCTCGCCGGATTCAAATGCACGCCCTCGATTCCGGCCGCTGAACTGGCGCCGGGCAAATCGATCACCTGCACGGGCACCCACACGATCACCCAGGAAGACCTGGATCTCGGGTTCTTCAAGGACTCCGCGAGCGCGGCCAGCAAAGAGGCCAATGCCGGCCCTGCGGAAGACACCGTCACGGGCAAACAGAACCCGAAGCTCGGGCTGACCAAGACCGACAACCTGAACCCGGCGAAGTACAACAAAGTCGGACAGGTCGTCAAATACACGATCACCGCCACCAACGAAGGCAACATCACCCTCCACGAAGTCACGGTCAGTGACTCCCCCGCGCTGACGGGGTTCGGCTGCAGTCCGACGATCCCGGTCTCGGAACTCGCTCCGGGCAAATCGATCGTCTGCACGGGCACCCACACGATCACCCAGGAAGACCTCGACAAAGGGTCCTTCAAGGACACCGCGAGCGCGACCAGCAAACAGGCCAACGCCCCTAACGCCGAAGACGTCATCAACGCCGAACAGGCTCCGAAGCTCGGGTTGACGAAGACCGACAACCTGAAACCCGCGAAGTACAACAAAGTCGGCCAGGTCGTCAAATACACGTTGACCGCGACCAACGAAGGCAACACGACCCTCCACGAAGTGTCGGTGAGCGACTCGCCGGCGCTGGACCAGTTCAACTGCACGCCCACGATCCCGGTCGCCGAACTCGCCCCGGGCAAATCGATCGTGTGCACGGGCACGCATACGATCACCCAGGAAGACCTCGACCGGGGATTCTTCAAGGACACCGGGAGCGCGACAAGCAAAGAGTCGGAAGCCCCGAAAGCGGAAGACACGATCAACGCCGAACAGAAAGCCAAGCTCGGGCTGACCAAGACGGACAACCTGAACCCGGCGAAGTACGACAAAGTGGGTCAGGTCGTGAGCTACACGCTGACGGCGACCAACGAAGGCAACACGACGCTCCACGAAGTGTCGGTGGGCGACTCGCCGGCGTTGGAAGGGTTCAACTGCACCCCGACGATCCCGGTCGCCGAACTCGCCCCCGGCAAATCGGTCACGTGCACGGGCACGCACACGATCACCCAGGAAGACCTCAACAACGGCTCGTTCTCGGACACGGGCAGCGCCACCAGCAAAGAGGCCGAAGCACCCAAGGCGGAAGACACGATCAACGCCGAACAGAAGCCCAAGCTCGGGCTGACCAAGATGGACGACCTCAACCCGGCGAAGTACAACAAAGTGGGTCAGGTCGTCAAATACACGCTCACAGCCACCAACGAAGGCAACACGACGTTGCACAACGTGACCGTGAGCGACTCGCCGGCGTTGGAAGGCTTCAACTGCACCCCGACGATCCCGGTCGCCGAACTCGCCCCGGGCAAATCGGTCACGTGCACGGGCACGCACACGATCACCCAGGAAGACCTCAACAACGGCTCGTTCTCGGACACGGGCAGCGCTACCAGCAAAGAGGCCGAAGCGCCCAAGGCGGAAGACACGATCAACGCCGAACAAAAACCGATCCTCGGGCTGACCAAGAGCGATGACCTGAACCCGGCGAAGTACGACAAAGTGGGCCAGGTTGTGACCTACACGCTGACGGCGACCAACGAAGGCAACAGGACGCTGCACAACGTGACCGTGAGCGACTCGCCGGCGTTGGAAGGCTTCAACTGCACCCCGGCGATTCCGGTCGCCGAACTCGCCCCGGGTAAATCGGTCACGTGCACGGGCACGCACACGATCACCCAGGAAGACATCGACAACGGGTCGTTCTCGGACACGGGCAGCGCGACGAGCAAAGAGGCTGACGCGCCCAAGGCGGAAGACACGATCAACGCCGAACAGAACTCGAAGCTCGGGTTGACCAAGACGGACAGCCTGAATCCGGCCAAGTACAGCGAAGTGGGTCAGGTCGTGAAATACACCCTGACTGCCACCAACGAAGGCAACACGACGCTGCACAACGTCTCGGTGAGCGACTCGCCGGCGCTCGAAGGGTTCGGCTGCGCTCCGGCGATCCCGGTCACCGAACTCGCCCCGGGGGCATCGATCACCTGCACGGGCACGCACACGATCACCCAGGAAGATCTGAACGCAGGCTCGGTGGCGGACACTGCAAGCGCGACGAGCACCGAGACCGACGCGCCGGACGCCAAAGACACGATCACCGCCGAACAGCTCAAGACGCTCGTTGTCGAAAAGGAACAGGAACTCAAGGGCTCGGGTGCCGGCTTCACAAAGAACAAACTGACCGCGAAACCCGGGCAGACGGTCGTGTATCTGATCAGGGTCACCAACACCGGAAACGTGACTGTGAAGCTCACGAAGATCACGGACACGAACTGCACGAACGTCGTGGGGCCGGCCAAAGCCGAACTCGCGCCGAAAGAATCGACGACGTATACGTGCGAACACGAACTGACCAGCCCGGGTGTCTACACGAACCTGGCAGAAGTCGAAACCGAAGCCGGTGCCAAAGGAAGCTCGAACCTGGTCGAAGTGGAAGTCGAAGCCGTCGCGAAACAGATTGTGAATCCGGCGTGCACGGTCAACGAGACTCTGATCGTCCTGAAGGGCGTGGCGGGATCGAAGAAGAAGCCATTCACTGCCCACATCAGCGCACTCGGCGTCAAGGAACTCACGTTCTACCTGGACGGCCGCAAACTAAAGACGCTCAAGGCACCCAACACCAAGAACGGGGAATTCGCGGTGAAGATAGATCCGCGCAAACTCCACTACGGTGTCCACAAGGTCTCTGCGAAGGCCGTCATGACGGAGACCGCGTGCGCTCCGATTGCCCGGATTGCGGCGTTCATCCGTGCACGTCCGGCGAAGATCAAGCCGAAATTCACCGGGTGAGAGCACGCTACGCAGCGGTGGCGAGGTCCTCGGATCTCGCCTCCGGTGCGCGGCCGAATCGGCGGACTACCCGACTGCGCGTCGACGGGCCCGCGGCGAGGTCGCGGCGGGCCGTACCGTCCGCGTCGTGAACGAGAACGCCGGCGGCGCGTAGCCGGAGGCGTTGCCCACCGTTTCCATGACCCGCACCGTCCTGCCCCGATCTCGTGCGGTGAGCGTGTAGCCCGTGGCGTTCGCGCCCGGGATCGGCAGGCAGCCCGTTTCGCCGTGGCTGCAGTCTTCCCACTGGTAGCCGGACGAGGTCGGTGCGTTCCCCCAGCCGCCGGCGTGGACCGCGAGCCGGTGTCCCCGTAGCGCCACGCCGCCGAGCGTGGGCAGTCGCTGCAGGACGGGCACGCCGGGGAGCGCGAACGCCGACAGCCCCACGGGGGTGCCGAGACCGCTCGGGCCGTCATAGCCGATCTCTCCGCTGCACAGCGTGGTGCCGCCACAGGCGCCGTTGGACCCGTCGCTGACGTCTTCGAAGGCCGTGCCATCGCCCGCGTGGGAGTACAACGTCTGCGCCGGGTAGGCGACGCCGCGCGCTCCACCCCCCAATCCGAACTCCGCGGCGACGATCGGTGCCGCCACCGACGTGCCGCCCGCGTGTCCCCACCCCGCTCGGGGCCAGTCAGGGGCGGCCGTGGTGTCGTAGATCGCCGGTCCCGTATTCGGGTCCGCGACCGCAGACACGTCGACGCTGAGGCGCCCGCTCCCGCAGCCGGTGGCAGCCCAGTTGCCAACGGAGCGCTGCCACGTGGGAGCGGGGAAGATCGAGGAACAGCCGGAGCCCCCCTGGCTCCATATCGTGCTCCCCCATTCCCCTCCGTGCTCCGTGAGCTTGGTGCCGCCGACGGCGATCACCGTCGGGGACTTGGCGGGGAAGCTCGGATAGCGCCACCCCATGGTTTGGCAGAACTGCCAGTGTTCGGGATCGTTCGTTTCGTCGTAGCCGCAGTCGCCGGACGCCACCGTGATCACGGTGGCGGGGTGGTTGAAGTACCTTTCGTTGGCTTCGGTGAGGTACCGGGCTTCTTCGGCTTCGGTCCAGCCGCCGTAGAGCTCGATGCAGATGGTCACCTCCGTGGCGCCTTCGCGAACGGCGGTGTTCACCGCGAGGCCGGTCGCTTCTATCCGGCGCGGGGATTCGGGGTCGGCCTCCACGACGAGGATGCGGCAGTTCTGACACACCGCATGCGCCAGCTCGACGTCGATCGAGGTCTCGCCCGAGCGAAACGAGTTCGTCGGCAGTGGCCCGGAGCCCCCGTTCTGGTTGATGACACGAAGGCAGCCATTCGATCTCGAGCAGGCGGGGACCCGGTAGCGCTTGTCGTAGACCGCCAGGTCGCCTTCGAGTGTCGGATCGCCACCGACCTCGATGAGGGCAATCGTCTGCGACGAGGACGAGGCCGTGGTCGCGGGCAGCTCGTAGGCGGCGTGCAGCTGCTGCGGGGTGAGGCCGGGTTCCGCTGCCCGAACATGCCTGAGCGGGTGTTTGGCGGCCTCCGCACCGGCGCCCGCGAGCAGCATCGCGAGGGCCGCCAGGCCTGCGACCGGCACGACCCCGCGTCGCATCACGTGACGTGCAAGAACAGTGTGCCCGAGCACACGGGGCTATCGGCAGCGCCGACTGGGCGCTTGAACCTCAGGCAGGGCGTCCGAGCGGCCTGGTATCAAGCTTTAGCTCGACTATTGGGGAGGCCGCATCGGTATGGGATACATACGCAAAGCCCTATCCATCACCACGCTTGGCCTGTCGAATCTCGTCCTGGACGACGACTCGAAGGGCCCCGCGCCATCGCCGCAGAAGCGAACCCCGGCGCGTAAGCGACCGACCTCCAAGGCGAAGCCCAAAGCTCGCGCTCGCGCCAAGACCGTCGCGGGCTCCTCCGCGGGCGAGCACAAGGCGGCTCGCGCCAAGCCTCGTCCGACCCGCGCGAAACCCAAGGCCAAGGCCAACGCGCGGACAACGAGGGCCCGCACGGCGCCGCCCAAGCCCGCCCGCAGGGCAACCGCCAAAGCGGCCCCCCCACCGCAGCCGACGGTGCAGGAGTCGCCCAAGGCGGACGCGGCGGAGGCGCCCGCACCCGCGCGGCCGGTCGCCCCGACCTCCGGCGTGGCAATCGCGCTCGACCGCATCGCCAAGCTGCACCAGCACGGCGAGCTCACCGACAGGGAGTTCGCCGCCGCGAAGGCCCGCATCCTCGGGACGGCCCCGCCGCCGGCGGCACCGGAGACCGACTCGGCGTCCTTCCCCTCGATCGAAGCCAACGTCGCCGCTGCCCGCCGGCTAGCCGACTACGCCGAGCGCGACCGGGATCGTCCGGCCACCGGGCCGGGCGCCACGCGCGGGATCTGAGCCTCGCCACGCCAGTACCCTCGAGCACCGGTCCCATCCCGCGTGCTCGAGCACTGACACACGGACATCGCCGGTGACGGGGCGATGAGCTACGACACGCTGCTGTACGAGCAGGACGGTCACGTCGTGACCCTCACCCTCAACCGCCCCGAGCAGCACAACGCGGTCAGCGCCGCCATGAACGCCGAGCTCCACCACGCGTGGCAGCGCTTCCGCGACGACGAGGACGCCTTTGTGCTCGTCCTCACGGGCGCGGGCGAGACGACGTTCTGCGCGGGATGGGATCTCCAGGACGCCTCCGAACTGGACGAGCTGGGCGACTACGACGCCTACCGGGTAGGCCTGTACAACAGCCCCGGAGCCTGTGGCTACACGCGCAAGGCCGACATCTTCAAGCCGGTGATCGCGGCGGTCAACGGCTACGCGTTCGCCGCCGGGCTCGAGAACGCATTGCTGGCGGACATCCGCATCGCCTCGGAGAACGCCGAGTTCGGCGCCCTGGAGCGGCGCTGGAACATCGTGGGGGGCGACGGCATGACCGTGCGCCTGCCGCTGGTGGTGGGGTTCGCGAGGGCGATGGAGCTCGTGATCACCGGCAGGCGCATCGACGCAGCGGAGGCCCTGTCGATCGGCCTGGTCAACGAGGTCGTCCCGCGCGGCCAAGCCCTGGCGCGGGCGCAGCAGCTCGCGCAGCAGATCGCGGCCCTGCCGCAGGGTGCGATCCGCAGCGACAAGGAGAGCATCATGCGCGGCGTGGGGCGCACCCTCGAGGAACGCCTGCGGATCGAGGCGGAGATGATCATCTCGATGTTCATGCGCCGCGACCCCCACACCCTCGGGGCGGCGGCGTTCAAGGCGGGGAACCTCACCCCCGTCTGGCCCAACAACGGACTCTGACCGGTGTGACGAGCGCGATGCCCTAGACGTATTAGGGACGATGCGCAGCAGACCCCGAGCCCTGCAGGGCGGCGAGAACTCCTCCCCGGCGGCGGCGCCCGATTTCGACAGCCTCTTTCGCACTTGCGTTGGGGACGTCCACGCGTACGCGATGTCGATGCTCGCTGACCGTGCCGCCGCCGAGGACGTGACCGCGCTCGCCTTCGAGCGCCTGTATCGCGCACGCTCCCGGTTGGACCCGCGGCGGGGAACCGCGCGCGGGATGCTCTTCACGATCGCCCGCAACGCGGCCCTCGACGAGCTCCGCCGCCGTTCCCGTCGCCCGCTGGCGGAGGGCCCGGGCGAGCTGCCCGACGCCCGTTCCGACGTGGCCCTGGAGCAGGTCGAGCACAGGGCGCTCGTCGCGGACGCCCTCGCCGGTCTCGGCGGCCGCGATCGCGAGCTCGTGCTGTTGAAGTTCCACGGCCAGCTCTCCAACGGGGAGCTCGCGCGGGCGCTGGGGATCAGCGAGTCGAACGTGGGCACCCGCGTACACCGCGCACTGACGCGCCTGCGGACGCGCTGCCTCGAGCTCGAACGGGAGAGCGCAGCATGAGGGTGATCCCCTTCAGGCCACCCCGCATGTCTCCCGAGGACGGGCGCGCCCTGGCACGGATCGAGGCGGCCCTCGACGGCGACGGCACCGGCCCCGAGGCCGAGTACTGGCGTGAGTTGCGCGCCGACATCCGCTCGCTCCCCGAGCCGGCGGACCCGGCGTTCGTGGAAGGACTGAAACAGCGCGTGCGTGCGCCCGAACAGCCATCCCGCCCGCGCCGGAGGCTGGCTGCTGCGATCACCCGCCGGCGCGGCGTGGCGGTTGCGATAGGGGCATCGTTGGCGGCCCTGCTGGTAGCCGTGTTCGCGGTCGGCGTCCCGAGCTCCCGTCGCGCGCCCGAGTCGGTGCCGAACACGGCGATCATGGGCCCCCGTGAGAAAGGCCCCCCGGTATTCGCCGTGCCGGCCGAACACGCTTCGAACCCGGGTCGCGCGGAAGCCAGAAGCCGCGCCGATCAGATGGGGCCGGCCGAACCGTCGTCGTCCGCCGCCGGTGCAACCGGTGAAGCTCCCGGCGAAGCCGGGGGGCGCCTTCAGCAGCTCGGCGCGTCGCTCACCCTGAGCGCGGGCGGTGAAGGCGTCCAGCAGGTCGCAGACCGGGTCGGCCGCACGACGGTGAGCGCAGGGGGCTTCGTCCAGAGTGCCCGCGTCCAGACCCAGCACGGCTCGGGTGGCGAAGCGCTGCTGACGCTGGTGCTGCCGAGCGCAAAGCTTCAGCGCACCCTCGCGCAGCTGGAACGCATCGCGCCCGTACGGGCGGAGACGCAGTCGCTGCAGGACATCACCTCGGAATACCACGCCGCGGGTGGACGCCTGGCGTCCGCGCGGGCCGAACGTGCCGCGCTCCTACGAGCGCTCGGGCGAGCCACCACCCAGGCCGCGATCGAAAGCATCCATGCACGGCTGGCGGAAGCAGCGCGCGACATCTCCTCGGCCGAACATCAGCGGGCCGCCATCTCCCGCCGGGCGAGCCGGGCGCAGGTCGAAGTGACGGTGCTCGGTGTGGCCCGGAACAGTGGCGGCTCGACGCTGAGCCGCGGAGTGAAAGACGCCGGCCGGGTGCTCGCGGTGATGTTGTCCGTGATCCTGGTCGCACTGGCGGTGCTGCTGCCGCTGAGCCTCGTGCTCGCCGCGCTGCTGCTCGGCGGGCGCCTGTGGCGTCGTCAGCGGCGCGAGCGCGTACTTCGCTCCGGCTGATCGAGCGCCGCGACGAACCCGGCGATCCGCTCTGCCACGTCGCCGGCAACCGACGTCAGGCCGTGGCGCAGACCCGGATAGATGTGCATCTCCGCCCTCGGAAGTCGCTTCACCGACTGCTCCAGCAGACCCACGCGGGCGAACTGGTCGCGGTCCCCGGAGAGGAGGAGCACGGGGCACTCGATCCGGGGCCAGTGCTCGATCCGCAGTTCATCGGGATGCCCCGGCCGGTGCAGGGGGTAGCTCAGCAGGAGCAGGCCCGCGGGCGGGGTCTCCGCGGCGACGAGGCTGGCGACCCTGCCGCCGAAGGAATGACCGCCGATCACGGACGTGGCCAGGTCCTCCCCCACCTGCTCGCGCAGCGGCCCCATCGCCCGCTCGGCGGAGCCGCGGGGAAGCCGCAGTGCACTCACCTCGAGCCCGTGCCCGCCGAGCTCGTCCAGGTAGGGCTTCATCGTCTCGGGCCCTCCCGACGCGCCGTGGCCGAGCCAGACCTTCATCGGCACCTCCACCGGGCGTGCTCTTCCCGTCCCGCGAGGGCGCTTCCGAGGGCCCGCTGAAAGATCGCTCCCAGAACCTCCAAACTGTCGCATTTACGCCACCGAGCCTGTACGATCCCAGGCGGAAAGCGGGGCCAATTTCCGCGAAGTCACGTCGTTCCGACGGGGCAGGATCGGGTTTTCAAGGAGGGAAAGCAAGTGTCTGTACGTGTCTTCGCGCCGCTGATGGCGGCCGCAGCTCTTGGGCTGACCACAGCGTCCGTACTCCCGGCGTCTGCCGCGGCGTCCGGTTCGTCCACTCTCTACACCTGCCAGAAGCATGGCGGCAAGGCACACCTCGCCGGCCACGGCGGCAAGTGCAAGAGCGGCGAAACACGAACCGCCTGGCAGAGCGCCGCGCCGTCGCCGAAGACGAGCGCGATCTACACGTGCAAGAGCAGCTCCGGCACCCAGCGTCTGGTATCGCGAGCCACCAAGTGCGCCAAGCATGAACGCAAGCTCACCTGGTACCTGGTCAAGCCCTCCAAATCGGGCACGCTGGGAACTCAGACCGTGACGCCGCCGGCCAACACCGGCACGCCCTCATCGAGCGGAACGCCGGCATCGGGTGGCACGCCATCCGAAAGCGGGACGCCGAGCGGCTCAGTGGAATCGCCGGGCTTCGAAGTCAAGAAGGAACAGCGGATTGCGGGTGAAGGGTCGTTTACGTCGGCGCCGTTGAGCGCAGAAGTTGGGAAGAAGGTCGAATACAAGCTCACGGTGAAGAACACTGGGAATACGACGTTGAAATTCTCGGCGTTGAAAGACGCGAAATGCACGAGCGTATCGCCGGCTGGGGAAACGGCGTTGAAAGCTGGGGAATCTGAGACGTTCAGTTGTGAACACGTGTTGACGGGGGCGGATGAAAACCCGTATTTGGCCTCGGGGTCGATCGAAGCGAACAAAGAATCGAAAACGTCGAACACGGTCGAAGTTGAAATCAAAATGCCGAACTTTGAAGTCAAGCTGGAACAGCGGGTCGCGGGTGAAGCCTCATACGGCACATCAAAACTGTCCGTCGAAGCAGGGAAGAAACTGGAATACCTGATCACCGTCACCAACACGGGCAGCGTGGCGCTCAAACTCGCTGGCGTAAGCGACTCCAAGTGCGCGGGCATCCAGCCCGCGGGCGACCAGAGCCTCGCCGTGGGAGCGTCAACCGCTTACACCTGCACCCACCGGGCCCACCCCGGAGACGCGCCCAGCTACAGCAACGTCGCACACGTTTCGGCGGCCGGGAAAGAACTGGCCTCCAATGAACTCGGCGCCGAAGTGAAACCGTCGGCAAAACTCACCTCGCTGAAGGCGGCCCTCACGAAAGCCGAAGAAACAACCGCCGCCGCCAAGGCCGCGTTCAACACGGCCAAGGCCAAAGAAGAAGGGATCGGCAAAGCGGAAGAAGAACTTGCGAATGCGGAAAAAGCCGAACACGAAGCCGAAGCCGCGCTCGAAGCCGCGGAAGCAGCGTTGCCTCAGGCGGAAGCGGAAAACGCCGGGTTGCCGGTGAAAACGGGCGAAGCGCTGGCTGAATTCCAGGAAGCCATCGAAAGAGTCGAAATCGAAGAGTTCTTCGTCGAAATCGCGGAAGCCGAAGTGGTGGAAGCTGAAGAAGAACTCGCGATCGCCGAAGAAGAACTGAAAGAAGTCGAAGCGGCTCTGAAGAAAAAACCGCACAACCAAGAACTGAAAGAAGAACTCGAATTCGACGAAGAAGAAGTCCAGCTAGACAAGGAATACATCGTCGAATTGGAAGGCTACCTCGAAGAAGAACGCGCAGAATTGCAGGAAGCGGTCGAAGCTGAAAAGGAAGCGGAAAAAGCGTTCAACGAAGCCAAAGCCGCCGAAATCGCCGGCGCCGCGAAGGTGAAAGCCGACGAAGAAGCGATCACCAACGACCAGGCGGCGGAAGCTGCGGCGAAGACCCACACGGCAGCCGTCAAAAAAGCGCTCGAAACCGTGAAGGGCGAAGAAGCCCACCTGAAGAAAGCGGCCAAAGAAGCGAAAGAAGCCCTGGAAACGGCCGAAGCGGCTGAGGCGGGCGCGCTCAAAGCAGTGCAGGAAGAAGAAGCGGCGCTGAGCACCGAATAGCGCCGCTTGCCGATCGGGGGCCAGCCAGTTGGGCGCCGGCCCCCAATCGGCGTTTGAGCCTGCTGTCCAATTGCTCCGCCGGAATCTTGTGCCGGCGGCCCATGAGGGTTCCTTCGGGAGGTGCCAGCCTGTGTGTGCAAGCCGATGTGGCTTGCTCCCAGCGCCACCAGACCGGAAAGGACCAGTCATGCCACGGATCATCGTCACCGTGGACCCGCAGCGGTGTACCGGAGCTCAGCCGATCCTCCTCGACGAGGACGTCCGCTCTGTTCATCTGAGCAGCGATCACGCCGCTGCCCAGCTCGTGGAGCGGCTCACCTGGGCGATCCACGACGCCGAGAACACCGAAATGCAGATCGCCTGACGGCAGGGGGTGGGCAGGCCGCGGGGGGCCGGCTCGGCCTCGGCGAAGTGCCACCGTGGCCGGGTCGCCCGCCCCCTGCGTCGATCTGCGGCACGCCGGTGCTGACGCTCGCGAGGCTGCCCGTCCGTATGATCGGGCGACCGTGGCGAAGGCGTTCGGCAGAGACACGCTCCTCCGCGCCGCTCTGCTGATCGGCGTTCTGACCGGCGCGCTGTCGAGCTGGGGCGGATGCGCGTGGGCGACGCCGAAGGTCACGTTCAAAGCGCTCCCGGTTCCGATCCCCGGGTTTTCGCACACCGGGTACATCCTGGGCGCCGGTGCCGCCCTGGAAGCGACCTACAAGATCTCCGGGACCGAATACGGCGGCTTTCCCCCTCCGGTGATCGGCATCAACGTGTACTTCCCCAAGGGCACCACGCTCCACCCGCAGGGGTTTCCGACGTGTGCGCCGGCGCAACTGGAACTCGTAGGCCCGAAAGCCTGCCCGGTGGGCTCGGCAGCGGGTCCGGTCGGGCATGCGACGGGCGTGGTCGCCTTCGGCGGGACCCGCGTCGAAGAGAACACCACGATCGAATCGTTCTATGCCCCGGGTGGAGGGATCGAGTTCTTCACCGTCGGCCACTCACCCACGTCGCTGGAAATCCTCACCCAGGGGCACTACGTCTCCACGAACTCGGAAGGCTTCGGGCTCAAGCTGATGAGCGAAATCCCCCTCATCTCCACGGTGACCGGGGCGCCCTACGCCGTCGTCCAGTCGATCCAGGTCAAGGCCGGGTCGGCGCGGATGGTGGGTGGCAAGCCCGTCTACTACGGGACGATCCCCAAGCAGTGCCCCGCCAGCGGCTTCTTCTCGATCAAGACCGAAGTCATCTTCGACAAGGAAGGGGCCTACCCGACGGTGCCCGAACCGGTCACAGTCGGGTTCAAAGCGCCCTGTCCGCGCAAGTAGCGGCGGAGGAGCGCTGAGCGGGCTCCCGCCGCTGGCGCGCGGCAAGCTCGGCGCGGGACACAGAAGTGGACGCCGGCACTGTCCAGAACTGGATTGTCCGGGGTCACCCGTGCCGCGATAGTTGGGGCAACCGACCGGTTCCCCTCACTGGTTGGCACAGGCGGGGCGGACGCTAACGGGGGCAGCGTCCGCCCGCCTTCTGTGCTCGGACGGTCCCGATCGAGCCCTAGTCGCCGACCGCCTCGGCCGGTCTCGCGCGAATTCGCGTCAGTAGGTACGCGACGATCGCGATATTCACTATCAGGGCGCCCACCTTCAGCAGGGTGGTGCTTTTCGTGAGCTCCCACACCTCGGGTATCAGGAGCAGCGAGGTGGCGAGGACCGTGAGCCACTCGGCCCACAGGCGCCGATTCCAAAGGCCATAGGCCTCGGTGCCCTCGAGGGCGGCATATCCGAGCGCGATGAGCCCAAACAGGAGCGCTCTGCCGGCGTCGAGCTTGGCCGCGTCGTGGAGTATCCGTTGGACCCAGTTGGATTTCGGGTTGAGGCCCGCTTCCCGCGTGAGGTAGGTCACGTCGTGGGCCCAGTTCTCGTGCAGGTGGGTGAGCAGCACGATGCCCACGACCAGGAGCAGCAGAGCCCTGATCCCCCGCTCCGCCGCTATCCACGGAAGCAGGCGGTCACCTCGTGGTCGGGGCGGACGAGCGGGCACCTCGTGGGGGGCGCGGGCAGGCTCACGCTCAGACGCGGGCGGGGGGCTTGGCATCAGCCGGTGGCCAGCCTACAGCCCGTGTAGTCCCCCAGGACGACACGGAGTATCCCCTTTCGGGCATTCGTCTATTCGTTGGGCCGGAACCTCGCGCTTGAAGTCTCGGTCGTCGACGCGGAGCAGATGGATCACGACCTTCACCCTCCGGCGACGCTCCAGCGCCCGTCCGGGACCTGCGTAGTTCCCCCGGGTTCGCTTGCTCAACGGTCAAGAAAGCCCGTCGGAATGCCGATGCCCGATAAGAAAGTCAAGGGGGACACCGGTCGGCGGCGTGAGCCGCGTGGGGCTGTTTTGCCGGTCACGAAGTTCATGGTCAAATCCAAGGTCACAGACACCCTCACCCTCGCGTTGTCGATCTGCGCGGCGGTGCTCGCGGTGTTCATCTCCGTCGTCCCCCTGGCCCAGGCAGCGAGCCCCGTTTACGCCTGCACCAACACGAAGACCGGCTCCGTAAAGGCGGTCTCGAAGAGCGCAAAGTGCAAGAAGGGCGAAACCAAGGTCACCCTCAATGCGCCCGGCCCCACCGGCCCGAAGGGGGCAGCGGGCACCCAGGGAGCAGCCGGGCCACAGGGTCCGGCGGGTCCTCAGGGTTCCGCTGGCTCACCTGGATCTCCGGGCTCTCCGGGCTCTCCGGGCTCGCAGGGACTACAGGGCGTAACGGGCGAAACCGGCCCTGCTGGAGCAGAAGGTAAAGCCGGCGCCGCGGGAGCCACCGGGTCCGAAGGCGCTGAAGGGAAACAGGGCGCCACCGGGGCCACGGGCACTACCGGAGCCGCCGGCGCCACGGGCGAACGAGGCGAACAAGGCCTGCAGGGAATCACAGGCGCCACGGGCCCCACTGGTGCGACCGGTCCCGCCGGCGCGACGGGCGAACGCGGTGAAGCCGGCGCGGCGGGCGGCACAGGAGCTTCAGGCGCGACTGGCGAAAAAGGCGAAACGGGTGTCGCCGGAGGCGCGGGCGCGACCGGCGAACGGGGCGAACAGGGCATTCAGGGTGTGACCGGCGCCACAGGGCCCACCGGTGCGACGGGCGCGACCGGGAAAACCGGCGAAAACGGCGAAAACGGCGAAAACGGGAAAAACGGGAAAAACGGAGCGAACGGTGAAAACGGTGCAACCGGAGCGACAGGCGCCACTGGCGAACGCGGCGAAGCCGGCGCGACGGGTGCCACCGGCGAACGCGGGGAAGCTGGCGCGACAGGTGCCACCGGCGAACGCGGCGAAGTTGGCGCTTCTGGCGCGACGGGCGAAAGAGGCGAACAGGGCGAAGCCGGCGCTTCTGGTGCCACGGGCACCCAGGGCGAATCCGGTGCCACCGGAGCTACGGGCGAAAGAGGCGAAGCTGGCGCTACCGGCTCCGCGGGAGCGACCGGCGAACGGGGCGAACAGGGCATCCAGGGTGTGACAGGCGCCACCGGCCCCACGGGCGCGACGGGCGCGACCGGAGCCACTGGTCAAGGCGGCGAAGCGGGGTCGACGGGCGAAACGGGCGCCACCGGGGCGAAAGGCGAAACGGGCGAACGCGGGATTCAGGGCGTGACGGGTGCGACGGGCCCGGTGGGCGCAACCGGCCCCGAAGGCCCTGAAGGAGCGGCCGGAGTAGCGGGCGAAAACGGCGCAACTGGAGCCGACGGACTGGAAGGCGAACGTGGTGCGACTGGCCCGACGGGTGCCGCGGGCGAAAAAGGCGAACGGGGTGAAACGGGCGCCACGGGAGCAACCGGCGAAAAAGGCGCACAGGGCGCAACCGGCGCGACGGGCGAAACGGGCGCGACGGGCGCGACTGGTGCCGAAGGCGAAACCGGCGCGAAAGGCGAAACCGGGGCGACCGGCGCTGAAGGCAAAACTGGGGCAACGGGCGCAAAAGGCGAAACTGGTACACAGGGCGTCACAGGCGAAACGGGCGCCAAAGGCGAAACTGGGGCGACCGGCGCTGAAGGCAAAACTGGGGCAACGGGCGCAAAAGGCGAAACTGGTATACAGGGCGTCACAGGCGAAACGGGCGCCAAAGGCGAAACTGGGGCGACCGGCGCTGAAGGCAAAACTGGCGCGACTGGCGCGACAGGCGAAACGGGCGCGACGGGCGAAACGGGCGCGACGGGCGCTGAAGGCGCGACGGGCGCCAAAGGCGAAACTGGGGCGACCGGCGCTGAAGGCAAAACTGGCGCAACCGGCGCGACGGGCGAAACGGGCGCGACGGGCGCTGAAGGCGCGACGGGCGCCAAAGGCGAAACTGGGGCGACCGGCGCTGAAGGCAAAACTGGCGCGACTGGCGCGACAGGCGAAACGGGGGCTACGGGCGCTGAAGGCAAAACCGGCGCGACTGGCGCGACAGGCGAAACTGGTACGCAGGGCGTCAAAGGCGAAACGGGCGCCAAAGGCGAAACCGGGGCGACCGGCGCCGAAGGCAAAACCGGCGCGACAGGCGCGACAGGCGAA
>Ga0335083_10000694_pt1 | contig 49241 bp, 47 predicted proteins | sample Lox_Sample_42_FD_206716 | JGI IMG/M metagenome (GOLD analysis project Ga0335083, IMG submission 206716) | Soil microbial communities from Loxahatchee National Wildlife Refuge, Florida, United States - Lox_Sample_4.2 | ecosystem: Environmental > Terrestrial > Soil > Wetlands | place: USA...
CGCCGCCGCGAGATCGAGCCCGGCGACGTACGCGAGCCGCGCGATCGTCGCGGCGCCGATCACGCCGTCGACCGTGAGGGTCGTCAACGTTTCGCGGCCGCGCTCGAACACGAGCACGTAGTTCTCGTCGGAAGTCCCCGAAGGTTCGAGGTAAACGGCCTCGCACGACGCACGCACCGCGGCGGCCAGCGTGATGTCGGCGAGCCGACGCGGATCCATGCGTCGGGCTATACTAACACACGCATGGCGAGCGATGCGCTGGGCGTGGTGTCTGAAGCGACGATGCTGCCCGGGGCCGTGCGGTTGCTCGTCGTGGACGACGAGATCTCGATCTGCCGTGCCGTGGCCTCGGGCCTCGCGCAGGCGGGCTTCCAAGTCGTGACTGCCAACGACGCGAGCGAAGCGATCGCGCAGTCGCAGGTCACGCCACCCGACGTCGCGATCGTCGACCTCGGCATGCCGACCACCGGCGGCTACGAGGTGATCCGCCACTTGAAGCAACAAGGCGGCCCGGTCGTGCACGTGATCGTGTTGACCGGCCGCGACGACGAGCTGAGCCGCACCGAGGCGTTCGACGCCGGCACCGACGACTACGTGCTCAAGCCGATCGCGCTCGCCGAGCTGCGGCGGCGGATCAGCGCAGCGGTGCGCACCCAACGCGCGTTCGTCAACGTGCGGCTCGAGAAGGAAGCGGCCGAGCGCCGGCTCGTGTACGGCACCGAGGCCACCGCGCTGCTCGCGCACGATCTCAACAACGGCCTCGCGGTGTCGCTGTCGAACCTGTCGTACCTGATGGACACCGTGCAGGGCGACCCCGACACCAACGAGGCGCTCGCCGCGACGCTGCGCTCGGTGCGCCGCATGTCGGGTCTGGTCGCGAACTTCGTCGACATCGCGCGGTTCGAGGACGCGGCAGTCAAGCCGATGGTGCAGCGCACGCGCGTCAAACCCGTGCTGCAATCGGTGATCGACGTCAACGCGCCGTCGGTCACGCGCGGCATGAAGCTCGAGCTCGATTGCGCCGACGAGCTCGCCGGCCGCTACGACGTCGGCTTGATCGAGCGCGTGCTGCACAACCTGTTCGGCAACGCGGCGCGCTACTGCAACGCGGGCGGGACGATCACGCTCGGAGCGCGACGCTGGCTCGACGGCGAGGACGACAGCCTCGAGATCGTGGTCGCGAATACCGGCCCTCAGGTGCCGGAGAACATCCGGCCGATGCTGTTCGGGAAGTACGTGCAGGGCAAAGGGGGCAAGCGTGGCATGGGTCTCTACTTCTGCAGACTCGTCGCCGAAGCGCATGGTGGGCGGATCGACTACGAAGCACGGCCCGACGGTCCGAGCTTCGTGGTGCGGCTGCCCGGACGCGCGTGAGTTCGTGTAGAATTGCACCTCGTGGCCGCCGCGTCGGTGAAGCTCGGGCGCGTGCTCGTCGTGGACGACGACGCCACGCTGTTGCGAGTGTGCATGCGCGTGCTCGGCGCCGAGGGCTGGGAGGTCGTCACCTCGGGCAATCCGCGCGAGGCGATCGCCGCGATCGAGAGCGCGGCACAGCCGTTCGATTGCGTGCTGTCGGACATCCACATGCCCGAGATGGATGGCTTCGAGCTGGTCGCCGCGGTGCGCCGCCACGACGACGATCTGCCGGTGCTGCTGATGACCGGCGACCCGACGCTCGACGGCGCGGTCAAGGCGATCGACACCGGCGCGGTCTCGTACATCACAAAGCCGTTTCAGCCCGAGGCGCTCGCGTCGGCGATCGCGCGAGCCGCACGACGCCACGGCGTCCAGCGCATGCGCCGCCGCGCCGACTCCTACGCGCGCGCGCTGTACGGCGGCGAGCAGCACGATCCGACCGAGATCGAGGAGCGGTTCGCGCGCGCGATCGATCGATCGTGGATGGCGTTCCAGCCGATCGTCGACATCGCGAAGCGCGAGGTATTCGCGTACGAGGCGCTGCTGCGCACCGACGAGGACTCGCTGCGCCGCACCGACCTGTTCATCGCGACCGCCGAGCGACTGGGCAAGATCCACCTGCTCGGCCGGCGCGTGCGCGGAGCGGTCGCCGAGGCCGCGCGCGCGATGCCCGACCACGCGCTCCTGTTCGTCAACGTACACGGCCTCGAGCTCGCCGACGAGCAGCTGTTCGCGCCCGAAGGCGCGCTATCGCGGCTCGCGCCGCGCGTCGTGCTCGAGATCACCGAGCGCACGGGTCTGGATCCGGCGGCCGGGCCGAAGAGCGTCGCGATGCTGCGCAAGCTCGGCTACCGGATCGCGGTCGACGATCTCGGCGCGGGTTACGCGGCGCTCGGCGCGCTCGCCTCGCTCGAGCCCGAGGTCGTCAAGCTCGACATGTCGCTGATCCGCGATCTCGATCGCCATGCGACGAAACGTCGCGTGGTCGGCGCGATCTCGACGATGTGCCGCGAGCTCGGCAGCCATGTCGTCGCCGAGGGCGTCGAGACCGCCGCGGAGCGCGACGCGTGCATCGCGGCCGGCGTCGGATTGCTGCAGGGTTATCTGTTCGCGAAGCCGGCTCGCGGATTTCCCGCCCCATCACTGTGACGACGCTTGCACGGGCGGCACGGCAACGGTAGGGTTCCGAATTACATGGGATCCCATGCATCGCGCGGCCCTCGCGGTCTTCGCGATCCGGGCGCCGCCGCCGTGATGAACGCGCTGCGCCGGGTCGTGCGGTTCTTGCGGCTCGCGGATCGCGAATCCGAGTCCGCGGTCGGGCTGTCGGCGGCGCAGCTGTTCGTGCTGCACACGCTCGGTCACGAGCCCGCGGGCTCGCTCGCGGAGCTGGCCGAACGCACGCTGACCGACCAGAGCTCGGTGTCGACGGTGGTCGCGAAGCTGGTCGCGCGCAAGCTGGTCGCGCGCACCGCGGCGAAGGGCGATCGCCGGCGCGCCGAGCTGCGTCTGACTCCGGCCGGCGAGCGACTCGCGCGCAGCGCGCCGCACGTGCCGCAGACGAGGATCGCCGAGGTCGTGCGCGCGATGCCGCCGGCGCGCCGCGCGCAGCTCGTGCTCTCGCTCGAGGGCCTGGTGTCGGCGATCGGCGCGAGCGACGTGCCGCCGCGCATGCTGTTCGAAGACGAGCCGAACCGGAGACGTACCCGTGGACGCCGATGATCGCTCGAATCGCGTGGTCGTGCGCGCCCGCGAGCTCGTCGGCGTCGCGCGCGATGCGGTCGTGCGGGTCGGCCTGCTCGTGGCGCCATCGCTGTCGGCGACGATGGGCCGCGAGCACGTCGACCCGGTACCGGCGACGATGGATCGCCGCGACGCGATCGTCACCGCCTATGCGCTCGCGCTCGGCGTGGTCGCGTTCGGCGCCGCGGAGCTGCTGGTCCGCACGATCGCGCTGGTCACGAACCTCGCGTTCTACCAGCGCGTGTCGACTGACTCGGTCGGCCCGGCCGGCAACCACCTCGGCTGGCTCGTCGTCGCGGTCCCCGTCGTCGGCGGCATCATCGTCGGCATCATGGCGCGCTTCGGCTCGCGCGCGATCCGCGGCCACGGCATCCCCGAGGCGATGGAGCAGATCCTCACGAACGAGAGCAAGATCCCGCTGCGCGTCACGTTCTTGAAGCCGGCGTCGGCGGCAGTCGCGATCGGCACCGGCGGTCCGTTCGGTGCGGAAGGCCCGATCATCGCGACCGGTGGCGCGCTCGGCTCGGTGCTCGGCCAGCTCGTGCGCGTGACCGCGGGCGAGCGCAAGACCCTGCTCGCGGCCGGCGCCGCGGCCGGCATGTCGGCGATCTTCGGCACGCCGATCGCGGCGGTCTTGATCGCGATCGAGCTGCTGTTGTTCGAGTACCGCGCGCGCTCGGTCGTGCCGGTCGCGCTCGCCGCGGCCGCGGCCGGCGGCCTGCGCGTGGTCTTCCACGGCGTGGGACCGGTGTTCGTCATGCCCGAGATCGCGCAGCCGAGCGCGGCGACCGGCATCGTCGCGACGATCGCGGGCGCGCTCGTCGGCCTGACGTCGACCTACGTGACGCGCTTCGTGTACTGGATCGAGGACGGCTTCGAGAAGCTGCCGATCCACTGGATGTGGTGGCCGGCGATCGGCGCGGTCGCGGTCGGGGTGATCGGCGTCTGGCAGCCGCGCACGCTCGGCGTCGGTTACGACAACATCGAGGGCGCGCTGTCGGGACACTTCACGGTCGCGGCGCTCGCCGCGCTGTGCGCCGCGAAGCTCGCTTCGTGGTCGATCGCGCTCGGCAGCGGCACGTCGGGCGGCACGCTGGCGCCGCTGCTCACGTTCGGCGCCGGCACCGGCTGGCTGCTCGCGCACGCCGCCGCGCAATGGTTCCCCGACGCCGGGATCGATCCGCGCGTCGGCGCGCTCGTCGGCATGACCGCGATGTTCGCCGGCGCCTCGCGCGCGCTGCTCGCGTCGATCGCGTTCGCGCTCGAGTCGACGCAGCAGATCCACGCGGTCGTGCCGATCGTCGCCGGCGTGTCGGTCGCGTACTTCGCGTCGTGCCTGATGATGCGCACGACGATCATGACCGAGAAGCTCGCGCGCCGCGGCGTCAAGGTCGCCGGCGAGTACGACGTCGATCCGCTCGCGCAGGTCACGGTGCGCGCGCTCGCGACGACCGAGCTCCGCGTGCTCGCCGCCGACGCCCGCATCGCCGACGCGATCGGCTCGCTCGCGCGTCACCAGGCGTATCCGGTCGTGCGCGCCGGCCGGCTCGTCGGCGTCGTCACCGCGCGCGATCTGCTCGCGGCCGATCCCGAGCGCACGGTAGCGACGCTCGTCACGCGCCCGCCGGTGACCGCGAAGCCGGCCGAAAGCGCGCGCGCCGCGGTCGAGCGCATGGCGAACGAGAACGTCGGCCGGCTGATCGTCGTCGACGAGCTCGAGCCCGGCCGCGCGATCGGCATCCTGACCCGCAGCGACCTGGTGGCCGCGTACGCGAAGGGCACGTGACCGCGGAACGTGCCCGCGCGTTCGAGCTCGTGCGCCGTTACGGGCACGACACGGTCTCGTTTCAGGGTCTCGAGAGCGGCTACCGCTATTTCTTCGACGGTGATGACGCGGTGGTCGCGTTCGTCGATACGGGCGGCGCGTGGGTGGCGGCCGGGTCGCCGGTCGCGCCGGCCGGCCGCGTCGCGGAGTGCGCGGCGCGCTTCGGCGAGGCCGCGCTCGCGCAGAACCGCCGCGCGTGCTTCTTCGCCGCCGAGCAGCCGCTCGCCGATGCCGGGTTGCCCGCGCTGCTCGTCGGCGAGCAGCCGGTGTGGCACACGGCCGGATGGGACGAGCGCGTGCGCGCGACGTCGTCGCTGCGCTACCAGCTGCGCCGCGCGCGCGGCAAGGGCGTCACCGTGCGCCGGGTCGAGCCACACGAGCTCGCAGCCGGCACGCCGCTCGGCGACGCGCTCGGCGAGCTCGGCCGGCGCTGGCAGGCGACGCATCGCATGCCGCCGATGCGGTTCCTCGTCCAGCTCGAGCCGCTGGCATTCGGCGACGAGCGCCTGCTGTACATCGCCGAGCGCGACGGGGCGCTGATCGGCCTCGCGTCGGCCGTGCCGGTGTACGCACGTGCGCGCGTCTTTGTCGAGGATCTCGTGCGCTCGCCGAGCGCGCCGAACGGCACGCCCGAGCTGCTCGTCGATGCGGTGATGCGCGCGACAGCTCGCGAGGTCACGCTCGGGCTCGCGCCGCTGGCCGGCGGCGTCGCGCGCTGGCTCAAGTTCGCGCGCTGGGCGGGCGGACCGTTCTACGACTTCGAAGGCCTGCGCGCGTTCAAGGCCAAGCTGCGGCCGCACGCGTGGGAGCCGGTATACCTGTGCGCGCCGCCCGGCGCGTCGCGGCTCGCGGCGCTGCGCGACAGCCTGCGCGCGTTCGCCGGCGGCAGCCTCGTCGACTTCGCGACGCGCTCGCTGTTCGGCCGGCGGGTCAGCGCGCCGCGATCAGCAGCTCGTTGAGGATGCGAAACGTGAGGCCCCATATCACGTGGTGCTCGTAGTTCCAGCACGGCAACACGCGATCGAGGTGCGGATAGCGGTACGAGCCGTCGAGCGCGCCCGATTCGGCGAGCGCGAGCGGCAGCCAGAACGACGACTCGGCCTCGGCGCTCGTGTGCGGGTCGGGAGGAGCCTCGGCCGCGAACACGAACGGCGTGACCTCGATGCCTCTGGGGCCCGACATCAGCGGCGCGAGCGCCGGCAGCGTGCCGACCCAGCGCGTCGCCGCGAGATCGATCGCGAGCTCCTCGCGAGCCTCGCGGATCGCGGTCGCATGCAGGTCGCCGTCGGCCGTCTGGTAGCCACCGCCCGGCAGCGAGATGTGGCCCGACCACGGGTCGCCGTCACGCGCGCTGCGCTTCATCAGCAGCACGCGATCGTCGTGCACGACCGCCGCGACCGCCGCGCGCCGCTGGCCGTCATCCGGAGGGCGCACCTCGTTGCGCTGGAGCCGGGCGAGCAGCGTCTCGATCCGCGAAGCCACGCGACAGGATAGCATCCGCTTCATGCACACGAGGGCGTTCGGCCCGCTCGGCGTTCGCGTGCCGGTGATCGGCCTCGGCACGTGGAACATGGAGCGCGACGATCGCAAGGCGGCGGTCGCGGCGATCCAGCGCGCGCTCGAGCTCGGCATGACTCACCTCGATACCGCCGAGATGTACGGCAGCGGCCGGGTCGAGACGATCGTGGGCCAGGCGATCGCGGGCCGCCGCGACGGCGTGTTCCTGGTCTCGAAGGTCCTGCCGCGCAACGCGAGCTACGACGGCACGCTGCGCGCCTGCGAGCAATCGCTCGCCCGGCTCGGCACCGATCACCTCGACCTCTACCTCCTGCACTGGCGCGAGGACACGCCGCTCGCCGAGACGTTCCGCGCGTTCGAGAAGCTCGTGCAGCAGGGCAAGATCCGCGCGTGGGGTGTGTCGAACTTCGACGACGCCGACCTCGAGGACGCGTGGCGCGAGGGCAAGCCGGCGTGCAATCAGGTGCTCTATCACCTCGGCCAGCGCGAGATCGAGCACCGCGTCATCCCGTGGTGCGAGGCGCACGGCGTCGCGGTCGTCGCGTACAGCCCGCTCGGCGGATCGGTGACACACGGCGGCGGCTTCCCGCGCTCGCGGCCGCTCGAGGCGCTCGCGAAGCGACGCGGCGCGACGGCGCGGCAGGTCGCGCTCGCGTTCTTGACCCGCCGCGAGTCCGTGTTCGCGATCCCGAAGTCGTCCAGCGTCGCGCACATCGACGAGCTCGCGCGCCAGGTCGAGCTCGATGCCGCCGCGCTCGCCGAGCTCGAGGCCGCGTTTCCGCTCGGCGCGTGGCGAGGCTTGCCGATGCTATGACCGACCGCGAGTTCGACATCGTCGTGTTCGGAGCGACCGGGTTCACCGGCCGGCTCACCGCCGAGTATCTGGCCGCGCACGCGCCGCCGCGCTGGGCGATCGCGGGCAGGAGCCGCGACAAGCTCGCCGCACTCGGCCTCGCCGCGCCGATCCTCGTCGCCGACGCGCTCGATCGGGCCGCGTGCGCCGACATCGCGCGCCGCGCTCGCGTCGTGTGCACGACCGTCGGCCCGTACACGAAGTACGGCAGCGAGCTCGTCGCCGCGTGCGCCGCGGCGGGGACGCACTACTGCGATCTCACCGGCGAGGTCAGCTGGATGCGCGCGATGATCGACGCGCATCACGCGCGCGCGGTCGCGACCGGCGCGCGCATCGTCCACACGTGCGGCTTCGACTCGATCCCGAGCGATCTCGGCACCTGGGCCACGCAGCAGGAGTTCGCGGCGCGCTTCGGCCGGCCGGCCGCGACGGTGACCGCGCTGTTCGGCGAGCTGTCGGGAACGATGTCGGGCGGCACCGCCGCGAGCGCGTTCGTGCTCGCCGATGCGATGAGCGATCCGGCGGTGCGCCGCATCCTGCGCAACCCGCACGCGCTCGATCCCGATCCGGATGCGCCGCATGCACGCGCCGAGCGGCCGTCGATCGGCTGGGAGCGGCATCTCCGGATGTTCACGATGCCGTTCTTCATGGCCGACACGAACGGGCCGGTCGTGCGGCGCGCGCACGCGCTCGCGGGGTTTCCATGGGGCAAGGACTTCGTCTACCGCGAGATCATGAGCACGCCCGGCTCGGCACGCGGCCTCGCGATGGCCGTGGTCGGAACCGGCGCGCTGGCCGGGCTTGCCGCCGCGATGAAGCGGCCGCGGCTGCGCGAATGGCTGAAGACGCGAGCGCCGAAGCCCGGCGAGGGTCCGTCGCCCGAGCGCCGGGCGCGCGGCCACTGGACGGTCCGGTTCGTCGCCGAGGCCGGCGCCGACGTGCTGGTCTACATCGTGAGCGATCCGCACGGTGACCCCGGTTACGCGTCGACGTCGAAGATGCTCGCAGAATCGGCGCTGTGCCTCGCGCTCGATCCGCTGACCTCGCAGGGCGGCGTGCAGACGCCGTCGGTGGCGATGGGCCGGCACCTGTTCGATCGCCTGCGCGCCGCCGGCCTCACGTTCGCCTCCGCGTGAACCGAGGCGAGCCTTGGCGAGCCGTCCTGTCCGGATAGCCGCGCGCTTCGCGAGGCGATCGATCGGCGGAGGCCGTCTGCAATCCGGCCTCCGCTGGTGACGAAATCGTCGCGCTCGTGTTACAGCGAGCGCATGTTCGGCCGGTTCTTGCCCCGCGAGACCAGCTTCTTCGACTTCTTCGAGCAGCACGCCGGGCTGACGATCGAAGGCACGAAGGAGTTCCTGTCGATGGTCACCACCGGCGCGAACATCCCGACCAAGTGCCGGCGGATCTCGGACATCGAGCACGAGACCGACACGATCACGCACCGCTGCGTCGAGGCGCTGCACAAGACGTTCATCACACCGATCGACCGCGACTCGATCCACCGCCTGATCACGCGCATGGACGACGTCATGGATTACGTCGAGGCCGCGGCCGAGCGAGTCGAGCTGTACGAGCTCACGACGATGACGAACGACGCGCGCGATCTCGCCGACGTGTTGCACCGGTCGGCGCTCCAGGTCGAGGCCGCGATCCGCGGGCTGCGCACGCTCCACGATCCGCAGGCGACGCTCAAGCTGTGCATCGACATCAACCGGCTCGAGAACGAAGCCGACGCGATCCTGCGCCGCTCGGTCGCGCGCCTGTTCAAGGAGGAGAAGGATCCGATCCTCGTGATCAAGTGGAAGGAGATCTACGAGAACCTCGAGAACGCGACCGATCGCTGCGAGGACGTCGCGAACATCATCGAGGGCGTCATCCTCGAGCACGCGTAGATGGAGCTCGAAGCGATCGTCATCGTCACGATCGGCGTCGCGCTGATCTTCGACGTGATCAACGGCTTTCACGACGCCGCGAACTCGATCGCGACGATCGTCTCGACCCGCGTGCTGTCGCCGCGCTGGGCGGTGCTGTGGGCCGCCACGTTCAACTTCGCCGCGCTGTGGATCTTCAAGCTCTCGGTCGCGAAGACGATCGCGAACATCATCTTCGTCGACCCCCACGACACGGCGTTCGTGTACGTCGTCATCTGCGGGCTCGCCGGCGCCATCCTGTGGAACCTGCTCACGTGGTGGCTCGGGCTGCCGTCGTCGAGCTCGCACGCGCTGATCGGCGGGCTGTCCGGGGCCGGGCTCGCGTACCACGGCCTCGACGCGCTCAACATGGACAAGCTCGTGCCCACGCTCGAGTTCATCGTGCTCGCGCCGATCATCGGGCTGGTCGCCGGTATGGTGCTGATGATCGCGGTGTCGTGGGTGTTCTCGCGCGCGCGGCCGCGCACGGTCGATCGCGTGTTCCGGCGCGGCCAGCTGCTGTCGGCGGCCGCGTACTCGATCGGACACGGCGGTAACGACGCTCAGAAGACGATCGGCGTGATCGCGCTCGTGCTGTTCGCGTCCGGCAAGCTGACGAAGCTCGAGCTCGATGCCGGCGACATCCCGGCCTGGGTCATATTCGCATCGTACGGTTGCATGGCCGTCGGCACCGCGATCGGCGGCTGGCGCATCGTCAAGACGATGGGCATGGGCATCACGCCGCTGAGGCCGGTCGGCGGGTTCTGCGCCGAGATCGCGGGCGCGATCACCCTGTTCGGCGCCACGCACTTCAAGGTCCCGGTCTCGACGACGCACACGATCACGGGCGCGATCGTCGGCGTCGGCTCGGTGACGAAGCTGCGCGGGATTCGCTGGGGCGTCGCGGCGCGCATCGTATGGGCGTGGATCCTGACGATCCCGATGGCGGGGGCCGTCGGCATCGCCGCGCTGGCCGCGGCGCGCTGGCTCGGCGGCTGGTAGCTACAAGTTCCCGGTACGCCGCAGAAGCCAGATGAAGCCGGCCAGCCCGGCGACGACGAGCGCGACGATCGCGAGCAGGAACAGAGTCGGCATGATCGGCGGCGATGCAGCCGTCATTCCGGATCGAGCGAGACGTCGAGGTCGAGGTGGTCGGAATCTCCCGCGTTCGGGATCGAGATGTCGTGGAACTTCTCGCGCACGCACGCGTCGGCGTCGCGGTCGCCGGTCGCGACGGTGCGCACGTTCGCGTGGCCGTGGGCGAGCGTGATGCCGAGCTTGACCAGCGCGGTCTTGGGATGGCCGTCGAGGCAGCCGAGCAGGTGCAGCTTGCGCGAGCGCACGGCGGTCGTCAGCGCGTCGCGCAGGTCGGTGGCGTGCGAGCTCGCCTCCTCGCGGGGCGCGAGTGCCTCGCCGGGCGGCGCGATCGCGAGCTCCAGCCACATCGACGAATCGGCGGTCGGCAGCGGGATCGCGGACAGCGCGCGCGCGACGCACGCGTCGTAGTCGGGCGCGCCGGTGTGGACGATCGCGTGGCCGTCGGTCCACGCGATGCCGCGCACGGGCTTGGCCGCGCGGCCGCGCTTGCTCGCGCATGCGGCGATCGCCGCGCTCGCGCCGTCGAGCGCGGCCCCGATGTCGAGCGCGCGGTTGTCGGTGTAGCCGACGCGTTCGACCGTCAGCTGCCACGGCGCGCCGTGCGCGTCGACCATGATCGGCACGCGGTTGATGCGGGGCGACGCCTGGCCGTCGGCCTCGACGCGGCCGACCACCACGATCGCGTTCGGCAGCTTGTCGGTCACGCGCGCCGCAGTCAGCGCACGCTCGAGGCACGCATCGGCCTTGCCCGCACCGTGCACGTGGGCAACGGCGACGTGCCCGGCCTTGCCGATCTCGAGCCAGAACAGCGCGGCGCCGGTCGGCTCGGGGCACTTCGAGGTATCGACCGTGCCGAGCAAGGCGTGGTCCGGCGCCGGATCGAGGCCCATCACTCCGTCCTCGACGACGCGGTAGGGGTCGGCGAGCGCTGGTGTCGCGGCGAGTGTGGCGGTCAGGACGAGGGCGCGCATCGGTTTCACGTCAGTGTCAGACCTCGAGTGCAAGGTTCAAGCCGTGGCGAAACTTTACTTCCGGTACGGCACGATGGACTCGGCGAAGTCGATGAACCTGCTGGCGGTGGCGCACAACTATCGCAAACAAGGCAAGCGCGTGCTGCTGGTCAAGCCGCGGCTCGACACCCGGTTCGGCGCCTCGAGGATCTCGTCGCGGTGCGGGCTGGAAGCCGAGGCCGACTTGCTCGTCGACGAGGACGCCACGCTCGACCCGCGCGACTTCGCGGGTCTCGACTGCGTGCTGGTCGACGAGGCGCAGTTCCTGGCGCCGAGCCTGATCGACGATCTGCGCCGCATCACGGTCGACCCCGGCGTGCCGGTCATCTGCTACGGCCTGCGCACCGACTTCCGCACGAAGCTATTCCCCGGCGCGCAGCGGCTGATGGAGCTCGCCGACCGCATCGAGGAAGTGAAGGTCACCTGCCAGTACTGCGCGAAGAAGGCGATCTGCAACCTGCGCTTCGTCAACGGCGCGCCGACCGTGGTCGGCCCGCAGATCCAGCTCGGCGCCGACGAGCACTACGCGCCGGTGTGCTGGGCACACTACGACGAGGCGACGCGCGCGATCGCGGTCGACACCTCGGGCGCGGTGCTGCGACCGAGCTAGGCTGGCGAGAACACGATGAACGGCGTCAACTCGAGCGCGACGACGAGCGCGCGCATCAGTTGAGGTCCGCGCGCTTCGTGCGCCACTCGTTGAACAGCGCCGCGAACCGCGCGTCGTGCTGGAGCGGAGCCAGATCGGGATCGGTCTCCATCTTCTCGCTGTGCTCGTAGTCGTGCTCGATCGCGCGCGAGACTTGATCGAGCGCGCGATCGATCTCGCCGATCGCCGCGTACGCGCATGCCGCCGAGTGATAGATGTACGGATTCTCCGGCGCGTAGCGCTGGCCGCCGTCGGCGAGCTCGACGGCGAGCTTGTAGTCGCCGAGCGCGTGAGCGTGGATGCAGGCGTTGTTCCACGCCATGACGAGCGCGGTGCGCGCCTCGCCCGAATCGCGCGCCGGCTCGGGCAGCGACAGCACGCGGCGCAGCAGCGCGAGCCCCTGCGGGCGATCGACCGAGAAGCTCGCGTTGTAGAGCGGCGGGACGAGCGCGGCATCGTCGGGCAAGCGCGCGAGCAGCGCGCCGAGCTGCGCCGGCGCGTGACGCGCGACCGTCGCGGCGAGCTCCGCCAGGTCGTCGGGACCGGCCTCGCGAACGGCCGCGGCGTCGATGAGGCCGAGAGACGGCTCCAGCTCGCCAGGTGCGTGCTCCGCGATCTCGCCGATGACGAGCAGGCGAACGTCGTAGCTGCGCGCCGTGCGCGCGAGCGCGATCGCCTCGTCGTAGCGGCGCTGGCGCACGAGCACGATCGCGAGGTAGCCGGTGGCATCCGACGCCGGGTCGAACGACAGCGCGCGGCGGAGCAACTGCTCTGCGATCGCCGCGGTCGACGGCTCGTCCGGATCGTGCTCGAGGGCGAGCTCGACCAGCATCGCCGCGAGCTCGCGGCGGCTCCACGCGGTCTGGCCGACCGCCCACGCGAGCGCGGCATCGGGCCCGGCGCGATGAAAGCGCTCCGCGAACGGGTTGCCGGCCAGGACGAACGGCTCGGGACCGGTCGCGCGAGACTTGATCGAGTCGTCGACGGCCGCGAACCGCGCCCACGCGACCGGCACGATCTCGTGCAGCCGGGCGATGACCCACAGCAGGAAGTGCACCTGATCCGATGCGGTCGCCGGCACCGCGAACTGCTCGACCCACATCAGCGCCGCGCGATCGCGGCGATCGTGCACGACATCGGCACGCTGGAACGGCTCGAACTCGTCGGCGCGCTCGTCCTGGTACACGCTCAGCCACAGCGCGAAGAACGCGTTGATCACCGACTCTTCGCCGGGGAGCCCGGCGCCGGCAAGCTTGATCGCGACGCCGAAGCTCTCGCCGTCGTACTCGCCGAGGATCTCGGGGTACTGCTCGATCGGAAACGGCACGGACGACTCGACCGGCGGCGGGCCGTTACGCCAGTGGCTCTCGCCCGGCATCTCGACGTCGGGTTCTTCCGGCTCGTCCGCATCGTCCTCGTCGGCTTCGGGGACGTCGCCCGGCGGAGCCTCCGCGGTGCCGGGCGCGTCGGGCGCCGCGTACAGCACTTCCTGCGCGCTGTCGTCGAGCGTGTCGCCGTCGCCCGGTTCGGTCTCGCCTTCGTCGGCAGCCGCCGGCGGTGCCTCGGCCGCGGCCAGCTCGAGCCACGCGACGCCGTCGATGCCGGTCTCGACCTTCACGAACCACACGGCGTCGAGCTCGAACTTCGCGCCGGCCGCCTCGACCGCGGCGCGGTGGTCGTCGAGCTCGCGCTCGGCCGGCGGCAGCCACGGCGCCGCGTGCCACTGCCGTGCCGGCTCGTCCGCGGTGTCGTCGTCGGCCGGCTCGGTCACGCCCGCGCCCGACAGCGCGTCCCACAGCTCCTTCTGCGTCGCGGCATCGAGCGGTCGCGCACTGCGTGCGATCACGATCCCGCGCGCCAGGTCGCTCCGCCGCGGCTCGAGCCCGACGATCAGCACGGGGGCCCCGACCGTGCGTTCGTGCGTCCGCCCGGCGTGAGAGCCGCGCCGAGCCCGAGGCGCCGCGACGAAGCAGGAACGCACGGTCGAGGCACGAGATCAGACTATCAGCATTCGATGATGTTGACGGCCAGCCCGCCGCGCGCGGTCTCTTTGTACTTGCTGCTCATGTCGGCGCCGGTGCGCCACATCGTCTTGATGACCTTGTCGAGCGAGACCTTGTGCGTGCCGTCGCCTTGCAGCGCGAGCCGCGCGGCGTTGATCGCCTTGACCGCGCCCATCGCGTTGCGCTCGATGCACGGCACCTGCACGAGGCCGCCGATCGGATCGCACGTGAGGCCGAGGTTGTGCTCCATGCCGATCTCCGCGGCGTTCTCGACCTGCGCCGGCGTGCCGCCCATGACCTCGGCGAGCGCACCGGCCGCCATCGAGCACGCCACGCCGACCTCGCCCTGGCAACCGACCTCGGCGCCGCTGATCGACGCGTTCTTCTTGTAGAGCGCGCCGATCGCCGCCGCGGTCAGCAAGAACCGGATCGTGCCCTCGTCGTCGGCGTTCGGCACGAACCGCCGGTAGTACGTCAGCACGGCCGGGATGATGCCGGCCGCGCCGTTCGTCGGCGCGGTCACGACGCGGCCGCCCGCCGCGTTCTCCTCGTTGACCGCGAGCGCGAACAGGTTGACCCAGTCCATGATGACGAGCGGATCGGCGACGCCGCGCGGATCGCTCTTGAGCTTGCGATGCAGCGCCGCCGCGCGCCGCTTGACCTTGAGCCCGCCCGGCAGGATGCCTTCGCGCTCGCAGCCGCGCTTCACGCAGGCTTCCATCGCGTGCCAGATCTCGAGCATGCGGCGGCGCACCTCGTGCTCCGGCGCGTGCGCCTTCTCGTTGTCGAGCATCACGGACGAGATCGCGAGGCCCTGCTCGCTCGCATGCCGCAGCAGCTCGTCGGCCGAGTCGAACGAGAACGGCACCGAGATCTCTGTCGCCGGCGTCGAGCCATCTGCCGGCGCGCCGGCGTGGTCGACGACGAAGCCGCCGCCGACCGAGTAGTAGATGCGCTCGGCGAGCGTGCCGCCGCCGGCGCCGTACGCCGTGAACCGCATGCCGTTCGCGTGCAGCGGCAGCTTGTCGCGGCGATGGAACACGAGCGCGGCGGCGGGATCGAGCTCGACCTCGTGCTTGCCGAGCACGTGCACGCGATGGCTCGCCTCGACCGCCGCGACGCGCTTGCCGATGGTATCGACGTCGACCGTCGCCGGCTCGTCGCCTTCGAGGCCGAGGATGATCGCCTTGTCGCTGCCGTGACCCTTGCCGGTGAAGCCGAGGCTGCCGAACAGCTCGATCTTCACGCTCGCGGTGTCGGCGAGCTGGCCGTCGGCGTCGAGCCGCTCGGCAAACCGCTTCGCTGCGCGCATCGGCCCGACCGTGTGCGAGCTCGACGGCCCGATGCCGATCTTGAAGATGTCGAAAACCGAGATGTGCACGCCGCGCTACCTTACTGTAGCGCGCGGCGCCTCACTGGGGCGTCGCGATCAGCTGGCGGCCGCCCTCGAGGTCGACGCTGCACACCTGCGGGCCGTCGCAGCGCGACGTCGCCGGGGTCGAGTGCGCCTGCACCGCGGCGATCGTGTCGCCGGCCGGGAAGTGGATGACGTTGCCCGCGATCTGCACGGCCGCCGGCGGCTGGACCTGCGCGTCGCTGATCGACGCGACGTCCGCCCACGTGATCGTCGCGGCGTTCTGGTCGACGACGAAGTCGTTCGCGAACAGCTTCACGGTGTCGATCGTCCAGGTCGCGCTCGCGTCGGCGACGACGAGCTCCGAGCGCGTGGTCGCGACCTCGAAGTTGTTGACCATGGCCGACGGCAGCACGTCGAACCAGAACGCGATCGGGTAGCAGCCGCTCGCGTCGGTATCGGGACCGCCGCGCAGCACCTGCATGTTCGCGCCGTCGAACGTCGCGGCCACGTCGTTGCCGATCAGCGGGCACGCGCCCGGCGAGGCCACGTGCATCTCGATCGAGAGATCGCCTGTCGCGACCACCTCGAGCGATACATCACCGTACTGCTTCTGGAGATCGGCCAGCGACGTCGCCGTCTGCTGGGATGCGCAACCGGCGAGCAGGCCGGCGGCCAGGAAGATCCTCGTCATGCCCTAAGCGAACCCGATCTCCCCCGCAAAGCCAAGGGATTTCTGATTAGAAAAGGATTCGGGTCTTGATGCTCGTCGGCAGCGCGGCGACCGCCTTCTTCACGTCCTGCGACACGTCTTGATCGAGGTCCATGATGAGGTAGCCGATCTCGGGATCGGTCGCGAGCAACTGCGCGCGAATGTTGGCGTTCAAGTCCGACACGATCTTGTTGATGTCGCGCAGCACACCCGGGACGTTGCGGTGGATGTTGAGGATCCGGTGGGCGCCGCGGGTCACGGCGAGCTCGATCGGTGGAAAATTGACCGATCCGGTCGTCGCGCCCTGGTTGATCAGCTTGATCAGCGTCGCCGAGACCTCGCGGCCGATCGCCTCCTGCGCCTCCTCGGTCGAGCCGCCGATGTGTGGGGTCAAGATCACGTTCGGCAATCCGCGCAGCGGCGTCTCGAACGTGGTCGTGTTGCCTTCGGGCTCGCTGGGATAGACGTCGACCGCGGCACCGCCGATGTGGCCGCTACGCAGCGCGTCGGCGAGCGCTTCGATCACGACGACCGTGCCGCGGCTCGCGTTGAGCAAGCACGCGCCCTTCCGCATGCGGGCGAGCTGCTCGGCGCCGATCATGTGCTTGGTCTGTGGCGTTTCGGGGACGTGCAGCGTGACGAAGTCCGATTGTGCGAGCAGGTCGTCGAGGTTCGGCAGCGCGCGGTTGTTGCCCATCGGCAGCTTGGCCGCGATGTCGTGGAACACGACGCGCATGCCGAACGCCTCGGCGAGCACGCCGACCTGGCTGCCGATGTGGCCGTAGCCCACGATGCCGAGCGTGTGGCCGCGCACCTCGTGGCTGCCGACTGCCACCTTCTTCCACGTTCCGGTGTGGACCTCGCGCACGCGATCGCCGAGGTGGCGCGACAGCATGACGACCTCGGCGAGGATCATCTCGGCGACCGAGCGCGTGTTCGAGAACGGCGCGTTGAACACCGGCACGCCCCGCTTGTTGGCGTGCACGAGATCGATCTGGTTCGTGCCGATGCAGAACGCGCCGACCGCGAGCAGGCGGCGCGCCTCGTCGAGAACTCTCGCGGTGATCTGCGTCTTGCTCCGGATTCCGACGACATGGGCATCGCGTACGCGCTCGGCGAGCTCGGCCTCGGGCAGCGCACCCGACGCGACCTCGACGTGAAAGCCTTCGGCCGAGAGCTCCTGCTTCGCCACCGGGTGGATGTTCTCGAGCAAGAGGATCTTGATCTCGGATTTCGGAAACGACGTCGCGGCCATCGCACGCGAGCCTATCAGGGATAGAGTCGGCGCCCATGGCGAAGGCGAAGGCATCCGCACCGAAGAAGGCGACGACTCCGCGCAAGAAGAGAGTGAAAGCCGAGCCCGGTTCGGTGGGGCTGACCGCCGACGAGGTCGCCACCGGCACGCCGCCTGCGGAGATCACCAAGCTGCGCGGGTTGATCGAGGCGGCTGGCGGCCACGTGCTCGCGAGCTATCGCGAGCCGCTCGGCGGGCACTGGGTCGCGCACGCCGTGCTGCCGCTCGCGAAGATCGCGCCGACGCCGTACCAGCGCGAGCTGTCGAAGGCGCACGCCGATCGGCTCGCGGCCGTGATCCCGAAGGTCGGGCGGTTTCTCGATCCGGTGATCGCGGTGCCGCACGGCGACGGCTTCATCTCGCCGAACGGCATGCACCGGATCGCCGCGATGAACCAGCTCGGCGCGAAGAGCATCGTCGCGATCGTGATGCCGGAGCCGGAGATCGCGTTCCGCATCCTCGCGCTCAACACCGAGAAGGCGCACAACTTGAAGGACAAGGCGCTCGAGGTGATCCGCATGGCGCGCGCGATCGCGAGCGACGGAAACCGGAGCGAGGCCGATGTCGCGTTCGAGCTCGAGCAGGCCTCGCTCGTCACGCTCGGTGCGTGCTACGAGAAGAACCCGCGGTTCTCGGGCGGCGCGTACAACTCGGTCGTCAGCAAGTGCGAGTCGTTCTCGACCGATCCGATGACGAAGAGCCTGAAGCTGCGCGAAGCGCACGCCGAGAAGCTGCTCGAGCTCGACGAGGCCGTGACCGTGGCGGTCGGCAAGCTCAAGGAGGCCGGCTGGACGAGCGGCTACTTGAAGCCGATCGTGGTCGCGCGCGTGAACCCGCTGCGGTTCGCGAAGCTCGGCAAGGACGACCGCGCCGACTTCGACAAGACGATCGACCGCATGCTCGAGGGCGCGAAGAAGTTCGACGCGTCGAAGGTGAAGGCGCAGGATATCGCACTCGCAGCGGCCGTCGGGGGAGCCGAGGCCGAGGCCAACTGACCCCGCGGATCGCCAACCGCGTTGGCGATCGCCCCGCGTAACCGCGCGACTTCGTGAATCGTGACGGTGGCGACATGCTTGCTCTACGCGAGCACATGCTTCGATCGATCATCGCCATCGCGATCGTTACCGGCTGTGCCGCCGACCAGACCAAGCCCCCCGTCGAGTCCTCGGGCGACTTGGCCGTGACGATCTTCGTCGCGACGCAGGACTCGACGTGCCTGAACGGCCAGCTAGAGGTGCCGCTGCTTTGCACCGTGAGCGACGTGCAGCACCGCGGCGCGCCGAACCAGGTCGAGACCTTGATGCCGCAATGCGACTACTCCGACAGCGTCCCGTGCTGGAGCGTGCAACTCGAACGCGATCGGTGCCAGACCACGACCCAGCTGCAGCTGTCGGTCACGCGTGACCAGGCGGCGCCCGCCGGCACCGAGACCGTCGCTGCCTGCGCGCGCGACTAACCTTAGAAGAAGTAGTAGGTCACGCCCGCACCGCCTTGCAGCGAAGTGCCCTGGCCGATGACCACGGTGTTCGTGCCGTTCGAGAGCCCGATGTTGATGCCCGACGTGAAGCTGAGCGCGACGTTCGACGCGACGAACAGGCGGATCTGGAACGCGGGCTCGAGGTAGACGTTCGTCGTGCGGTTGGTCCCGCCCATCGCGGCCATCTGGGGCACGCTCGCGATGTCGAGCCCGCCGCCGAGCCCGAAGTCCGCGAGCGCGGTCTGGTGCAGGTGGTAGAAGAACAGGCCCGCGATGTCGACTTCGCTCGCGTTGGTGCCGCCGGCATCGGTCGCGAGGCCGAACAGCGCGGTCGCGTGAAACTTGCCGGCGTCGTAACTGCCGGCGATGCCGGCGACTCCGCTGAGATCGGCCTCGGCGCCGAGCCCGAACGAACCGGCTTGACCGCCGGCATGTGCGGTCGCCGCCGCGGTGAGGAGGATCGCCGCGATCATCATCGTCTTCGTCATGGCGGCGATGCTCGCGCCTTTCGCCGGAAGGGAGCAAGTTTGGTACGGTCGTGGCGATGCTGTCGCCCGAGCTCGAGCTCGCCGATCTCGACGCGCGCCACTGGCGCAACGGCTGGCGGCTGCTCGTGCCGCCGCGCGTGCTCGAGGCGCCGGCGTGGGCGCTCGTCGTCGTCGATGGCGGTCCCACGAAGATCGTGAAGGTGATCGTGGCGGGCGCGAATGCACGCGGATCGATCGATCCGGCGAGCGCGCCGCTGCCCGGCGTCGAGCCCGGGCAGCTCGCCGCGTACGGCAAGCAGCTCGGCGTCGGCGCGGTGATCGTGATCGAGCGCGGCTTGCTCGCGCAGCTGTCGGCGGAGATCGAAGGCGCGCTGCGGATGGATCAAGACGGCGTGGCGCAGGCGCTGGTCGCGTTGCGCGCGCTCAAGAAGCACGCCGGCGCCGGGCTATGGACCGAACCGCCGCTGCTCGACTTGTTGCCGGCGCCGGCGATCGAGCCGCTGCAGCGCACGTTCGATCTGCTCGTGCCCGATCGCAGCGCGCTGGTCGCGTACGTGATCGAGGACGATCGCTCGCGCGTCCACACGTCGATCATCGCGGTCAAGGACGGCGGTCGCATCGTGCGCGCCGCCACGCACCGCGCGATCGCGGATCTCGTGACCGAGCAGGCGCTCGCGCGCGACTGGGAGAAGTCGTACAAGCGCGTGCTCGCGGCCGTCGAGGACCGGTTCGGCAAGCCGGCGATCGCGCTGTTCCTCGAGCGCGCGACGTTGATGAAGGTGCTGACCGGGCCGAGCGACCAGCTCGCGCGCGAGCTGAACGGCAAGCACGTCGTGATCGATCCCTCGCCGGCGTGGCTGTACGGCCTGCTCGGCGGAGCCGCGGTCGCCGCGGTCGCCGGGCGCGCCGCGAAGGGGCTCGCGCAGATGCTGCCGCAGTCGGCGCGCGATCGAGCCGCGTCGCTCGCGCAGCGCGCGAAGGACGCGATCGATCCGTTCGCGCTGCTCGGGTTCGACCCGCTCGAGCTGTGGTCGCGGCTCAAGCACCATTATCGCGCCTGATCGTGTCGTGCGAATCGTCGGCGAGCGCGATCGCGTCGTGATCGGGCACGTAGCGCGCGGCGCAGCGCGCGCACGCGAGATCGGTCGACAGCGTCTCGCCGCAGCGACACGCCCAGCCGGTGCGGTGCGCCGGCGTGCCGACGACGAGCGCGTGCGGCGGCACGTCGTGGGTGACGACCGCGCCCGCGCCGACGAGCGCGTACTCGCCGATCGTGATGCCGGGCAGGATCGTCGCGTTCGCGCCGATCGTCGCGCCCTTGCAGACCAGCGTGCGGCCGAGCTCGGCGCGACGGCGGACGTGCGCGCGGGGATGGTCGACGTTCGTGAACACGCACGACGGTCCGCAGAACACGTCGTCCTCGAGCGTCACGCCGTCGAAGATCGAGACATGGTTCTGGATGCGGCAGCCGTGACCGATGCGCACCTGGCCGATGAAGCAGCCGTGGCCGACGACGCAGCGATCGCCGATCCACGCGCCCGCCATCACGTGCACGCCGTGCCAGATCTTGGTGTCGGCGCCGAGGTGCGTGCCCGGACCGTCGATCGTCGCGCTCGGATGCACGTAGGCGTCAGCCATTCGTCGTAGTCTCTCGCGCGACGTGCCCAAACGTCCACCCCGCATCGACGGCGAGCTGCCCGTGCCGCGCGACCTGCGCGGCGCCGGCCCCAGGCGCGCGCACGCCGACGCCGCCGGCGAGCTGTGGCACGCCGACGTGCTCGAGCTGCTCGCGCGACTGCCCGAGCGCTCGGTCGATCTCGTCGTCACCGATCCGCCGTACAACATCGCGAAAGACGACTGGGACGAGCTGGGCTCGCTCGACGAGTACGTCGCGTGGTGCGATCGCTGGCTCGCCGAGATCGCGCGCGTGCTCGCGCCGCACGGCTCGGCGTACGTGTGCGGGTTCTCCGAGATCCTCGCCGACGTCAAGGCCGCCAGCGCACGCCGGTTCGCGGGCTGCCGCTGGCTCGTCTGGTACTACCGCAACAAGGCCAACCTCGGCCGCGACTGGGGCCGCTCGCACGAGTCGATCCTGCACCTGCGCGGGGAAGCCGCTCGCGTCGATGTCGACGCCGTGCGCGTGCCGTACAACGGCCACACCACGCGCTATCCGGCCCGCGTGCAAGCGGTGAATTCGCAGTACGGCCGCGGCGTACGGCGCGATCGCTGGCAGCCGAACCCGCTCGGCGCCAAGCCGCGCGACGTGATCGAGGTGCCGGTCATCTGCAACGGCATGTCTGAAAAGACGCCGCACGCGACGCAAAAGCCGGAGGCACTGATCGAGCGGCTCGTGCTGGCGTCGAGCGCGCCCGGGCAGCTCGTCGTCGATCCGTTCGTCGGCTCGGGCACGACCGCGGTCGTCGCCGCGCGGCTCGGCCGGCGCTGGCTCGCGGGTGACGCCGATGCACGTTACGTCGGGCTCGCGCGCCAGCGGATCGCCGGCCGCGCGATGTGACACAATGCCCCCATGATCGAGGGGAACGCGGAAGCTATCGAGGCCTGGAACACGGTCCTGTACGACAAGTTCGTGCGGTTCCGACGCGTGCTGATCGCCGGTTTGGGCGTACACGGCGAGCGTGCGATGGATCGCCACGGGCCGCGCGCTGGCGAGCGCGTGGTCGATCTCGGCTGCGGCTTCGGCGACACGACGATCGAGCTCGGCAAGCGCGTCGGCGCCGAAGGCCGCGCGGTCGGGCTCGACGCCGCGGCGAACTTCATCGCGACCGCACGCAAGGAAGCGGCCGACGCGAACGCGCGCAACGTCGCGTTCGAGGTCGCCGACATCGAGGCCGCGGTGCCGGGCGGCCCGTACGATCTCGCGTACTCGCGCATGGGCACGATGTTCTTCGCGAGCCCGGTGATCGCGCTGCGCAACGTGCGCAAGGCGCTGCGCCCGGGCGGTCGGCTGTGCATGGTGACCTGGCGCAAGCGCGAGGCGAACGACTGCATGCACCGCGCCGAGGTCGTCGTGCGCGAGCTGCTCGGCGATCCGCCGAAACAGGACCAGGTCACGTGCGGTCCCGGCCCGTTCTCGATGGCGAGCGCCGACCTCGTCGGCGATCAGCTGATCGCGGCCGGCTACACCGACCTCGCGTTCGAGCGCAGCGACGCCGCGATCGAGATCGGCAGCGACCTCGACGACGCGCTGCGCTTCGCGCTCGCGCTCGGCCCGGCCGGCGAGGTCGTCCGGCTGTCGGGCGATGCCGCGACCGCGCGCATGCCGGAGGTCACCGCGGCGCTGCGCGCCGGGCTCGCCGACTTCGTGCGCGACGACGGCACCGTATGGGCACCGTCGTCGTGCTGGATCGTGACGGCTCACTCTCCGGCGAGCTGAGCGATCACGGCATCTTGACGTCGACGCCCATCTCCTTGATGAGCCGGTCAGCGCCATCGATGACGTGCATCGTCCAGATCATGTAACGCGCGTCGACCTGAATGGTCCGCGTCGTCGCACCGTTGAACACGACATCCGATGCGAGGCCTTCCTTGTTACCGTCGAACGCGAGGCCGACGAGCTCGCCCTTGTTGTTGAGCGTCGGCGAGCCCGAGTTGCCGCCGGTGATGTCGAGATCCGACTCGAAGTTCACCGGCAGCTCGCCGCCGAGTGCGGGATCCGCGAACGGCCCGTAGTGCTTGGCGCGAATCGCGTCGAGCAGCTTCTTCGGCGAGTTGAATGGATCCTTGCCGGTGTCCTTCGCGAGGATCTGCGACGCGACCGTGAACGGCCAGTCCGCCGGATCCTTCGAGTCGGGTTTGAGCGACTTCACCGTGCCGTACGTGATGCGCAAGGTCGAGTTCGCGTCGGGCGCGAGCGCACCGCCGAGCGCCTGCTTGAGCGCCTCCTCGTACATCGGGTGGACGAGCAGCTCCTCGCCGGTCCGCGTGTCTTCCTTCTTCTCCTCGGACTTCACGATCGGCCAGATTCGCAACGCGGCCTGGACGAACGGGTCCTTCGACGCCTTGAGCTCGGCGGTCGTGCCCTTCTGCAGGAGCTCGAGCCGGAGCTTGTCATCCTCGAGGAGCTGCGCCTTGTACCAGGCGTCGAGCGTCTTATCGATGAACGCCTCGTCGATCTTCTGGCCCTTCTTCGCGTTCAGGAGCGTCGCGAGCCACGGCCGGTCGGCCTCGGGCAGCTGCGTCGCGCGCACGAGCGACAGCCGGAACGCGGCGCGATCGAGCGTGCGGTCGTAGTTCTTCGCGAACTGCTTCTGGCCCGACAGCGCGCGCGGCAGGTCGCGGTCCTGAAAGCCGGGCTTGCGATCGGCGTCCTTCTTCGCGCGCTCCTCGGCCCAGCGCGTGAGCGACAGCGCGGTCGACATCAACGACGAGCCGCGGAACGCAGCGGCGCGATCGAAATCGACGCGCGCGGTTCGGCGCTGGTCCTGCTCGAGTGCTTCGAGCTTGTCGATCGCCGCCTTGTACGCCTCGTTGCCGGGCTGCGCCGCCCAGTCCTTGGCCTTCTTGTCGAGGTCTTCCTTCTGCTTCAGCAGCTCGGGGTCCTTCTGCAGGCCGGCGAGGATGCCCTGGAACTTCGCGAGGGCGTTCTGGATGTACTGCTTCTGGACGCCGGCCTTGATCTTGGTCTCGCCCTCGTCGTTGAGGTGCGACTCGGCGAGCGCGTAGCGCTCCTGGTAGTACGCGATCATGTACGGATATGCCCACTCGACGTCGTGGCGGACCGACGATGCGGTCGCGAGGCGATTGGTGCGGCCCGGGTAGCCCGTCACCATCACGAAGTCGCCCGGCTTGAGGCCTGCGGTCGAGACCTTGAGGAAGTGCGCCGGGTGATACGGCACGTTGTCCTTCGAGTAGTCCGCCGGCTTGCCGTCCTTGCCGACGTATGCGCGATAGAACGACCAGTCGCCGGTGTGACGCGGCCAGCCCCAGTTGTCGACCTCGCCGCCGTAGTCGCCGATCGAGCGCTCGGGCGCGTAGACGAGGCGGACGTCGCGAATCTCGAGCATCTCGATCAGCTGGTAGAGACCACCGCCGAAAAAGCCCGACACCTGGCAGCGAATGCCCGGGCGATCCTTCTCGCATGCGGCGACGAGGCCCTTCTGCCGCTTCTCGGATTCTTCCTTGCGCGCGACCGGATCCTTGATCGCGTCGAGTCCCTCGCGCATGTCCTTCGTGACGTCCTTGTACGCCTGCACGACCATCACGCGCGCGGCCGGGCCGGCGCTCGGCTCGTCGGCCTGCGTCGCCGCGAGGAAGCCGTTCTCGACGTAGTCGTGCTTGTCGTCGGAGTTGTACTGCAGCGCGCCTTGCACGCAGTGATGGTTGGTGACGATGAGGCCTTCCGGCGACACGAACGAGCCGGTGCAGCCTCCGAGCGACACGACCGCGGACAGCGGCTCCTTGAGCGGATCGGAGAGCGCCTTGGCGTCGAGCGCCACGCCCATCTTCTGGAAGTTCTCGACGTGCTGCGGCAGGGTCATCTGCGACGGCATCCACATGCCGCCCGGATCCTGGTAGCTCTGGCGAAACGCCAGCGCCGGGTCCGGCTTGCGCGGTGTCGCGTCTTGGCCATCGTGGCCCGACGCGTGCTGGGTCGAGCCGAGCTCGTCGGTCGACGGGGTCGACGACACGTTCTTGTTGCCACCGCCGCACGCCGCGAGCAGCGTGACGCAGATGAGAGCGTTGCGTTTCATGGCGGCGACATACCACAGCCCCCCATCGACGACGCGGAGTATTCTGCTGCGACAGGGTGCGACAGACGGCTCAGCGAGCGGCCCGGTGGACCACCCCGCCCGTGAAATGCTGAAACGCGTCGGTGCCGGGTGGCGCGATCGCGAAGTCGATCGCGAGCTCGTCGTTGCCGTGCAGGTCGTACGTCAGCTTGAACCGCGGCGCGCCCGGAGCCGCGTCGCTGACCAGCTCGACGTGATTCTCGGCCGCGGTCACCGCGTACGCGATCACGTGGCCTTCGTTGTCGAAGTAGCTCGCACGCAGGCCGTCTTTCGCGGCGTAGATGACCATGAGGTCGTCGTGCGGCCCCTGCGGCGTGTCGTCGTGGTTGTGACGAACGAGGACCTTGCCGCCGAGCTCGGGGACGAGCGTGAAGCGGCCGGACGTGTGACGCGCCGGGTCGGTGCCTTGCCACGCGCCGATCAGCGGAGCGAGTGGGCGGAGCGCCGCGTCGGGCTCGGGCGCAGCCGGTGTCGGCTCCGGGGCGGGCGCCGGTGCGGTGGGCGCCGGACTCGCATGCATACAGGCGGCGAACGCGACACAAGCGAGAGCCTTCATCGCCGATCTCGTATCATGCTGCGTGCGATGACTCCGGCCGCCGCGCTCGCGAAGGTGCGAAAGCTGTGTTCGGCGCTGCCCGAGGTCAGCGAGCGGCCGAGCCACGGCTCGCCGGCGTTCCTCGTCGGCAAGAAGATGTTCGCGTACTTCCTGAACAACCACCACGGCGACGGCCGGCTCGCGCTGTGGTGCGGCGTCCCCGACGGCATGCAGCGCGCGCTCGTCGACAGCGATCCCGAGGTCTACTTCGTGCCGCCGTACGTCGGGCCCAGCGGCTGGGTCGGCGTGCGGCTCGATCGCGCGCTGCCGTGGCCGCAGATCGCGAGCGTGCTCGAGGCCGCGCACGCGCACAAGCGCGTCATTCGTCGAGCGCGAGGCTCGCGAAGAACGACCTGACCTCGTCGGCCGGGACCTTCTGGCGCGCCTCTTCGCCGAGATCGCGCACCTCGAGCAGCTCGTCGGGGATCTCGAGCAGGAACCGCGACGGCGTGCGCTGCACCGAGCGGCCGCGCGTCACGCGCGTGCAGGCGCGCGTCAGGTACAGCTTGCGCTGCGCGCGCGTGATGCCGACGTAGCACAGCCGGCGCTCCTCGCTGATGTCGGTCGCGTGATCCGGATCGGCGACATCGGAGACCTGCGGGTTCAGCGTGCGCGCGTGCGGCAAGAGCTCCTCTTCGAGCCCGATCAGGAACACGACCGGGAACTCGAGCCCCTTCGCGCCGTGCAACGTGGTCAGGATGACCCGCTCGCCCGAAGCTTCCTTCTTGTCGCTGGTCTCGAGCGTGAGCAGGCGCAGGTACTCGGCCAGCCCGTCGCGGCCGTTACCGCGCTCGGCGAACCGCGCGAGCGAGCCGAGCAGATTCTCGACGTTGTCGATGCGGCGCTGCGCGGCCGACAGGCTCGGCGAGGCCGCGCGCAGGTCGTCGTACAGCGCGACGTCGTCGATGAGCCCGCGCGTCGCGGCGACCACATCCATCCCCGAGTCGATCCCGGCGCCGAGCCGCGACACCGCGTTGCGGAACGAGTCGATGCCGGCGCGCGCGCCGCCGTGCGCGTCGACCTGGGCCAGCGCGTCCCACAGCGTCGCGTGCTTCGCGTGCGCGGCGGCGACCAGCTTCTCGACCGTGGTCGCGCCGATCCCGCGCGCCGGGTAGTTCAGCACGCGGCGCAGCGCGAGCTCGTCGCGCGGGTTGAGCGCGACCCGCAGGTACGCGATCACGTCTTTCACTTCCTTGCGCTCGAAGAACTGCTGGCCGCCGTACATCACGTACGGCACCTCGGCCGCGCGCAGCTCCTCCTCGAGCACCTTCGCCTGCAGGTTCGAGCGATAGAGCACGGCGACGTCGCTCCACGGCCGGCCGTCGTCGCGGAGCCGGCGGATCTCGCGCGCGATCCACTTTGCTTCGTCCTCGGCGGTGGCCGCCACGGCGTGCGTGATCGCGTCGCCCTCGCCGACGTTCGACCACAGCGTCTTGCCGTGGCGCTTCGTGTTGTGCGCGATCACCTGGTTCGCGGCCGCGAGGATCGTCTTGGTCGAGCGATAGTTTTGCTCGAGCTTGACCACCTTCGCGCCGGCGAACAGCTCGGCGAAGCGCAGGATGTTGGTCGGATCGGCGCCGCGCCAGCTGTAGATCGACTGGTCGTCGTCGCCGACCACGACCAGGTTCTGATGCGGCGACACGAGGTGCCGCACCATCTCGAGCTGCGCGCGGTTCGTGTCCTGGAACTCGTCGACCATCACGTACTCGAAGCGCTCGGCCCAGCGCCGTCCGACCTCCGGATCGCGCTGCCACAGCCGCACCGGCTCGACGATCAGATCGTCGAAGTCGAACGCGGCACACGCGCGCAGCGTGTCCTGATACTTCGGATACACGTGCGCGGTGATCTCGTCGTAGTCGTCGGCGGGGTTGCCCGCAAATTCGTCGGGCGACACGAACGCGTTCTTCGCGAGCGAGATCCGCGTCGCGACCGCCTTCGCGTCGTAGCGGCGGTCGCCATCGTGGATCGTGCGCATCGCCTCGCGCACCGCGCCGATCGAATCGGCTTGATCGTAGATCGCGAACCCGCGCGGCAACCCGAGCGCCTTGCGCTCGCTGCGCAGGACGTGCAGGCCGAGCGCGTGGAACGTGCCGATCGACAGCTCGCGCGCGAGGTGCCGGTCGCGCAGCAGATGGCCGATGCGCTCGCGCATCTCCTCGGCTGCCTTGTTCGTGAACGTGACCGCGCAGATCGCGCGCGGCGACACGCCCTGCGCGAGCAGGTGCGCGATCCGGAACGTGATCACGCGCGTCTTGCCCGAGCCCGCGCCGGCGAGCACCAGCATCGGCCCGCTGCCGTGGCTCGCCGCCTCGCGCTGCGGCGGGTTGAGCTGGCTCAGGTCGACCACGAAGACGTCACGCTACGGATCTGCGCGCGCGCCGTCAACGGCCGCGCTACGCTCCGGACGTGGATCGATACGACGCGCTCGTCGCGGCGCTGCGCGAGGAGATCCCCGGCTTCCGCATCGTGCGCAAGGACGACTCGCGGCTGCACCGCGCGATCGACGTCGCGCTGCGCGCGGTCACGTTCGGCCGCATGCGCGACTACCTCGCGCAGTACCAGACGACGATCGGCCGCACCGTGTACGTGACCTCGGACTGGGACGACTGGCCGGCCGACCGGCGCTACGTCACGCTGCGCCACGAGGCGATCCACCTGCGGCAATTTCGCAAGCTCACGCTGCCGGTGATGGCGCTTCTATATCTGCTCGTGCCGCTGCCGATGGGGCTCGCGTACTTCCGTGCGCGGTTCGAGATGGAGGCGTACGCCGAATCGATCCGAGCCGCCGCCGAGGTGTGGGGGCCGGCCGAGCCGCGCCGCGCCGAGTTTCGCGCCCACGTCGTTTCGCAGTTTCTCGGCGCGTCGTACGGCTGGATGTGGCCTTTTCGTCGCGCCGTCGAACGGTGGTACGATCGCGTCCTCGCCACTTTGGTTGATACGTGAACGACCCGATCGTAGGCATCGACCTGGGCACGTCGAACACGGTCGTCGCCCACGCCGACGACGCCGGCACGGTGCGCGTGCTCGCCGATCCGAGCGGCTACAAGATCCATCCGTCGGTGGTGTCGTTCCATCCGAACGGCGGCGTCGTGGTCGGCGCGGCCGCGAAGCAGCGCAAGGTCATCGACCCGAAGAACACGATCTTCTCGATCAAGCGCTTGATCGGCCGCAGCTTCGATTCGCCCGAGGTGCAGATCGCGAAGCAGCGCATGCCGTACGTGATCGAGCCCGGCGAAAAAGGTGCGCCGGCGGTCGTCACGCGCGCCGGCAAGTACGCGGTGCCGGAGATCTCCGCGATCGTGCTCGACTACGCGCGCGGGATCGCGGCCGCGCAGCTCGAAGCCGAGGTCGGGCGCGCGGTCGTCACCGTGCCGGCGAGCTTCAACGACGCGCAGCGCTCGGCGACCGCGACGTCGGGAGCGATCGCCGGGCTCACGATCGTGCGCGTGCTCAACGAGCCGACGGCGGCGGCGCTCGCGTACGGCCACACGCGCAACCTGCGCGAGGTCATCGCGGTGTACGACTTCGGCGGCGGCACGTTCGACATCACGCTGTTGCGCCTGCAAGACCAGGTCTACGAGGTGCTCGGCACGGCCGGAGACACGTTCCTCGGCGGCGACGATCTCGACGAGCGCCTCGTCGATCGGATGGTCGACAAGTTCCTCGCCGAGAATCGCGTCGATCTGCGCCAGAACGAGGTCTCGATGATGCGGCTGCGCGCCGTCGCCGAGCAGACGAAGATCGAGCTGTCGCGGCGGTCGCGCGCGGTCGTGAAGATCGACGAGATCGCGTACGGTCCGCGCGGTAAGCCGCTCGATCTGCAGATCGAGATCACGCGCGACGAGTTCGTGTCGCAGGTCGCCGACATCATCGATCGTACGTTCCCGGTCTGCGCGGAGGCGCTCAAGTACGCGCAGCTCACGACCGATCACATCGACGACGTGATCCTCGTCGGCGGCACGACCAAGATCCCGTACGTGCGCGATCAGGTGACCAAGTTCTTCGCGAAGGCGCCGCGCACCGACGTCAACCCCGAAGACGCGGTCGCGATCGGCGCCGCGCTGCAGGCGAGCGCGCTCGATCGCGTGCTCAAACGCGGGCGCGTATCTCGCACGACCGCGGCGCGCCAGGCCGCGCAGCAAGACGAGGAGACGACCGCCGCTGGCGCGTTGATCCTCGGCGACGAGTCGATGGCCGGCGACACGGTCACGCGCGAGCACGCCGATCCCGGCAGTGCGCCGATCGATGCCGACCGCGTGATCGACGAGCTCACGCTCGACACCCGGCCGCGGCCGCGCCAGACGGCCGACTACGCCGAGATCCCGGCGGTGCGCTCGAACCAGGAGGTGCGCCTCGAGCGCCCGGTCGAGCGCGGCCGCCATCACGATCAGTTCGAGGAGCGCACGCCGGCGCCCGGATCGGTGCCGCCGCAGAACGCGCCCGGTGCCGCGCCGCTCGGTCGGCTCGCACGCCCCGCCACCGCACCGACGATGGCGGAAGGCGCGAAGACGCTGCCGATCGGCTCGTCGCGGCCGCCTCCGCCGCCGCAGCAGGCCGTGCCGCAACCGGTCGCGCCCGCTCGCACGCGTGCGATGCCGATCCCGCGGCCACCCGCGCCGTCGCCGGCGGTCCCGGTCGCGCCGGCGCAGGCACCGACGCTGATGATCGAAAGCCCCGGCTTCGCCGGAGCGCGCAGCGACGCGGAGCGTCGCGGAGTATCGATCGAAAGCTCCGGCTTCGCCGGAGCGCGCAGCGACGCGGAGCGTCGCGGAGTATCGATCGAAAGCTCCGGCTTCGCCGGAGCGCGCAGCGACGCGGAGCGTCGCGGAGTGTCGATCGAGCCGTCGCCGGCACCGCCGCCGTCGCCGGCGTCGACCTCGCCGGGCATGGGACCGGCGCCCGGCACGACGGCGCCGACGCTCGTCGTGCCGCCGCCCTCACCCGCGATCACCGCGCCCGGGTTCGCGCCGCCGCCACCGCTGCACTCGGCCGTGACAACGGCGCCCGGGTTCGGCGCTCCGGCGTTGCCGCCGAACGTCGGCGGCTATCCGGTGATGCACTCGCCGGTCGTGCTCGACGTGACGCCGCGCGGGCTCGGCATCGCCACCGTCGCCGGATTTTGCGAGGAGTTGATCCGCCGCAACTCTCGCGTGCCGACCGAGATCCGCAAGCTGTTCACGACGTCGCGCGATCTCCAGGATGCGGTGCGCATCATCGTCGTGCAGGGCGAATCGCGGCGCATGGATCAAAACGTCGTGATCGGCGACCTCCGGCTCGAGAACCTGCCCCCCCGCGCGCGCGGCGAGACGTCGATCGAGGTGACGTTCGCGCTCGACGCGTCCGGAATTCTCCAGGTGCGCGCTCGCGACGCGCAGACCGGCCGCGAGCAGCGCGCTTCGCTCGACGTCGTCGGCTCGATGCCGGCCGAGGACGTCGCGGCGTCGCGCGAGCGCCTGCAATCGCTGAGGCGTTAGGTCATCGGGAACGGCTTGGTGCCGGTCATCGTCGGGCCAGTCATGCCGGCCGGATTGTTCGCCGGGATCGTGAACGTCGCGGTGCGCAGCACGCCCGGGCCGGAATCGGTCGGCATCTGGATCGGACGGTTGATCACGACCATCGTCGCCGTGACCTCGGTCGCCGTGACCTGCACGTAGCCGTAGCCTTGCGAGTTCGAGTCGGCGTACAGCAGGTGCGGATTGACCGTCGGATCGTATGCCGACTCGGCCGTCGGCAGATCGAGCGTCTGCGCGTACGTGAGCGATGCGCCGAGGCCGTGCAACAGCGTCATGTTGAGCGTGTTCTGGAACGCGGGTCCGGCGGGCGTGGCCGTCGTCGCGTCGACCGTCACGAACGACCGCAGCTGCGCCGGGAGCGCGCGCGTCGCGGCCTCGTAGAACGAGAACAGCGAGTTCGAGCTGATGCCGGGCACGACGAGCTCGTTCGCGATCGGCGTCGGCTCCGCCGAATCGAAGTCGTCCATCACGATGCCGGCGAACGTCGCATGGATGTCGCCGCTGAGCAGCACGACGTTCGAGATGTCGTTGTCGCGCAGGAAGCCCATCAGCTCGACGCGCTCGCTCGGGTAGCCGTCCCAGCCGTCGCCGTCCATCACGCGATCGACACCGAGCGCGTTCATGAAGTTGTTGATCAAGAACCGCATCATGATCACTTCGTTCGCCCACAGCCGCCACGTCGCGGTCGAAGCCATCATGGTGTCCTTCCACCATTGCTTCTGCGCCGCGCCGAGCATCGTGCCGACCGGCGACGCGACGCGCGGGTTCGGATAGCCGTCGACCATCGCCGGCGGGCTGCCTCCGTTCGCGGTCATACCTTCGTCGAAGACCTGCACCATGTTGATGGGCAGCACGTTTCGCGGATTGAAGAACAGTGGCGCGACCGCGACCTCTTCCGGAATCGCGTGGTCGCTGCGGTACGAGCGCTGGTCGGTGATGATGAGATCGACGTTCGCGCCCCAGCCGAGCGAGCGATAGATCGTGATCGCGCCGATCGCGGCGACGTTGTTCGGTTCCTCGACGAAGTTGTCGGCGTCGGGATCGATGAACGCCGCGTCCATCACGCCGCCGGCGACCGGCGTGAAGTCCACCGCATCGCCGTCGGTGGTCAGATCTTGCGCGCCGGTCAGGAGCGCCGGGATGTACTCGAACCAGGCCTGGCTCGCGGCGTAGCGGCGGGTCTGCGACGGCTCGTCGAGCGATTCGTGGTTGTCGTAGTTCGCCATCGACTGCCAGCAGTCGTCGGTGAACTCGTGATCGTCCCAGGTGTGGACGAACGGCCAGCGCGCGCGCGCCGCCATCATGTCCGGATCGGACAGGAACGTCTGGTACAGGCTGCGGTAGTCGTCGAGCGTCGCCGCAAACACGTTGCCGCCGTTCGCGCCGCCGCCGGATGGCAGCGCCGGCACCAGGCGCTGGCTGCCGTCGGCGTTCGTGATCGTGATCGGGTTGAAGCTGTCGTCGAGCGCCTTCTGGAAGTCCGAGTTGACGGTCTCGTAGATCACGTCGCCGACGTGGAGCACGAAGTGGATCTGATCGGCGGGATCGCGTGCGGCGTCGTCGATCAACATCTGGCGAAGCGCGCCGTAGTTGCCCGCCTGGTAGTCCTGGCACGTCACCCACGCGATGTTGACCTGGCCGGTATCGGCCGGATCCGGCGCGGTGCGCGTCTGGCCGACGACCATGTCGGTGCCGACGCGGAACCGGTAGTAGTACGCCGTGCCGGACTGCAAACCGGTGACGAGCACGCGCACGCAGTGGTCGCTGACGAAGGTCGCGGTCAGATACATCGTGACGACGATGTTGCCGAAGCCGGAGTCGCTCGCGACCTCGAGCGTGACGACGACGGCCTCGGCGCCACCGTCGCCGGGAAGCGCGCGCGTCCACAGCACGACCGAGTCCGGCTGCGGATCGCCGGATGCGACTCCTTGCGGGAACGTCGCGGTCGACGGCGGGCCACCGCCGCCATCGGGCTGCGGCTTGCTGCTGCTGCCGCAACCGGGGATACCGGAGAGCGTCGCCCCGGCCACGAACCACCCTGCACCACGAAGGAAGTCTCGGCGCTTCATGTCGCCATGATACGCACACTCTCGCGCGCGTTGGCGCTACTGGCCCGCAGACTTCTTGGCGTTATCGCACCACGGCATCTTGATCGACCGCTTCTCGGCGAGCAGCTTCGGATCGAGCACGCCGAACTCGCCGAGCCGGTCGCCGCGCAGCATCACGAGCAGGTTGGTCTTGCCCATCACTGCGGTCGCCCCCATCAGGGCGCCGTACTCCTTCGCGATCGAGTCCTTGCACTTGTCGGTGACCTTGTCGCCGTCGTGCCAGAACGCGTCGACCTCGTCGCCCTTGCACGCGAGCTTGCCGATCTTGCGCACCGCCTTCGCGCGCCTGCCGGTCGAGATCTCGAAGCTCGTGAGCGTCTCCATGCCACGCTCGGCGACGCCGACGTGATCGGGATCGAGCAGCGAGAACGAGCCGTGATAGGTCGACAGCGGATCCTTGCCGCCGATGCCGACGAGCGGACCGACCGCGGTGCCGTCGGCCTTGAACTGCCACACCGCCGCGTACGGGCCTTGATCGGCGCCCTCGACGAAGATCGTGTCGCCGATGAAGTGCACGGCGATCGGATCGTTCGTGAGGCCCTTGTCGCCGCGGATCGGAAACGACGAGGTGTGGGACTTGTCGGCGGCGTCGAAGATGTGAACGTCGTCGCCGACCAGCACCGCGACCTTCTTGCCGTCGAGGCTCCAGCTCATGTGCGCGATCTTGATGCCGGCGATCTTTGCCTCCTTCGGCATGCAGAAGCCGCGCGCACAGCGGTCGTCGAGCAACACGTCGATGTTCGAGCCGGGAAGCGGTGCCGCATCGGTGTACGTCAACGCGCCGGTGTCGAGCGCGACCTTCCAGCAGCCGACAGCGCCGAGCAGGCGCGACCGATCGGTGTCGATCGCACACACCTCGACGCCCTTGCCGCCGTCGACGGCCGCGAATTCGAGGCGCGGCGCGCTGTCGTCCTTGAGCGCGACCGGCAAGCAGCTCGAGCCGTCGGGCACGATCGCGAGCGCGAGCGCGTGCCGCTTGGTCTCGCGATCGGCCTCGGTCTCGGGCGGCGGCGGCTTCGACGCCTGGTCGTCCTTCGGTGCCGGCTTGTGCGGGTGCTTGTCACCGCCGCCGCACGCGACGAGCGCAGCGACGACGAGCAGGTAGCGGACCATGCGATCGTTGTACGCCCCGGATGGAGCTGATACAAGGAGGCGTGGCGCGTCGGACGAAGCTCGAGCGCAACACGAAAGAGACGCAGATCGCCGTCGAGCTCGAGCTCGATGGCAGCGGCAAGCGGGCGATCGCGACGCCGGTGCCGTTCCTTTCGCACATGCTCGACGCGTTCGCGCGCCACGGCCAGTTCGATCTCGACGTCCGCGCCGCCGGCGACATCGAGATCGACGGCCATCACACGATCGAGGACATCGGGCTCGTGCTCGGCGGCGCGTTCGAGCAAGCGCTCGGCGACCGCGCCGGCATCGTGCGGTTCGGCTCCGCGACGCTGCCGATGGACGAGGTGCTCGCGACCGTCGCGGTCGACTTCTCGGGCCGCCCGGCGTTCGTGTGGCGCGTGCAAGGTCTCGAGGGCAAGTGGATCGGCGACTTCGATTGCGAGCTCGCTCGCGAGTTTTTCGCAGCGTTCGCGACCAAGGCGCCGTGTAACCTGCATGTCGTGTTGCACTACGGAGGCAACGCGCATCACACGATCGAGTGCATCTTCAAAGCGTTCGCTCGTGCGTGCGACGCGGCGACGCAGATCGATCCGCGCCTCGGCGGGGCGGTGCCATCGACGAAGGGCTCGCTCGGGTAGCCGGCGGCTCGAGTTGCCGATCGTTGCGAAAATGGACTGCGCACGAGCGTAACTGCGCGTGATCGAGCTGGCCCCGATGTTGCTGACGCGGGGCGGCATGAATCGCTTGCGCTACCTCGTGTTCCTCTCTGCCGCGCTCGCGGCGTGTACGACCGATCCGCGTCCCGATGATCCGGGCTACGCCGAGGCGGGCGGCAAGGCCGACGGCGCGTGGTGCCACATCAACTTCTGGAGCGTCGAGGGCACGAACATTCGCGTCGACTACCAGATCGCGACGTCGCTGGTGGATCAGAGCTACGACCAGAACGCGCAGCCGACGTGGCTCAACGTGCAGCGCGACGACCTCGACAGCGCGAACGCGGTACACGTGTGGATCGGCGACCAGACGTACTGGGAGCCCGAAGGCTACGAGGCCGCGCTGCAGTGGAACGAGCTGCAGACCGGGCCCGATACCTCGATCGATCTCTATCGCAGCCCCGACGACACGCGGTTCACCGGCCAGCTCTCGGCCGGCCTGGCGATCTCGCACATCATCGAAGGCGACGACAAGCCGACATGGCACGCCCATCAGTTCGCGATCGAGATCGACGGCAACTGGCAGACCGATCCGGTCAGCGGCACCCACAACTTCCTCGCAACCCGCCTCGACGAGTGTGCACAATGAACCGCTTCCAAGCTTTCGTTCTCGTGGCCGCGCTCGCGGCGTGTACGACCAGCGCTCGGCCCGACGATCCCGCGTACGACCTGACCGGCGGCAAGGCCGATAGCAACTGGTGCCACGTCAACTTCGACAGTGTCGAAGGCGCGAACATCCGCGTCGACTATCAGATCGCGGATTCCGAGCCCAACGATGGCGCGGAATACGTCCAGACCGCGAACCCGGTCTGGTTGAACGTCCAGCGCGACGATCTCGCGAGCGCGAGCTCCGTGCTGGTGTGGATCGGCGACGAGACTTACATCGATCCGCTCGGTTACCAGGAATCGCTGCAGTACGGCGAGGTCCACGACAACGGCGGCGCGACGACGAATCTGTACCGCAGCGAAGATGCGACGCGGTTCACGAGCCAGGTCGCGGCCGGTCTGCCGATCTCGGAGGCGTACGAAGGCGACGACGTCGCGACCCTGCACGCGCATCAGTTCGCGATCGAGATCGACGGCAACTGGCAGACCGACCCGATCAGCGGCGTGCACAACTTCCTCGCGACCTATCTCGGCAGCTGCGGTAACTGAGTCATACTGCGTGCGGTGATCGCGATCGTCGACGCGTGCTCGGGCAATCTGCGCTCGGTCGCGCGCGCGATCGCGCATGTCGGTGGCGACGTCGTCGTCACGCGCGATCCCGACGTGGTCCGGCGCGCCGACCAGATCGTGGTGCCCGGGCAAGGCGCGTTCGACGTGTTCATGCGCGGGCTGGCCGAGCGCTCGCTCGGCGATGCGCTGCGCGAGACGATCGCCGCCGGCAAGCCATACCTCGGGATCTGCTTGGGGCTCCAGGTCTTGTTCGAGCACTCCGAGGAAGGGGATTGCGCCGGCCTCGGCGTGCTCGCCGGAGGCGTGACGCGGCTCGCGCCGGCCGATCGGCGCCTCAAGATCCCGCACATGGGCTGGAACCGCGTGCACGGCCGCGCGCCGGGCATCGCCGACGGCGCGTATGTCTACTTCGTGCACTCGTATCGCGCGGTGCCAGCCGATCGCTCGATCGTCGCGCTCGAAGCCGAGCACGGCGAACGCTTCTGCGCCGCGATCCACACGCGCAACCTGTTCGCGTGCCAGTTTCATCCCGAGAAGAGCCAGGCGGTCGGGCTCGCGCTGCTCGAGGACTTCGTCGCATGAAGCTCCTGCCCGCGATCGACCTGCTCGGCGGCCGCGCGGTGCGGCTCGAAGCGGGCCGGCGCGACCGCGCGACCGTGTTTCACGAGCGGCCGGTCGAGCTCGTCGCCGAGCTCGCGCGCGGCGGCGCCGATCGGCTGCACGTGGTCGACCTCGACGGCGCGTTCGGCGAGCTGCCGCAGCGCGCCTTGCTACGCGAGATCATCGCGGCGTCGCCGATTCCGGTCGAGGTCGGCGGCGGAATTCGCGACGCGGCGGCGATCGAGGAGGTGCTCGCAGCAGGTGCCGCCTTCGTCGTGCTCGGCACCGCGGCCGTGCGCGAGCCCGCGCTCGTCGAAGCGGCGTGCCGCGCGCATCCCGGCCGCGTGATCGTCGCGGTCGACGCGGACGCCGGCGTGGTTGCGGTCGACGGCTGGACCGCGAGCGGCGGCGTCACCGCGATCGAGCTCGGCCGGCGCGCCGCCGGCTGGGGCGCGGCCGCGCTGCTCTACACCGACGTCGCGCGCGACGGCCTGCGCGTCGGGCCGAATGTCGAGCTGACGAGCGAGCTCGCGCGCGCCGTGACATGCGAAGTGATCGCGTCGGGCGGAGTCGGCTCGCTCGACGATCTCGCGCGGCTGCGCGAGGCCGGCATCGCCGCGGTCGTGGTCGGCCGCGCGCTGTACGATCGCCGCTTCACGATCGCAGAAGCCGCCGAGGTCGCGCATGCTCGCGCGTAGGATCGTGCCGTGCCTCGACGTCAAGGACGGCCGCGTCGTCAAAGGCACCAACTTCGTGCAGCTGCGAGACGCCGGCGATCCGGTCGAGCAAGCGGCCGCGTACGACGCGCAGGGTGCCGACGAGATCTGCTACCTCGACATCTCGGCGTCGCCCGAAGGCCGCGCGACGCTCGTCGATGTCGTCGCGCGCACGGCCGATCAGGTGTTCGCGCCGCTCACGGTCGGCGGCGGCGTGCGATCGATCGGCGATGCCGAGCGCCTGCTCGAGGCCGGCGCCGACAAGATCGCGGTCAACACCGCGGCGATCCGCACGCCGCAGCTCGTCGCCGACATCGCGGCACGGTTCGGCAATCAGGCGATCGTGGTCGCGGTCGATGCCAAGCGGCGCGGCCCACAGGCCTGGGAGGTCTACAGCCACGGCGGCCGCACGCCGGAAGGGCTCGACGCGCTCGCGTGGTGCCGGCGCGTCGCCGAGCTCGGCGCCGGCGAGCTGCTCGTCACGAGCATGGATCGCGACGGCACCGGCCTCGGCTACGACGTCGAGCTCGTGGGCGCGGTCGCGACCGGGGTGTCGGTGCCCGTGATCGCCTCGGGCGGGGTCGGCGAGCTCGCGCACCTGGCCGAGGGGCTCGCGGCCGGCGCCGATGCCGTGCTCGCGGCGTCGATCTTCCACTTCGGCCGCCACACGATCGGCGAGGCCAAGGCGTTTCTTGCGGCGCGCGGGATCGCCGTGCGAAGTTGACCGCGTGAAGTGGGACGAGCACGGCCTGGTCCCGTGCGTCGCGCAAGACGCGACGACCGGCGCGGTGCTGATGGTGGCGTGGATGAACGCCGAGGCGCTGCGGCTCACGAAGGAGACCGGCTTCGTGCACTTCTGGTCGCGCTCGCGACAGGAGCTGTGGAAGAAGGGCGGCACGAGCGGCCACACGCTCGAGCTCGTCGAGCTGCGCGAGGATTGCGATGCCGACACGCTGCTCGCGCGGGTCAAGCCAGCCGGTCCTGCGTGTCACACCGGTGCGCCAACCTGCTTCGGCGTGCCGCTCGCGACGATCCTCGACCAGCTCGCGGCCACGCTCGCCGCGCGCCGCGACTCCGCGACGGGCGAGAACAGCTACACGAAGTCGCTGCTCGACGCCGGCTGGCCGAAGATCCTCGCGAAGATCGCCGAGGAGCACGGCGAGCTCGCCGCCGAGCTGCCGGCCGGCCCCGACGACGCGGTCGTGCACGAGACCGCGGATCTGCTGTTTCACGTCATGGTCGGGCTGACCGCGCGCGGGATCGCGATCGACCGCGTGCTCGCCGAGCTCGCGCGCCGGTTCGGCACGAGCGGCCACGCCGAGAAAGCCGCGCGACCGAAATGATCGATCTGCTCGCACCGGGCGGCGGGCTCGCCCGCGCGATCCCGCACTACGAAGATCGCGCCGAGCAGCGCGCGATGTCGGCGGCGGTGACGCGCGCGCTCGACGAAGCGCGTCCGCTGATCGTCGAAGCCGGCACCGGCACCGGCAAGACGCTCGCGTACCTCGTGCCCGCGCTCGAGAGCGGCAAGCGCGTCGTGGTCTCGACCGGGACGCGCGCGCTGCAAGATCAGATCGCGCGCCACGACATCCCGCTCCTGCGCACGATCGTCGCGCGGCCGTTCACCGCGGTCGTGCTCAAGGGCGTCGCGAACTACGTGTGCCGGCGCAAGCTGGCCGAAGCCGCACCGCACGCGCCGAACGTGCAAGGCATCGTGGACTGGGCCGAGCACTCGGAGACCGGCGATCGCGCCGAGGTCGAGTGGCTGCCCGAATCGGCGCCGATCTGGACCGACGTCACGACCACGCCCGACGCGCGCATCGGCCCGCGCTGCCCGTACTTCGAGCGCTGCTTCGTGACCCAGGCGCGCCGGCTCGCGGAACGCGCCGATCTGATCCTCGTCAACCATCACCTGTATTTTGCCGACCGCGCGCTCCGCGCGGCCGCGCCGGGCGCGAAGGTGCTGCCCGAGCACGACGCGGTGATCTTCGACGAGGCCCATCAGCTCGAGGACGTCGCCACCGAGCACTTCGGCGCGCGGATCTCGACCCACGCGCTCGCCCAGCTCGTGCGCGACGCCCATCTCGCGCTCGTCCACCTGCCGCTATGGACCGGGCGCACCGCCGACGACGTGATCCGCGCGGTCGAGCGCGCCGGCGCCACGTTGTTCGCGCACGTGCGCGGCGCGCTCGTCGGCGATGCCGATCGGGTGCCGCTCCCCGACGGCTTGTTCGACCATCCCGAACGGCAACGCGCGTGGTTCCAGCTCGACACCGCGCTCGAAGAGCTCGCGCGCACAGCCGACGCCGAAGGCGAGCCGGCGCCCGATGCCGAAGAGGATGGCGCGCGCGCCGCCCTGGCCGGGCTCGCGCGCCGCGCGCGAGGGCTGCGCGACGACCTCGCGATGATCGCCGAGCAGCGCGGCAAGAGCCACGTGTACTGGGGCGAGGCGCGCGCGACCGGCACCGCGCTCACCGCATCGCCGATCGAGGTCGGCGAGCTCGTGCGCCGCCACGTCGTCACGGCCGGGCCGACCGCGATCTTCACCTCGGCGACGTTGGCAACCGCCGCGACGTCCGTCGCCAAGGATCCGGTGACGCAGGCCGCGACCGCCGGCGAGTTCGCGTATTCGCGCGCGCGGCTCGGGCTGGCAGATGCGGACGAGCTGCTCGTGCCGTCGCCGTTCGACTACGCGCGCCAGGCGATGCTGTACGTGCCGCGCGATCTGCCGGCGCCCGGCGAGAGCCGCGGCGCGGCCGGGGCGCGCGGCGGAGCATCGAGCGACGATTCGTTCGCGGCCGCGGCGGCCGCGCGCACGCTCGAGCTGCTCGCGCTGACGTCGGGCCGCGCGTTCCTGTTGTTCACGTCGCACCGCGCCCTTCGCGAGGCCGCCGCGCGGCTCGCCGATCTGCCGTATCCGCGGCTCGTCCAGGGCGATGCGCCGCGGGCGACGCTCGTCGATCGCTTCCGCGCGACGCCCGGCGCCGTGCTGTTCGGCACCGCGTCGTTCTGGGAAGGCGTCGACGTGCCGGGCGACGCGCTCAGCCTTGTCGTGATCGACAAGCTGCCGTTCGCGCCCCACGTCGATCCGCTCGTCGCCGCGCGCATGCAAGCGTGCGCCGAGCGCGGCGGCGATCCGTTCGCCGAGCTGCAGCTACCGGCCGCGGCGCTCGCGCTCAAGCAGGGCTTCGGCCGGTTGATCCGCCGTCGCGACGATCGCGGCATCGTCGCGATCCTCGACAGCCGCATCGTGACCAGGACCTACGGCCGCGTGTTCCTCGACACGCTGCCCACCGGTCTGCCGCGCACGTCGGCGCTCGAGCAGGTGCGGCGGTGGTGGCTCACCACGTCGTCGTGACCAGCTCGCAGCGCTGATCGGCGACGCGTGCGAGCAGCGGCCTCGCCTGCTCGAACAGGTCCGCGAGCGGCTCGAGCGCGAACCGGCGCTCGAGCAGCCGCGGGTGCGGTAGCTCGAGCTCGGGCGTGCGCAGCGTGCGCGCCCCCCACGCGAGCACGTCGAGATCGATCGCGCGCGGGCCTCCGCGCGCTTCGCCCCGGCGGTCGCGGCCGAGCAAGCGCTCGAGCTCCAAGATCGTCGCGATCAACTCGGCGGGCGTACCGTCGCGATAGCGCACGCGCACGGCCGTGTTGAGAAAATCCGGCTGCGCCGGGCCGCTAGCGCGCGGGCCCGCGCCGTGCGCGGGGCCGACCCACGCCGTGCGATACAGCGGCGCCGACTTCACGGCGCCGAGCTGCGCGAGCGCCTCGCGAGCGCGCACGAACCGCGCGACGATCGCCGCCTCGCCGCCGACGTTCCCGCCGAGGCCGATCACGAGCGCGTCGTCGGGCAGCGCGATCACGGCCGCGCGATCACCGGATTCTTCAGCACGCCGATGCCTTCGATCTCGATCTCGACGACATCGCCGACCGCCAGATTGCCGACGCCCGACGGCGTCCCGGTCGTGATCAGGTCGCCCTCTTCGAGCGTGACGTGCGCGCTCACGAACGCGATCAACGCCGGGACGTCGAAGATGAGATCGGCCGTGGTCGAGTCCTGCTTGACGACGCCGTTGACGCGCGTCTGGATCTTCAGCCGCGACGGATCCAGGCCCGGCACGATGCGCGGCCCGACCGGGCAGAACGTGTCGAAGCCCTTCGCGCGCGCCCATTGACCGTCTTTTTTCTGCAGATCCCGGACGGTGACATCGTTCACGCACGTGAATCCGGCGACGACCTCGAGCGCGCGCTCCCGCGTCACTCGCTTCGCCCGCCTGCCGATCACGACCCCGAGCTCGCCTTCGTAGTCGACCCGCTCGTAGCCGGCCGGTCGCTCGATCGCCGCTCCGTCGAGGATCAGCGCCGACGGAGGTTTCAGGAACATGAGCGGCTCTTCCGGGAGGCCCTTGCCCATCTCGACCGCGTGCGCGCGGTAGTTGACGCCGATGCCGATGATCTTGGTCGGATGAAGCATGCAAGGAAAGGTAGGACACCGGCGGACCAGTGTCATTGATCGATACCGTTACCGACCGTACAATTGAGAGGATGGGCCGGGCTCCCCAACCAGGAGGGCCACAACGTGTATCCGCGCACGTTGTGCCGAAGGCGAAGCCATTTTCGGAGGACGACCCAGACGAGAAGACCACGCTCGATCCGGACAAGTCCGCATCGGCCTGGGAAGACGAAGCGAGCACGACGGTCGAACAAGGCGAGGTCGCCGACAAGATCCGCGCGCTCGGCGTCGATCCGTCGCCGCTCGCGACGCCGTTGCGCCCGATCACCGGCCTCACCAACACCGGAGCGAACGCGCTCGAAGAGCCCACCGTCGACGATCAGCACGCGCCCGCGTTGTCGCTGACCCCACCGGCTGTCGATCCGGCCCGGCTCGTGATCACCCAGGGCAACGACACCGGTCGCACGCTCGAGGTCAGCCCCGGCAAGGCCTACACGATCGGCCGCGGCCTCGATAACGACTTCGTGCTCACGGACATCGCGGTGTCGCGCAAGCACTTCGACCTGCGCCACGAAGGCGGCGCGTGGATCGTCGTCGACCGCGGCTCGGGCAACGGCACGATCGTCAACGGCAACATCGAGGACAACCCGTTCATGCTCGCGAACGGCGACTCGATCGAGATCGGCAACACGACGTTCCGGTTCGAGTACGCCAACGGTGCGATCCGCAGCCCGGTCTTCACCGCCGAGGACGACGACGACGAGATGTCGACCGTCGCGGGCAAGCCGCTGCGCGCGCAGGAGGAGGCCGCGACCCCGCTCGCGCGACCCGATGGCCGCGAGCGCCCCAAGACCATGCCGCCGCCGCCCGCGCCGCTGCGGAGCGGGCCGAGCGCGCAACCGTACGCGTCACCGCTGGCTCCGCCGCCGAACGTGATGCCGGCGTCGACGATGCCGCTGCCGCAGATGGCGAGCCGGCCGCCGATCGCGGGCCCCGGTCAACCGACGATGCTCGGTGATGCCCAGGGCCTGCCGAACATGATGCCGACGACGCTGCCCGGCCAGATGCCGCCGCGTCCCTCGGGCTATCCGCAGGCGACCGAGATCCCGCCGCATTCGATGCACGCGATCATGCAGATCGCGGCCGGTCAAGGCCGCAGCGATCCGTCGACCGCGCACGTGCCGCCGACGCCGTTCAATCCGATGCCGGCGGCGGTCCAGCTGCGCCAGTACGTGCAGCCGCAGCTCAATCGGCGCACGAAGATCGCGCTCGCCGCCGCGGGACTGTCGGCGTTCGCCGCGATCCTCACGGTCGCGATCCTGAAGTCGGGCAGCGCGCCCGAAGTGCCGAGCGCGACGCCAACCGAAGCCCCGGCGAAGACTGCCACCGCGACGCCGGACCCGCCTCCACCGGCGCCGACGCCGACGCCCACCGCGCCGACCCCGATTGCGACCGCGCCCTCCACGCCCGCGCCCGTAGCGCCCGTGCCGACGCCCATCAAGCAGCCTGATCCGCCGAAGGTCGCGGTCGCAACGCCGACGCCGACGCCGACGCCGACGCCGACGCCGACGCCAACGCCCGCGAAGCATCCCGATCCGCCGAAGGCGACGCCGGTCAAGCAACCGGATCCGCCGAAGACCGCGCCTGCCCCGCCCAGGCCGCAGACCATCGCGAAGACCTCGAGTCCTCCGAGAGTCGAGACGCCGAAGGTCGAACCGAAGGCGGAGCCGAAGAAGCTTACGGTCACCGCCACCGCGCGCAAGCGTCCGACCACGACCGCGTCGATCGGAGCCTCGACTCCGTCGCCGGCGCCGCCCAAGCGGACCGCGGCCTCGACCGCGGATCTCGAGAACACGCGCGTGAGAGCCGACGCGGCCTACAAGGCGAAGCACTTCGCGGAGGCATCGAACCTGCTCGCCGGGGCCGCGCGGTCGGCGTCCGACGACGACGCCACGCAGCTGCGGCACCGCGCCGACCTCTACACGCTGTTCGCGCGGGCCTACAACATCGGAACCGCGCCGGGAACGAAGGCAGGCGAGGCGTTCGTCAACCTCCGGCAGGCGATGGATTACGACGGGTCGCTCGGCCATTTCTTCGACGCGGAGCTCAGCACCAAGCTCGCACAGGTCGCGCCGCGCGCGGCGATCCAGTTCATGGCGCAGAAGAACTACAAGGAGGCGCGAGCCGCGGTGGCCTCTGCCGAGTCGCTCAACAACGGGCCGACGAGCGACACCAAGATCGTGCGCGACACGCTCGCGCAGCGCGCGCAGGACCTCTACAACCAGGCCAGCAGCGAGGCGAGCTCGAATCCCGACGACGCGAAGCTCAAGCTCAAGACCGTGGCCGAGATGGTCGAGCCGAAGACTCCGCTCGCCGTCCGCGCGAAGAAGCTCGCCGACAAGCTAGGCCAGTAGCTGGCCGATCACGCGCTCGAGGTTCTCGAACTCGAACGGCTTGTCGACGTGCGCGTCCGCGCCGTAGATCGGCGCCGTGATCTCGTTCGTCTTCTCGCCGATCGCCGACAGCATGACGATCTTCACGTCTTGCGTGACCGGATCTTGCTTGAGCGCGCGCGCGACTTCCCAGCCCGACTTGCCCGGCATCATCACGTCGAGCACGACGAGGTCCGGCCGCTCGCGCTTCGCGAGCTCGAGCGCGCGGTGGCCGTCCTCGGCCGTCGAGATCTTGTAGCCGCGCTTCTGCAGCCGCGAGCTGAGCATCGTGACGATCTCGGGATCGTCGTCCACCACGAGGATGCTCGCCGGCTTCGTCGTCATGTCGGCAGGCTACGGCGCGCCGCGCCGGCAGGTCAACCATGATACGAAACATCGTGGCACGGCAGTGGATCTGGCTCGCGATCGCGCTGGTGATCGCGGTCGCCGCGCTGTCGACGATCGGCGATGTCCGCCACCTGGGCGAGCGCCTCGATCAGTTCGATTGGCGCGCGCTCGCCGTGGCACTCGCGCTCGCGCTCGGTAACTACGTGCTGCGCTTCGTGCGCTGGCAGCTGTACCTCGCGCGCCAGGGCGTGACGGTGCCGGTCGCGTCGAGCGCGGTCGTGTTCGGCGCCGGGCTGTCGCTCTCGATCACTCCCGCCAAGCTCGGCGAGCTGGTCAAGAGCTTCCTCTTGCGCGAGATGCACGGCGTGCCGGCCGCGCGCACCGCGCCGATCGTCGTCGCCGAGCGCGTGAGCGACCTCGTCGCGCTGCTCGTGCTCGCGGTGATCGGCGTCGCGGTGTACGGCGTCGACGCGCGCTTCGTGATCGCCGCCGGCGTGCTCGTCGCCATCGGGCTCGTCCTGCTCGCGTGGCAGGCACCGACCCGCGCGCTCATCGATCTCGTGACGCGCCCGCGCCGGCTCGCACGGCTGCGCGGCCCGCTGCACGAGACGCTCGGCCACCTGGGCACGCTGTGCCGGCCGTGGCCGCTGCTGGTCGCGACGCTGATCGCTGTGCCGGCGTGGGGCTGCGAATGCATCGGCTTCTGGGTGATCTGCAACGCGTTTCCGGCCGCCGACGTCAGCGCCGGCTTCGCGGCCGCGATCTACGCCGGCACGACGATCGCCGGCGCGCTGTCGTTCCTGCCCGGAGGGCTAGGTGTCACCGAAGGCGCGATGACGCTCGCGCTCGTCGACGGCTCGCACGTCGACCGCGCGACCGCGGTGGGCGCGACGCTGCTCACCCGGCTGGCGACGCTGTGGTTCGCGGTCGCGCTCGGCGTCGTGTTCCTCGGCCTCGCGCGCGCCCGCATCGCCCGCCGCTCCCGCGATCGAGTGCTATAACGCCGGCATATGTCGGTCGGCGTCGAGTTCGATTTCGGGCGTTGGCTCGCGGCGCGGCGCGGCGCGATGGAGCAGCAAGCGCGCGACGGCGCGGTCTACGCGTTCACCGGCGAGCGCAAGTTCCGGCGCACGCTGATGATCGCGCGCCCGGTCACGATGGCGATCGAGGCCACGACGCGGCTGTGGCGCGACGTCGCGCGCAACGAGCTGCTCGGCACCGCGGTCAAGGTCACGGACACCCAGTTCCCGCGCGTGTTCGAGGCCGCCAAGCAGGCCGGCGCGGCGCTGCGCGTGCGCGTGCCGGTGATGTTCGCCTCGCCGTCGTCGTCGATCCAGGTCAAGGTGCTCGGCACCGACGACGCGCCGCACCTGATCGTCAACCTCGACCTCGCGGAGAAGCTCGACGAGACCGAGCTGGTCGCCGCGATCGCGCACGAGCTCGCGCACATCCAGAACGGCCACATCCTGTACACAACCGCGCTGTATTACCTGCAGCACTCGGCCGCGTTCTTCGTGCGCTGGGTCGTGCAGCCCGCGATCATGACGCTGCAGGCGTGGTCGCGGCGCGCCGAGGTCACGTGCGATCGCGCGTCGCTGCTCGCGGTGCGCGACCTCGACAAGACGCTGTACGCGCTGGTCCGTCGCGAGCTCGGCCTCGAGCGCGGCAGCGCGTTCAACGTCGACGATTACCTGCGCGCGCTGCCCGACGTCGGCCGCGGCATCGGCCGGTTTGCCGAGCTGTTCCGGTCCAATCCGTACGTGCCCAAGCGCGTGCAAGCGCTCCGGCTGTTCGCCGATTCCGCGCTGTACGCGCACCTCGTCGGACGAGAAGCTGACGGCAAGGCCAGTCTCGTCGATGTCGACAAGCAAACCGCCGATCTGATCAGCGTGTTCTGATGATCCTCCTCGACCATCACAAGCAAGCCAAGCGCGAGATCATCGCGCGGTTCCAGCAGCTCGCCGAGGTCGCCGAGTCGGTCGGCATGATCACGCTCGCGCGTGACATCCGCGCGACGCGCATCCCGAAGCTCGAGGCCGAGCGGTTTCACCTGGTCATCCTCGGCGAGTTCAACCACGGCAAGTCGACGTTCGTGAACGCGCTGCTCGGCCAGGACGTGCTGCCGACCGGCATCACGCCGACGACGGCGTCGATCAACCACGTCGTGCATGCGGCGAGCCCGACCGCCCGCGTCGTGTTGACCAGCGGCGAGAGCAAGTACCTCGAGCCGAGCCAGCTCAAGGAGTGGGTGACGGTCGCCGGCGGCCACGCCAGCGAGGTCGCGTTCGTCGAGCTCGGATATCCGAGCGAGCTCCTGCGCAACAACGTCGTCGTCGTCGACACGCCGGGCGTCAACGATCTCAACGAGCAGCGCGCCGAGGTCACGTACGGCTACGTGCCGCGCGCCGACGCGGTCGTCTTCCTGCTCGACGCCGGCCAGGCCTTGAAAGACAGCGAGCGCGAGTTCCTGCGCTCGCGCGTGCTCGAGGCCGCGCGCGACCGGCTCGTATTCGTGCTCGGCAAGATCGATCTGCTCTCGGCCGACGAGCGCGCGGCCGTGCTCGACTACGTCAAGGCCGGGCTCGCGAAGATCACGCCCGAGCCGGTCGTGTTCGCGCTGTCGGCGAAGACGCGCGACGGCCTGCCCGAGCTCGAGCGCTACCTCGAGCGCTTCCTCGCGCGCGATCGCGCGCAGGTCATCCTCGACAACGCGGCGGCCGATGCCGCGCGCACCGCGAGCTACCTCGAGAACAACCTCGGCGTGCGGATGCGCGCCTACGACCTCGACATCAAGGAGCTCGAGCAGCGCATCACGGCGGTGCGCGAGCAGCTCGACTCGAGCAAGCGCAAGCTCGACGACCTGCACGTGCGGATCGAGGCCGACGCCGCGTCGATCAAGAACCAGATCGGGCTCGACCTCGAGGCGTTCGCGAAGTCGTTCGTGCTCGCGCTGCCCTATCAGATCGACGCGAACGACGCCGATGACATCAAGAAGTACCTGCCGGCGTTCATCGAGGACAAGTTCAAGGAGTGGGCGGAGCTCGAGGGCGCGAAGCTCGCGGCGATGCTCGAGCACCTCGCCGAAGAGGTCATCGCGATCACGAACGAGAACGTCGCGGCCGCGGCGGCCACGCTCGCCGAGCGGCTCGGCCCGAGCGACACCCAGGTCGACATCACGGTCGATTCGTTCAAGTACGACGTCGGGATCTACGCGGTCGGCGCGCTCGGCACGACCGTGATGCTGTTCGTGAACGCGCTCGCCGGTGGGCTGCTCACGCTCGCCGCGCCGATCCTCGCGATCGTCTTGAAGTCGAAGGTCGCGGGCGACATCCGCATGCAGGCGAAGCAGAAGGTTCCCGGCGCGATCCTCGGCGCGGCCGAGGCGATGAAGCCGCACTTCGATCAGTGCATCGACGACTTCGCGCGCAGGCTCTCGGACTTCGTCACGAACGCGGGCAACACGCTCTACAAGGGCATCAGCGAGATCCTCGACCGCACGATGACGGAGCGGCGCGAGCACAGCGGCGAGGTCGACGCGCTGCGTTCGGCAACGACATCGCAGATTTCCGCCGTGCGCGCGGCGCGCGCGGCGCTGGGGCAGCTGCGCGAAGGAATCTGGGTCGCCGAAGACGATCCCACGGGTAACTGACCCCGAATTCGCATACGATCCAAGCTGGATGCGATGCGGCGTGGCACTGGCCTGCCTCGCGGGAGCGACCGCGTGCGGCCGCGTCGACTTCGGCCTCACGAGCGGTTCGAGCCCCGACGGCCCCGCGGCCGCGATCCCGCCGAGCTGCGTCGCACTCGCCGCGACGTGCGGTCCGGACGGCACGACCGCGTGCTGCAGCGCCGAGCTGGTGCCCGGCGGCTCGTTCCTGCGCAGCGACGACGCGTCCGGCGACGGCGAGTACTCGGACACCTCCGATCCCGCGACGATCGCGAGCTTCGAGCTCGACACCTACGAGGTCACGGTCGCGCGGTTCCGTGCGTTCGTCGCGGCCGGACTCGGTACGCAGGCGAGCCCGCCCGCCGCCGGCACCGCCGCGCGCACGCTGAACGGCGCGAGCGCGCAGGCCGGCTGGGATCCGGCGTGGAACGCGAGCCTCGACCCGGATACCGCGACGCTGGAGGCCGATCTGCAGTGCGACTCGGTCGTCGCGACGTGGTCGGGCGCGCCGGGCACGAACGACGACTTGCCGATCAACTGCGTGACCTGGTTCGAAGCGTTCGCGTTCTGCGCGTGGGATGGCGGGTTCTTGCCGAGCGAAGCCGAGTGGAACTATGCGGCCTCGGGCGGCGGCGACCAGCGCACGTACCCGTGGTCGAGCCCCGCCGGCGACGAGACGATCGACTGCTCGTACGCGGACTACAGCG
>Ga0335083_10000695_pt1 | contig 49236 bp, 39 predicted proteins | sample Lox_Sample_42_FD_206716 | JGI IMG/M metagenome (GOLD analysis project Ga0335083, IMG submission 206716) | Soil microbial communities from Loxahatchee National Wildlife Refuge, Florida, United States - Lox_Sample_4.2 | ecosystem: Environmental > Terrestrial > Soil > Wetlands | place: USA...
GTGGGCTAACTCGCCCTGGCACGACTCCTACCATCACGTCTGGGAAATGGAGTTGACGCTTTCCACCCTTCGCCTACCGGTCCACGCCTGGATCAACGACGCCCTGATGGCCATCTTCTTCTTCCTCGTCGGTATGGAGATCAAGCACGAAATCATGCACGGCGAACTCGCGGACATGCGCCAGGCGGCTCTGCCAATCTTTGCTGCCCTTGGTGGCATGATCGTTCCGGCGCTCTTATATGCGCTGCTGAATCACGGTTATGATGGTCAGCACGGTTGGGGCATTCCGATGGCAACCGACATCGCCTTCTCGCTGGGCGTGCTGGGTATCATCAAGGGCGTTCCTCCCGAGCTGAAGATTTTTCTCCTTACTCTGGCCATAGCCGATGATATTGGGGCCATCGCCGTCATCGCCATCTTCTACAGCGGCACACTGGACGGAAGCGCGCTGCTTGTGGGCCTGGTCCTGCTGGGACTCATTGCTGTCCTGCAAAAGCTGGGCATCTCGCAGCCTATTCTGTATTTCGTTCTGGCGGTGGGCTTCTGGATCGCGATTCTGCGCTCAGGCATTCATGCCACCATCGCCGGCGTGGTTCTGGGATTCATGGTTCCGACTACCGCTCCCTTCTCGCTAAAGGAGTTTCAGGAGATCGGAACCGGAATCGTCGTGCGCTTCCGTAAGGCCGTCGCCGCGGGCGACGAAAAGACCGCCAAGAACCTGCTCGGCTCCTTCGAGGTGCTGGTGCAGAGCACGGAGTCAGTGTCGGAACGCTTGACTCGCCAATTGAACGACTGGGTTTCGTTCCTGGTGCTGCCGCTGTTCGCATTAGCCAACGCTGGAGTGACGTTTTCGGGAGAGATTGTTCGGGAGCTCGTGACCAGCCGGGTGGCATGGGGTGTTTTGCTGGGGCTGGTCGCCGGCAAGCCGATTGGCATCGTAGGGCTTTCGAAGCTGGCGGTGCGATGGCGCCTCGCCCAGCTCCCCAACGGTGCAACCTGGCGGCAAATCGGCGCGGTCGGAATGCTGGCGGGCATCGGATTTACGGTCTCGATTTTTATCAGCTCGCTGGCCTTCGACAGCGACTTGTATCTCGCGGAGGCAAAGACTGCGGTGCTGGCGGCCTCGGTGATATCAGGTGTATGGGGCTATCTGGCGCTGCGGGCCCCGGCGACGGCCCATCAACCCGCTGAGGCCGACACTCCTTCTAACCTGGAGTGAAGGCTGGACACCGGGAAAACGCGATACAATTCTTGGGTCTGTTTGGGATGGCACAAACCAGGCTTACTGGTATCGCCCCACGTCTTATTGCGAACTTCCTCTTATCAAATAGTTCGAACCCGAGGATTGGATTGGTTGCCGGATAAGGTTCCATCCGGCATCACTACGAAAGGAAAAATGAAGGTCATGCATTCTCGAATTTCAGCGCTCATGCTCGGTGCGGTCCTGCTTCTGAGCCTTGCCGCCTGCAGCAAGAAAGAACAAAGCCAGAACACTGCGCCAGCCGCGGATAATTCCGGTCAGGCCCAGACGGCCCAACCCGGTGGCGGTCAAATGGCGCCCGCAGGCGGCGGTCAGATGGCTCCGGCAGGCGGCCAGCAGACGGCGCAGGCCCCTGCTCAGCAAATGGCGCCGCCCCCGGCGCCGGAGCCGCCTCCCCCCATCGAGGTCCCGGCGGGCACCAGCATTGTGGTCCGTATGGGAAGCACGATTGACACAAAAACGGCCGCGGACGGCGATACGTTCACTGGCACTTTGGCGCGTGCAGTCGCCGTGCATGGCGAAGTTGCGATTCACTCCGGCGCAGGCGTGACCGGCACGGTTGTGCAGTCCAAGTCGCCGGGGAAATTCAAGGGCGAAGGCATACTGACCGTTACCTTAACGTCGATCAATGTGGAGGGGGCACCGGAGAGCATCCAGACCTCGAGCTATACGGTGAACGTCAAAGGTAAGGGCAAGCGAACGGCTGTAGCCGTCGGCGGCGGGACAGGAGCGGGCGCGTTGATCGGCGGGCTTGCCGGTGGCGGCAAAGGGGCGTTAATCGGCGGCCTCGTCGGCGCAGGTGCAGGTACCGCCGGTGCGGCCTTCACGGGGAACAAGGACCTGCAGATCCCGGCGGAACAGGTCATCACCTTCAAACTGGCGCACTCGATCAGCGTTCCCGGCCATGCCCAACCGGCGGGCGGCCAGCCTGCCCAATAACTTGCGGTAGCATCGTAGCCAAGGGGAGGCGGTAACCGCCTCCCCTTTGTTGTGCCCTTTTGTGCCTAACGGTATTCCCTCAGTTCCAAAATGGGAAGAAATTCCACGTGGAACTTGACAAACTATGGCGTCTTTGCCTTGGCGCGCCGCGCGGCTGCCCAGCCTTCCTTGTTGACCTGGCGGCCACGACCGACGGCCAGCGCGTCGGCGGGGACATCCTCGGTGATGCATGAGGCGGCACCGACGTAAGCGCCGCGGCCGACCCGCACCGGCGCTACGAGCGTGGTGTCGCTGCCTATGAAGGCTCCATCATCAATCACAGTCTGATACTTGCTGATGCCATCGTAGTTGCAGGTAATGGTTCCTGCTCCCACGTTTACCTTGTCGCCGATCTCGGAGTCCCCGAGGTAGGTAAGGTGGTTCGCCTTGGAGCCTTTGCCCAGCCGCGTTTTCTTCGTTTCCACGAAATTGCCGACATGCGCGCCTTCACCGATGTCGCTGCCAGGACGCAGGTGGGAGTAAGGTCCAAGCTCGGCGCGATCGCGCACGATTGAGTCCTCTAGCATGCAGCCCGGACGAATCAGTACCCCGTCTCCGATTTCGCAGTTCGATATCACGGAATATGACCGGATGCGGCAGTCGGCGCCGATCTTCGTTTTCCCGATGAGCTGCACGAACGGCTCGATAACCGTATCGGGGCCAATCTGAACATCGGCATCAATGTCGCAAGTCTCTGGCCGAAAGATGGTTGTTCCCGCCTCCATCAGCTCCCTGGCCTTCTTGGCGCGCAGCCGAGCATCGAGTTGTGCCAGCTCCAGACGGGTGTTGACACCGATCACTTCGCTTGAATCCGGGGCGCGTACCGCCACGACCTTCTCGCCCGCCTTGCGCAGAAGCTCCGCCATGTCGGTCAGGTAGAGCTCCTGGTGTGCGTTGTCGGTCGTAAGCTTGCCGATGTGCTTGTACAGCGCCTTCGTCGCAAAGGCATAAATGCCGGAGTTAACTTCACGGTGCTGTGCCTGCCTGCCCTGCAATGCTTTCTGCTCGACGATGCGCTCGACTTCGTCCGTCTCTCTTCCCTTCCTCACCTTGCGCAGCACCCGCCCATATCCTGTCGGATCGGGGGGCGTAGCGGTGAGAATCGTCATGGCCGCGTGTTTCGCCACGTGAAAATCGCGCACCCTCGTGATTGTTTCGGGCTGGATCAGTGGGACATCGCCGGAGAGCACAAGAATGGTTTCAAAGTCCTGCAAAGCCTCGCGAGCCTCCATTATGGCGTGTCCGGTGCCGCGTTGCTCACTCTGGAGCACAAAGCCAACCCCCGTCGAAGACAGAGCCTGGCGCACGCGTTCCGCCTGATAGCCGATGATGGCGACGATGTTCTCTGGTGGACCCACGCGGGTTGCAGCAGCGATTACATGCGCCAGCAGAGGCTTGCCGCCGACTTCATGCAAAACTTTCGCGTGCCGCGACTTCAACCTTGTTCCCTTGCCCGCGGCGAGAATCGCGATGGCAAATTCCGTCGGCTTGTTATTTGCGGCCGAGGAGGTAGAGATAGGCTTGGGCATTTTGTTCTCGGATGTGTGCGAAGCTACGCTTGCCGGCGGAGCGCCGCGAGGGATGGCTCCCGCAACTCCATCATAAGCTGCAGCAGGTCGTGCGCAACCTGATGGGTATCGTGGCGGGCGATCAGACCCTCCTTCGGGTCCATGGCTTCGCGCAGATAATCGCCGAGGACGGGCTTTACTCCCAACCCTTCGATCCGGTCCACATCGGCTTCGATCGGCGACTGCTGCTGCTCGGCGTACTTTCGCGTCAGCTCGGGAGACGCCGGGGTTTGATTCACCAGCGCGTAGTCGAAGAAATGGTGTCGGGCATGCTTGTACAGGGCGACAATGTGGTCCGCGGCAGTAAGACCCAGGCTTTCATTCGCCTGGGTCATAAGGTTGCACACAAATACCTTCACCGCGCGCGAACTGGCGATGGCGTCAGACACCCCGCGCACCAACAGGTTGGGCACCAGGCTGGTGAACAGAGAACCGGGCCCGATGGTGATCAGGTCGGCGTTCTCAATGGCTTCCAGAGACATGGGCAGAGGTGCCGCATTTGCGGGCGCCATACGAAGCTCAACTATGCGGCGCTGACTGGCGGTGATTTTGGTTTCGCCGCGAACCACCGAACCATCATCCATAATGGCGTAAAGTTGTGCGTTACTGGTGGTCGCCGGGTAGATGTGTCCGCGCGTGGCCAGAATCGCCGCCGAATGCTCAACAGCCTGGCTGAAATCGCCGGTTATGGCGGTCATCGCAGAAAGGAACAGATTCCCGAAACTGTGACCGCCAAGGCCCTCACCGGCTGGGAAGCGATATTGGAAGAGCCGCGACAGCAGGGCCTCATCCTCAGAGAGAGCTACGATGCAGTTGCGTACGTCGCCCGGAGCGGGAACGTTCAACTCCTTGCGCAGACGGCCGCTCGACCCCCCATCATCGCTGACCGTGACGATAGCAGAAAGATCAGCGATGGCAGGGCCCTCCGCCTTCGCCTCGGCGACCGGTGTAACGTATTGCTTAAGCCCGTGCAGGACTGTGGACAGGCCTGTGCCTCCACCCATGGCGACCACGCGCAAAGGCCGCAACTCCCCCGATATGGAACCGTTCTGCATGGGAGGATCAGATTGCGTCGGCTAATACCGCCACTTCTCCGGCTCGGGCGGAGATTCAGCGCTGATATCAGGATATAGCAGCTCGGTGAATCGCGGGTCGTCGGCCATTCCCTTGAAGTCGGTGTCGTTCCGCGCCTGAAAGCGATTGGCCGGATTCAGTCGGATGGCCTCGTTCAAGTTGGCGAGGGCTTCGGGAAAACGCCCGGTCAGGCAATTCAATGCCGCCATGCCGTACCAGATGAAATCGCGCTTGGGAAACTTCCTCGACAGCGCCTCGAGGTTCTCGCGAGCGCCAACGTACTCTCCCATATTCATCAGCGACACCGCGTAATCAAACTGCTCTTCGGGTGTCTTAAACGACGAAGAAACCCGGTTCAATTGCTGATGGCAGGTGGCCAAATGGACGGAAGCGCGGTCCGCCAGTTCCGGGCTCGGACCAGCGACGACCTTCTCAAAGAATGCCTTGGCCCGGTCGTACTTGTGGGCCTGCAAGGCCTTGAGTCCGGCCTCATAGTTTTGCACAGCCTGTGCAAAACGAGGGTCGTCTGAGAGCTTCATAGGTTTACTTCCTCGGGACTTGCCTTCCGAACTTGGTGAAGATGATTGTAGGCCGCTATTTTTCTTGTACTTAACAGTTGTTTTCTTAAGCTTTTGTGCGGCTTTTCTCTTCATCCACTGCTTTCCTTTGGGTTGATCGAAACCCAGGACTTGCATGAGGCTGTGGAAAACCCAAATCGTCCATAGATATGTTTTGCTGAGTTATACCCTCAACCGCAGATGGCGTCAACTGCTCCCAAAAGTGGGGGGCCGCGTTGCCGATTCAGTTGTTCTTGGCCATTGACTCCAGATCGATCGACTTCCATTCTCCCTTAATGATTCCGGCGCGAATCTGTGCCGGCGTCCGGTTCAGTTTGGTCTGCTCGTATGCGTAGACGGCTTCCTTCATGCAGATGCCGCAATGCGCCCCATGTGTGCTCTCGAAGCAGGTGTGAAGACTATTGTGTCCGATGCGCTCGCAGTAGCAGTAACACGGCAGCTGGTACAACACATTCGGAATCTTCGCGGCCATCACGTAAGCCTGTACCTGGTAGGGATATTGGAAGGCTTCGCCCCAGAGCTGGTCCTTCGGCAGGATGGGCAAGGCGTCCCCGGGATGCGGAGGATGATCGTTGTAGGTAGGCACGTGGTCTCCCTGGGCAAAGGACAGGACGGCCATCAGGGCTACGAGAGCGAGCAGAGCAAGTTTGTTCATGACGGTTTCCTTGAAGTCTCTGTTGTCGTATTCTAGCGGAGTGGCGCCTGCGGGTCCCAAACAGTCCCGTATTTCTCAGCGCCGCCCGCAACTATACTGATTCGTCGTCCGTCTAAACACTGCAATGGATTCGGCTCCTGACCGCAACCCCTCCGCCATTCTGTCCCGGCCCCGGCGCGGTAGCGGCCTGCTGTCCGGCTGGCTGCGGGACATGCTCATTTCCCTGGCCATTTCGGTATTCTTCATCATCTTCCTCTACCAGCCAGTGAAGGTCGAGGGGACCAGCATGATGCCGACCCTGCAGGACCAGGAACGGGTCTTCATCAACAAATTCGTTTACAAGCTGGAACCCATTGCGCGCGGTGACGTCATTGTATTCCGCTATCCGCGCGATCCAGCCAAGAGCTACATCAAGCGTGTGATTGCGGTCGCCGGCGACCAAGTGCGGATTGAAGACGGTGTGGTCTTCGTAAACGGTCATCGGCTTAGCGAGCCATACGTGCCTGAGCAGTACGAAGACGTGCGCTCTTATGCCGAAGAGATTGTGCCGCCCCACTCCTATTTCGTACTGGGCGATCATCGCAACCTTTCCAACGACAGCCGCGACTTCGGCCCCGTGGACGAGGACTTCATCTACGGCAAGGCCGTCTTCGGCTACTGGCCCGTGGCCCGCGTGGGCACCCTCCGATAACGTCGCCCGCCACACTGCGTGCGCGAGGAGGCCAGCCGCGAAGCGGCGGCATGAGGTTAGGCGGGGGCGGCGGCCCCCGCTGCGGTGGCAAATAAACGCGAGCCGCAGGGAGGCGACACCAGTTTCGTAACTGCCTCATCAGCGCCGTAGGCGCGGCACAGCATAGCGCAGCGACTCATCGCTGGGTAGCGGGTGGCGTCCCCGGGGATGGGTGGAGCACCACCTCACCTGAATTATTCATCATGCCAACCACCCGCAGTCTGTCATCCTTGCGGCGATCGTCAGGCGTAGTCGAAGGACCTGCATTCCGCACCGAGCTGCCCTACGCTGCATCATCCCGAGTATCGCGAGCGCTACGCCGCCAACCTGGAGCGCGAGCTGCCGCGCATTCCGTTCCTGGGCGCTGCACAAAGCCCGAAGGGCGGAACAGTCGTAGCCCCGGACGTGAGTCCGGGGTCAGCGGGAATAAATGACCCCAGAGTCCCGTAGGGACGGCACAAAACCGCAGATCCCTCGACTCCGCCCGAAGCGGGCTGCGCTCGGGATGACAAGGTGAAAGATGGTAGTGAGAATAGGGGTCCCTCGACTCCGGTCGCCGCGGCGACCTCCGCTCGGGATGACAGCAGTGTTTTCTGGACATTTGCATCAGCGGGCAAAAGGCTGGCGGAACTGCACGTCAACTACGAGCAGCAGCCCGAATATCCGCTGGAGCGCGTTGAAAAAGGTCAACTCAACTGGCGCGTCGAGAAGATGCGTCTCAGCAAGGACAAGACCACGCTCTTCTATAACGATTTCCTTACCCTGCGCGGCATCCCGCCGGAGACCTACGAATATCGCCTCGGCAACCGCTCGGCCCTGGAGTGGGTGGTTGACCAATATCAGGTCTCGACCGACAAGCGTAGCGGCATCACCAACGACCCCAACCGCGCCGACGACGCGGAATACGTCGTGCGCCTCATCGGCCAGGTCATCACCGTCAGCCTGGAGACCATGAAGATCGTCAAGGCGCTGCCACCGTTGACCATCGCAGTCACCCGCTCCACGCCGGCCAACGCCCCGGCATCTGCCCCCTGATTCCGCGCCTGCTTCGTCATACCGCCGTGTGACGCGCGTCCTTGTGCCGGAGCAGCCTCTCGGGAACAATCGCGTTCGAGAGGAGGAAGAAATTGGTGTATCTCTCAACCTGCGCCCACTACGTGGGAAGGCGGTAGGCAGTAGCCAGTAGGCTTGGTTGGCTGAACGGCCAGTGTTCTTTGACAATTAGAGCAGGCTGGAATTGAGAGTCAGGCCGGCGAAGACGTACGCTAAGTAATTTAGAATGTGTTATTTATGTCTATGTTGTTATAACTCCTTATGGCTCTGTTATTTGGGGATAATTTTTGCCTAACTTATTGATTCTACAATGGCGCCTGGGGGAGGGGTCACAATATATACATAGTTTCCATACTAGTCATATATGTCATACTCTTCTGCATCCTCTGATGCAAGCGTAGAAGGGATTCAGCAGCTCGCCGGGCCTGCTCACACCGCGGAGTTTTGGACCTGCAGCTCTCCTGCTCCGGCGCGCAGGCAGTTGGCGCAGCCGGTGAGAAACACAGGTTTTCGCGCCTTGTGCGCCACGTCACAACCGCACGGTGACTGGCGTCACCGCCGTCTGGGTTGCTGAATTTGTACATTGAGGTTGGCGATGTCGCGCGGTGAGGGCGACAGCCCGAATTTGATCCCGGAGATCGTAATCATGGCATACGTAATCACTGATACCTGCACCAAGGACGAACTTTGCGTTGAGGCTTGCCCGACAGACTGCATTCACCCCAAGAAAGATGAAGAGGGTTTCGAGGCCGCGACCCAGCTCTGGGTGGACCCGGAAGGCTGCATCGATTGTGGCGCCTGCGTCCCGGTGTGCCCGACCAACTCGATCTTCATTGTGGATGAGGTCCCCGAGGACAAGAAAGAGTTCATCGAGAAGAACGCCGCCTACTACGCCAAGGCGTAGCGCGGACCGCCAGGCCTCCAGAAGTGATGCCTGGAGCAAGCGCCGGCAGCGTTCCGTTTCTTGATGCAGCTACCGGAAAACGCGCCCCTGGCGCGCTAGGTCGCTACCGAGGTTGGCGACTTGGCGCCGCGAAGTTACGCCCAGGACGGTTCTCGCGCGGCCAAATATCGAATTTAAAAAACATTTTTTTGACTAAAGAAACTTTTCACGGCGGAGGGGGTTTAGCCCGATAACAACCCTGAGAATGGTCGTGTAAAAACGGCTACCCCTCCGATGTGCAACTCGCCCCTGTCCGTCGGAGGGGCTCTTTTTTCCTCCTGACGTCTGGTCCCTGCGTTTCGTGGCATCAAGAACCGAAGCGGGAAGGAATTTCGCATCGCCCAAAGCGGGCATTCCTCGGCAAGAATCAGCATGGTTACGGGCTGCAAATGCGTCCACTTGTGATAAGTAATGAGAAGTGGATCTGCGCCGGACCCGCATATTTACAACGTGAAGACGCCTTTCGCGACTTTACCCGTTTTGGCCAGCTGGGTCCCGCGGCCGCGAGCTAGGCTCGTGGAGGGCAAGTTTCCGGTTGAATTAGCAGCGGAAAGTCCCTACGATGTAGCTCATCGTGACGGAAAGCAGCTGAAAGAAACCCAGCAGCGGGTTTCGGACGACAAAGTCAAGCTTCAGGGGCCCTGATGTTCAAGCGTTCCGCCATTACGTTGCTGATCAATAGCTTGGTACTCTTCCCTTGTCTGGGTGCTTCGGCCGCTACTATTGCGGTCCATAAGGCGCACGCCAAGCCACACAAGGTCACCGAAACCAGCGCTACTCAAAAGAGAATGGCGCGGATGAAGCACAGCAGCGCAGCCGCTGCCAGCCGCAACCGTACCAGCTACCGGGCTCCAAAGCGGCACCGATTTTATGAGCGGTTTTATGCCAGCTCCTTTGCCGACAACCAAGTGGATGGAGACATTACCGCCGGAGAAGATCCGATCGTCCGGGCGGCTGCCATCGATGCGCTGGGCAACATGAATGGCACCATCGTTGCCGTCGATCCGGACAACGGGCGCATTCTGGCGATGGTGAACCAGAAACTGGCGCTTTCTGCCGGGGCGCAGCCCTGCTCCACCATCAAAGTTGCAGTAGCGCTGGCGGCCTTGAGTGAGAATGTCATCACCAAGGAAACTGAGGTGCCACTGAGCAAGTACTGGCGTGTGGACTTGACCACCGCGTTGGCGCGTTCGAACAACGCCTATTTCGAGGCGGTGGGGCGCAAACTAGGCTTCGAGCGGGTGAGCTTTTATGCCCACCAGTTTGGGCTGGGCGAGCTGGCTGGGTGGAACATCGAAGGCGAACATCTGGGCGTCTTCCCTGCCGCTGAACTGGATGTGAAGCGCGGTGGTGTCGGCAAGATGTGTTCCTTCGGCGAGAGTATTTCCCTCACGCCGCTGCAATTGGCCGCCCTGATGGGATCGATCGCCAATGGCGGCACCCTCTATTACCTGCAGCATCCCACGACTTCCGATGACTTGGCCAACTTCACCCCCAAGGTGAAACGCAAGTTGGATATTGGGCCACTGATCCCGGAGATCTCTGAGGGCATGTCGGGCGCGGTGGAATACGGGACTGCGCGTTCGCTGCGGACAAATTTCATCGAGGAGCCGATTCTGGGCAAGACCGGGACATGCTCCAAGGATGGCACCCGCTTGGGATGGTTTGGTTCCTACGCGAACACTGAATACGGCCGTATCGTGACCGTCGTGTTCCTCGAGGGTGGTCGCCCAACTTACGGCCCCAAGGCTGCCGAGTTGGCCGGCCGAATGTATCGCAACCTGTATGACCACGAATTCTTCGCCGTGAAGCCGCCGACGGTACCGGTCCGCACCGCTGCATCAGGTGTTGGCGCGGTGCAATAAAACTTACAAAAACGTTTATTGGGCGAAGGGCGATGCGGGCTGCGCTTGGAGTTTGCGCAGTGCGTCCTGATACCGTGCCCGGGCCGTGTCGTCCTGCGCGGTGGCTAACTGGCTGTTCAACCATCTGAGCATGGCCGCTCGCGACGGATGTGGCAGGTTGTTTTCGGCATCCGAGATTCGCATTTCGCCCTTGGTATCAGTCACCGTGTACTGCACATCCTGAGTGGCTCCCCGCGCTTCAGGTACATATCCGATGTTCAGATTGTAGCTTCCGAGCAATCGGTAGTGGACGGTGACCGTATACTTGCCATGACCACTTGAGTCGGGTTCAGGATCAACGTTGTAGCGGGCGATGACGTTAATCTCCACGTATTCGGGATTGGTTCTCCACGTCACCAGCGGTTCAAACTTCGCCCAACCTTGCGCCTCCAGCCGTGCTCCGTCGTAATCGAGGCGGCAATACTTCGAAACCAACTCGCGGACGTCCGCCGATCTCGTGTCCGGCTCCGTGTGCGGGATGTTCATCGGCATTTGTGCCGCGGCCAGGGAAGCTGATGCCCCGGTCAGCGCATAGAACAGCACAAAACGTCGGAGAACAGACAGAGACATTCGATCCCCATAAAAAACTACTCCACCGCAGCTTACATCACTTGTCCACTATGGAAGGCACTAGCCGCAAAACAGGCACACGATCCGGACAGGTCGGTCAAGCCCTAGCGGTCTTCTGATCACTGAACACCTGTCCGTCGCGAATGTGAATTACGCGATGGGCGTACTCGGCGATATCGTGTTCGTGGGTGACGAGCACGATGGTATTACCCTGCTGGTGCAAGCGGTCAAAGAGCGCCATGATCTCGACGCCTGTCTGCGAGTCGAGGTTGCCAGTGGGTTCATCGGCGAGAATGATCGAAGGGCTGTTAACCAAAGCGCGAGCGATGGCAACACGCTGACGCTGGCCGCCGGAGAGCTCATTGGGCCTGTGGCTCATGCGGTCTCCCATCCCGACGGAGGTCAGGGAGCGCTGCGCGCGTTCGATGCGCTCTTCCGCAGGAATACCCGCGTAGATCAGCGGTAGCTCCACATTGTGCAGTGAAGTGGCACGGGCCAGCAGGTTGAAGGTCTGAAAGACAAACCCAATCTCTTTGTTGCGAATGCGAGCCAGTTCGTCGTCATCGAGCTCACTCACCAATTGCCCATTCAGCCAATAGTTGCCCTTGCTTGGGCTGTCAAGGCACCCGATCAGATTCATCAGCGTTGACTTGCCTGAACCCGATGGCCCCATGATGGCGACGTACTCATTCCGCTGAATGCGGACGCTGATTCCCCGCAATGCATGGACCTGCTGCTCCGATCCCATGTCGTAGGTTTTCCACAGGTCCTCGGTACAGATGATGCAGCTCTCTGGAACCGCCGCAGGTTGCACTTCAGGGGGACTCGCCAGTTGTGTCGCCATCTTCTTCTCCTCAGAGGGTAGCTGGTCCGAGTTCGTCATCCGGGCGGATTTGCTCTGCCTTCCTGCCGTGGAGCCGGTTCGCGATTCCCAGCTACGATTCTGACTCTTCCTTCTTGGGAGCTACGGTGTTGTCAACCTTTACACTGGCGCCATTGCGCAGGGTCCGCAGCACCTTGTAGCTCCCGGTGATGATCTCATCCCCTTCTTTTAGGCCCTGTGTTACTTCGATGTCCGTCGTCCCGCTAATACCCGTGGTCACAGGTACGAAAACCGCGTCCTTTTTGTTCGAAACAACGAATACCCCCTGCAACTCCTCTTTCGCATTTGGATTCGGTGGGGCTGCAGCAACGGCGCTACCCTTGCCTTTCTTTTCCGGCTCCAGTTCTCCGCGCTGCCGAATGGTCAACGCCTGGATGGGAATCGCCAATGCCTTGGCGCGGGTGGCAGTGGTGATGCGGGCCGTTGCCGACAGTCCGGGAAGCAGATCCGAAGGCGGAGCTTCCAGGGCCACCACGACCTTAAAATCTTTGGCTTCCTGGCCGCTGGTGGTACTCTGCGCGGTGGAGACCCCGGTGGAGCGCAGCACCGCGTTCCTCCCAATTTCGGTCACGGTGCCCTTGAACTTCTGTTTGGGAATGGCATCGATTGAGATCTCGGCCGGTTGCCCAAGCTGGACGTTGACAATGTCGGTTTCATCCACTTTCACTTCGGCAGTAATCACCGAAGTGTCAGCAATGGTCATCAGTGTGCTGCCGGGTGAATTCTGAATACCGGGAACGACAGTCTCGCCTTCGCGTACCGGAACATTGGTGATGACACCATCAAACGGAGCGACATATTCGGTCTTGCTGAGCACGTCCGTCGCATGGCGGAGATTGGCAGCACTCTGCCGCACACGGCCCTGGGCTGAATCCTGCTGCGCCTTGGCTTGCGCGAGTTTCGATTTGGCCATTCCCAACTGCGCCGTGGCGGTGTCGATGGCAGCCTTCTTGGCGTCGTAGTCGGCCTTGGCGATTAACTGTGAATCGTACAGGTTCTTGGCACGTTCGTAGTCCAGCGTGGCGCGCTGAGACTCCGCCTCAGCCGACTTCAAGTCGGACGCAGCGGTGTTGACCGCAGCTTGCGCGGCAAGGGCATCGGTGCGGGAAGCGTTCAGCGCCGAGTCATTGGCCGAAACATCAGCCGCAGGCTGGACGTTGTCCAGCGTCGCCAGCATCTGTCCTTTCTTGACCCGATCACCTTCCTTGACGTACAAATGCGTGATTTTGGCAAATGCGTTGGACCCGATATTGACCTGCACCTTCGGCTTAATCTCTCCTGAGGCAGTGACCACCGCGGTAATGTCCTCGCGAAGGACTTTCCCGGTCTGTACTGTGATCACCCCCTTGCGGCTCTGCTGGACAGTAAAGCCGACGATGGCCAGCAGGACCACCACGCCGCCGGAGATGAGTGCAATCTTTTTCCAGTTCTTCATCGCTCCTCGATCGGTAAAGCGCTACCGGGGCGCACCTGTCCTCTGCCACATAGTACGAAATGAGACGGCCCAGGGTTCCTTTGGAGAGCAACGATAAGCGTCGCCGAACGGCCAGCGACCGCGAGGTCGTAGCGTGCATGCGCTCTGAGAATTTCCAAACCGCGCCCAACATCCGATTATAGCCGCAGAAGCGCAATGTGGGCACCGCAATTTGGCGGGTGGAACCTTGCTGGGCAGCTTTCCTGGCCCCCAAACCCTATAAACAGCGACTTTCGCCCCGTTCAGGGTTTGCTACAGGCAGAGGCAGGACCGGATTTCGGGGGGAAAAATGTGTCGGTTGCAGTTGGCGAACTTGGAACGGCAGCCTTGCTTTCGGGGTGGACAGAACTTACAATTTATAAGTCCCTGCTGTTACTTCAGGAGTATGTTTCTGCGCATGAAGTTACGCAGCGTTTGCCTGTATTCTTGGCTGTTGCTGGCCATCTTTCTAGCTGGCTCTTTGGTAGCGGCTCAAAATCCAACTCCGCCTGCAGTGGCTGGCAAGAACTCCAATACGGCCGCCGCCCAAGCGCCTTCGCCCGCGGCAACCTCGAGTTCGAATGCAGGGGCGGGGGAGCCATCTGCCAATGGCGCAGCACCGGCCGCCAAAGCCTCTGACACTGCGCCCCCGGGACAAGCCGGCGCACAGCCGCAGGGCGACCCCTTGAAGCGCCCGATGACCGAGAAACAGAAGAAGGCCAACTCCAAGGCGCTGAAGCAGGAGTTGAGCTCAACCTACAAGAAGTGGCTCAACGAAGACGTGCGCTGGATTATCACCCCAGAAGAGCTTACCGCCTTCAAACAGTTGTCGAACGATGAGGAGCGCGATGCTTTTATCGAGCAGTTCTGGCTGCGCCGCGACCCTACGCCCGACACGGAGGAGAACGAATACAAAGAAGAGCATTACCGGCGCATTGCCTACGCCAATGAACACTTTGCTTCCGGCATTCCAGGTTGGAGGACGGACCGCGGCCGGATCTACATCATGTATGGACCCGCTGACGAGATCGACTCTCATCCTTCCGGCGGGAACTACGTGCGTCCCATTGAAGAAGGCGGCGGGGAGACTTCGACCTACCCCTTTGAAGACTGGCGCTACCGCTATATCGAGGGTGTCGGCCAGGAAGTGATTATGGAATTCGTCGATGTCTGCATGTGCAACGATTACCACCTGACCATCGATCCCAACGAAAAGGACGCGCTGTTAAATACACCGAATGCCGGCCTGACGCTCTACGAGCAGATGGGCATGGCGCAGAAGTCGCAGCGCATCACGAATGCGGGTACGGGGGCCCCCAATCCGGGTCCCGAATCGGGTATGAATGGCAACAGTGCCTTCAGCAAACTTGATCTGCTAGCCAAGATCAACAGTCCGCCAAAGGTAAAGTTCAAGGACCTCGAAGAGGTTGTCAGCCACAAGATCAACGTAAACCTTATGCCATTCGAAGTCATGACAGACTTTGTGAAGGTGACAAATGATACGGTGCTGGTTCCCGTCACAATCCAGGTGAAGAATAAGGACGTCACCTTCGTCAGCAAGGATGGCATTCAGCGTGGCACGGTAAACATCTTCGGGCGCGTGACTGGGCTGACCGGCAAGATCGCGCAGACTTTTGAAGACACGGTGCAGGTGGACGTTCCCAACGACCTGCTGGAGAAAACGGTGGAGCGTTCTTCCCTTTACTGGAAGGCGATTCCGCTGCGCCCCGGGCGTTACCGCTTCGATGTTGTGGTGAAGGACGTTAACGGCGACCGCGTGGGAACGTGGAGCCGTGGGATCCAGGTGCCCGAGTTCAACGAGGACAAGCTGGCCTCTTCCTCGCTGATCCTTGCCGACCACATGGAAAAAGTGCCTTCCAAGAACGTCGGTTCAGGCAGCTTTGTCATCGGCGGCACCAAGTTTGCGTATCCACACTTGGATTCGCCCGACGGCAAACCTCCCAGCTTCAAGCGCGATCAACGCATGAATCTGTGGATGCAGGTCTATAATCTTCAGGCGGACGGCAAAACCAAGAAGCCGTCTGCCAACATCGAATATGAGATCGTGAACGTGGCTAGTAATCAGCCTGTGCTGCACGCCTCGGAGTCCACCGATACGATGGGCAATGTTGGCGACCAGTTGACGCTGGAAAAGAGTCTGGCCCTTACCAGCTTTCAACCGGGCGTCTATCGGTTGACAGTGAAGGTGGCTGACAACGTATCCAAGCAGCAGATAGCGCCTTCGGTAAGGTTTGCGGTTGAGTAGCTTTGGTGAGTTGCCGGCCCGCACGAGCAGATTGGGCTGGGCTGGGCGTGTGTCCCGGGGAACTCTGACGGGAGGTCCTGTGATGACCCGAATACTGGCATTTTTGACGGCAGTCATCATGCTGAGCATGGCGGCCTGGGCCGGCGTGACGACCGCCTCCATCTCGGGATATGTCAGGGACTCTTCCGGGGTTGCGCAGATGGGTGCGACGGTTGAGTTGGCTGGCAAGGCCGGTCGCCATCAGGTCGCGTTCACCGACACCCATGGCTTCTTCCGCGTTACGGGGCTGCAGGCGGGCAGTTATGACGTGCGCGTCTCCGCTCCTTCCTTCCTGCCATCGTTGCGCGAAGACGTAGCACTGGCCGCGGGCGCCAGCAAAGTCGTCAACATCACCCTGAGCACGTTGTTCGAAGCGATCCGCATGATGCCGGAGTTGAAGCGCGGCAGCAATGAGGACGACAGTTGGAAATGGACCCTCCGCTCGACCGCTAATCGCCCGATCCTTCGCTTCGACACTGGAGCACCGCTGGTCGTCGAATCCGCCCAGCAGGACCGCTCCACCAAGGGCAGCCTTGCGTTCATGGCCGGTGCTGCCAGCCAGGGCTACGGCAGCAGCTCCGACCTGGGAACGGCCTTCAGTGTCGAGCATTCGATTTTCCGCACTGCTGTAATTGGTCTGACAGGTGACTTAGGGTATCCAGCAGGGGGAGTGCCGGACGGCGTCGTTCAGATCTCCTATCGGCGGCAGAACGAGGACGGCTGGACTCCGGCCTTGGCCTTCACCGTACGCCGATTCTCGACGCCCGACTCGGTTCCTCACGGTGGAGCATTGCAGGCCCTTGCGATGTCCTACTCGGACGGCTTTTCGATTGGCGACCTGCTCGACATCCAGATCGGGGCCGACGCCCAGGCTATTCAGTTCCTGGGGCGCGAGGCTAACGCCTTTCGTCCGGGCGGCATCGCCGATCTGCACCTTACTCCCGATCTCACTCTCGAGTATCGCTACTCGACGGAAGAGCCCAACACCCGCGCCAGTAAGGGATTTGATTCGGCACCGGCGGATCTGAGCGAGAGCGGCCCGCGCATGACCATGGTGGACGGCACCCCGCTAGTGGAAAATGCCCACCACCACGAGGTCTCTCTGTCGCAACGCATCGGGAATAACAAGATCCAGGTCGCGTACTTCAACGATCGTATTAAGGACCCGGCCCTACTTGGCGTGGGTGATGTTGGTATCGCTGCCGACGACATTCTGCCGGATGTTTATTCCGGGACCTTCAGTTTTAATGGCGGTCTTCTGGAGTCGCAGGGCGTACGCCTGGTGCTGCAACGGCGGTTCGCCAACGGAATCACGGCCACCGCCGATTATGCCTACGGCGGCGTACTCGAGCTGGAGCAACCGAATGTGGACTGGGCCTCGGTGCGAAGCACGCTGCAGCACGCCTGGCGGCATTCGGCAGCGCTGAAGCTAAATGGCGGCATCCCTCACTGCAAGACGCGATGGATCGCCTCATATCGCTGGACGAGCGGCGACAATACTCTAACGTCCGTGGATCTCTTCAATGCGTCCGCCGGTCAGGCCGACCCCTATTTCAACATCTTTGTGCGGCAACCGTTGCCCCATTTGCACGGCATGCCGATTAACATGGAAGCCATCATTGACCTACGCAACCTGCTGGCACAAGGCTATGTCCCGGTGATGGGACCGGATGGAAAGACGGTGTACCTGATGCAATCGGCACGCAGCGTTCGCGGCGGGCTGGCCTTCACCTTCTGATTCTTGCCTTGCCGGCTACGCGATGGCCGGGTCGACCTTCTCCCTGTCGACACCTAGTTCCTCGAAGGCCTTCTCTGTCCGCTCCACGTCGAACTTCCCCTCGCGTGCCAGCCGCGAAAGTGCAGCCATCACGATCGATTCGGCATTCACTTCGAAGTGCCGCCGCAGATATTCGCGATTATCACTGCGTCCGAAGCCGTCCGTTCCCAGGGTCACCAACCGCGTGCCCAACCACGGAGCCAGTTGGTCAGGTACTGCCTTCATGTAATCGGTAGCGGCAACAATCGGCCCCTCCGATCCATCTAGTGCCGTAGCGATATAGGGACGCTGCTCCGGTTCTGCGGGATGCAACCGGTTCCAGCGCTCGATGGCCAGCGCATCGCGGCGCAATTCGTTGTAGCTGGTCACGCTCCAGACGTCAGCTTGTACGCCGTATTTCTCCGCCAGGATGCTCTGGGCACGCAGCGCCTCGTTGAGAATGGGCCCGCTACCGAACAGTTGCACCGTTGCTTTCTCCGGCGCCGGCTTGTATTTGTAGATACCGCGCAGAATTCCTTCCTCGCATCCCGCCGGGATTTCCGCCATCGCGTAATCTTCGTTGTAAATGGTGATGTAGTAGAAGCGGTCTTCGAGTTCCTGATACATGCGGCGGATGCCGTCCTGCACAATGACCGCAATCTCAAAGACGTAAGCGGGATCGTAGCTGTGGCAGGTCGGAATGGTGCTGGAGAGCACCAGGCTGTGTCCATCCTGGTGTTGCAAGCCCTCGCCCGAGAGCGTGGTCCGCCCGGCGGTACCGCCCATCATAAATCCCTTGCCACGGGAATCGGCAAATGCCCAAACCATGTCACCGACACGTTGGAATCCAAACATCGAGTAATAAGTGAAGAACGGAATCATGGGCACTCTGTAATTGGCGTACGCCGTCCCTGCTGCCGTAAACGAAGCCATGGAACCGGCTTCGGTGATTCCCTCTTCCAGAATCTGACCATCCTTCTCTTCGCGGTAATAGAGCAGCATGTCCTGGTCATGAGGTTTATAGAGCTGCCCCTGGCTGGCGTAAATGCCAACCTGGCGAATGATGGACTCCATGCCGAATGTGCGCCCTTCGTCCGGAATAATGGGGACAACCAGCTTGCCGATCTTCGGGTGCTTCATCAGTTGCCGCAACATGCTGACGAAACCCATGGTGGTGGAGACAGCACGGCCCTTCGATCCGGCCAGCGAGTCGGCAAATTCGGTTAACGGCGGTGGCTCGAAGCTCGGCGGTGGAACATCGCGCACCAGCAGGAATCCGCCGAGTTCCTCGCGACGTTTCCTGGCATACACGATCTCCGGACTGTCGTCCGGCGGACGGTACAGACGCCCCTCCTTGGCCGCCATTTCGGGAACCGGGATATCGAATCGCGACCGAAAAGCGGTCAGCGCCTGGTCGTTCAGCTTCTTCTCCTGGTGGGTTGCGTTGCGTGCCTCAGCCGATCCCAACCCATACCCTTTCACGGTATGCGCCAGGATTACCGTCGGCGAACCTTGATGTTCCACCGCTCGCTTGTACGCGTTGTAAACCTTCTGGGGATCGTGACCGCCGCGGGTCAGACGGTGCAACTCTTCGTCGCTCATGTCCGAAACCATTTGCAGCAGCTCAGGATGCTTGCCAAAAAATTCGCGGCGAATGTAAGCTCCACCCTTCACTTTGTAAGTCTGGTACTCGCCGTCGACCACTTCGCCCAATCGCTTCACCAGCAAGCCCGACTTGTCGCGCGCGAACAGGCGGTCCCAGTCGCCCCCCCACATCACTTTGATGACGTTCCAGCCGGCGCCGCGGAAGGCGGCCTCCAATTCCTGGATTATCTTGCCGTTGCCGCGCACCGGTCCGTCGAGACGTTGCAGGTTACAATTCACCACGAAGATCAGGTTGTCCAGTTTCTCGCGTGAGGCCAGAGTGAGCGAGCCCATGGACTCTGGCTCATCGGTCTCGCCGTCGCCCACAAACGCCCAGACTTTGCGTGGCGTTACCGGGATCAAATGGCGGTTCTCCAGATAGCGCATGAAGCGCGCCTGATAGATGGCATTGAGCGGTCCCAACCCCATCGAGACCGTCGGGAACCTCCATAGGTCCGGCATCAGCCAGGGATGGGGATACGACGATAAGGACGGTAGTCCACGCAACTCGTGGCGGAAGTTCCGCACGTGTTCTTCGCTGATGCGCCCCAGCAGGTACGCCCGCGCATAAACTCCCGGTGCAGCATGTCCCTGGAAGTAAACAAAGTCGCCGGGCTGATCGCCGTAGCGCGAGTGGAAAAAATGATTGAATCCGACCTCCAAGAGCGTCGCTAGCGAAGAATAGGTCGAGATGTGACCGCCGATTCCCGCATCTTTCTTGTTCTGGCGATGCACCATCGCCATCGCGTTCCATCGCGTCAGGCTCTTCATGCGTCGTTCGAGTTGGCGGTCACCGGGATATGGGACTTCTTCTTCCACGGGAATCGTGTTGATATAGGGCGTATTCAGTTGTATGGGAACTTCTACTCCTGAGGCCCGGGCGTGGTCGATCAGGGCGTCCATCAGTTCGCCGCCGCGGTTGGTTCCAGCACTTTCGACCACCTCGTCGAAGGCTTCTATCCACTCCGCGACTTCTCCATCGGAATCCGTCTCCAGCGTGGCCGGAAATTCCAGAATGCGGCTGTCAGCTTCGCTCTTGATCTCGCTATTAATCTCTTGGGTTGCCATGGTTACCTCGACAGTCAGCGCGCGACGTCATCTCGCCGCGAGGTAGAAAATAGGCGCGGAATAATGCTTCACGACGCCGCCCAGGACACAGCGGCACTGGCGGCAAGCACCGCCGGCAAAAGGTCACTCTGGCTTGTTGCCGAACCTCACCGATTGCTGCCTCAATTCTAGCAGAGCATGAGGGGGCGCCGGACGGTACTCCTTGCCGTCAGGTGTTTCGGGTCATAGAACGAAACCGCGCCAATGGCTGCGCGGCATTTGGTTCAGAGATTGCTAGATGCGCCGGCTCGTGTTACCGCGTGCCAACAAAAAGATCCAGCAACAGCATCGGCACGCATTAACGCCTGCCTGCAGATCGCGGGATCAGTATGGCTGGTTGATCTTCTGCCACACTGCCATGCCAGCAATGACGAGGATCAACAGTCCCGAAACAGTACCCAGGATGCGCACGTAGGGCGTTATCTTTTGCATCCGGACCTGAAGCGCTTCCTGCTCGGCGCGCATTGTGGCACTGGCGTCGTCCAGAAACAGTTGATCGTCCTCGTGCAGGGTCAGGGTGCTGCGGTAGATCAGGAGCAGGATCAGTATCGCGGTCAGTACACCCCAGGCGATCAGCAGAATCATGATCATTGACATTTGCCACCTCGGCTCGAAGGGAACCGGTCCCCCGGCGCAATGGTAAGCTGCGATGACCATCGCCACCAGGTCTCACGTGGCCTCCATTATAGACCTCGCATTTCGGGAGTGTACAAGTAATTTGTGTCGTCGGCCTTGTTGCGGCTGGAGTCCCATTTCGCAGCCTGAGTTTCTGCCCGTTGACCCGCTTAAAAATCGTCATGTAAACTCAAACAGTTGCCTGCGCTCCAGTACCGCCTTGGGCGAGGCGAGTACGACGGGCGGTTAGCTCAGCTGGTTAGAGCGCCTGCCTTACAAGCAGGAGGTCGCAGGTTCGAGTCCTGCACTGCCCACCACATTCGTCACCCCGTACAGTACAATAGGAACAGGTGACGCGCCCCTGAGCGGGGTACAACCGCGCAAGCGGGGTCGTAGTTCAGTTGGTTAGAACGCTGCCCTGTCACGGCAGAGGCCGCGGGTTCGAGTCCCGTCGACCCCGCCATTCTTTTCATGAACTTCTGAGGAGAATGGCTCTTTCCGCCTTGCGTCTGCATCGTAATTTCTACTTATTGCGCACCGAATTTGTGAAACCTCCGGCGTTTCAGTCACACAACTCCCCACGCTTGAAGATCAGCGAGGACCAGGATCCCTAGCCTTCATACGAAAGGAAGGTCCCTGGGGAGACACCTCAATGAAGAACTCACAATCCGAGCCGGCAGTGAGGAGGCTGGGAGCCAGTCCATATTGCGCGATAAACCATTGGCGCCCGAAGTCTACACGGGACATGTCCGGCTCGCCTCGGAAGCATCCTACGACACCACGCGGCAAAGAAGGTCGAAGCCTGGCATAGCAGGAATCAAGTACCGTGACCTCATCTGGAACCCCAAGGGAAGCCTCCGGAATCGTATCCTTCTTGAGCAGAATCGTAGACGCAGCACAAGAGAAAACCAGCAGGAGCAGAGCAGTCGCCACCCGAACTCTAGACAGAAGAACGACCAAGCTTTGCTTGCGACCCAGAGTGACCATGCGTTCGCGCCTCCGACCTTCTCTTCCTACCTCCCTCGTCCAGAGGTTCCGGCTGCGGCATCCTGAAGATTCCCTGCTCGTCGCGGCTCCTTCAGCCCGTACTTAGCCACACACCAGAGGGCCCAAACTCCGTCTCTCCAGCCAATCTTTTTGCCTTCCTCGTAGGTACGTCCCGTATAACTGATGCCCACTTCGTAGACGCGCAGCCTAAGCTTCGCGATCTTAACCGTGACCTCCGGCTCGAATCCAAATCGGTCTTCTTCCAACTGGATCGACTGTATCACCTCCCGCCGAAACACCTTGTAGCAGGTCTCCATGTCGGTGAGGTTGAGATTGCTTACGGCGTTGCAGGCCAGGGTCAGCAGCTTGTTGCCAACTGAGTGCCAAAAGTAGAGCACCCGGTGGGGCCTTCCGCCAACAAACCGCGACCCATAGACTACGTCAGCCTTGCCCTCAATCAAAGGCTCCAGGAGATTCGCATACTCGGCCGGGTCGTATTCCAGATCCGCGTCCTGGATCAAGACGAAGTCGCCGGCAGCTTCCTGGAACCCACGACGGAGCGCAGCGCCCTTGCCCATGTTGCGCGGCTGCAGAAAGACACGGATTTGCGAGTGTTCCGTTTGCAGTTCAGCGAGCATCTCACGTGAGCCATCCGTCGATCCGTCGTCGATACAGAGCAACTCCATTTCCAGCGGAACGGCCAGAATTCTAGCGATAACGTCACGCAGTGTGGCCCGCTCGTTGTAGACCGGTATGATCACCGACAGCTTCATGTGATGCGACCTTAACTGAACCTTGCTCAGGTCATCGCGCAGCAAAAGGCGCGGCCAGAGCCTCTTCGGGAGTACGGATTAAACAAAAAAGCACCGCCACTGCTGCAGGCCACAACTGGAGGAGAATGCGATTTAAGGAACTTACAAGCTGTGCCTGCAGGTCTAAAGGAGTGATCACGTAAACAAAGAAATCCCCGATGAATGTAAGGGCCAACGCGACCATGACAATCAGCAGTCCCGGCTTTTGCCGAAGCCCTCGGATCGGGCCCACGAGAAGGGAGTAGATCGCGAGCACAGGAACCATAGGGATTCGCCATTTGCCAAACCGCAATATCTCCTGAAGGTAGTAATTTGAAATCGTAGAATACCGGCTCATGTCGGCTAAGCGTGTGCGGATCGATACCCCAGCAGGACCAGGCGCAAGCAGCCAGTTCCCCGCGTGAATTTGTGACTTGAAAAGAATGATGACCACAACCACGGGGAGAGCGCCGGCAAGAAATATGAATATTGCGCGAAGGCAGTCGCTCCATCCGCGACCTACAAAGAGCAGCAGCGTGAGGGAAGCGCAGACGCACACCAGGAATAAAAGCCCTTCGTTCTTGGTCCAGGCCGCCAGGGCAGCGGTTAGCCCTGCCAGCACAAACATCCTAGGCTCGTAATCGCTCATCAGCAGCAAGACGGTTGTGGCCAGCATGAAAAATGTCAGAGGCGGCTCGGCGTAGCCGGAGACCGCATGTCTGAGAAAAAAGGGCGTGCTCACCAGTACCCCGCCCAGAAGAAATGCTTGCGACGTGCTTCGCAGCACGGCCATGCCACTCATGGCAAGTCCCACCGTGCACAACATGAAGAAAAGCCCCAACATCATTGGTATCGCAGCGACTTCCCGTTGCATATAGGTCCAAAGACGGTCGATTGTCGCGGGGAGGAGGATGGGGTAGTCAGGGTGCGAGAACATCAAAATTGGAGAAAAGGCATTCCTCCACTCGGCCCCTGACCGAAAGAGAAAGCGAGCACGCATGGTCCAGATCCCCCAGCTGTCCCAATCGCCATGGGGATGGGCCGTGGCGTAACGAACGCTGTAACGGACAGCAATGCGTATGGCCAGCAGCAGCGGGATAGCAAGTATGTAAGCGATCGGGCCACCAGATACGGCGGTTTGCATATCGCGGGTTTTCCGCTCTGAGTGCACGCTCCGCATTGCCAAGAAAACCGCCGCGCCAAATATAAGTAACTCATATAACAGCAAATCCGTGCGGCTGCGCCGGCCCGTGAGTAGCCCGAGAAAAAGCGTGCAGGACGACAGACCCACACCTACTCCAAAGCCGACAAACAACTTCACCAGCCAATCAGCCAGACCTCGCGAACGCCTCCAAAAAGCCGAGCATAGAAGATAACCAGTAGCTGCGGGCAGCACGAGAGCCAGCGTGAGCCATGCAATCACCGGTTTATCCTCCTAACTGGGCCGTTTGCTGTTATTTCCTCGATCTCGCACGGGGATCGTACGGCCCTCGTGGACATCTCTCAATGACACCTTGTGCGCTAGGACATCGCGATGAGCACGAAGATTTCCGCTGGAGGGAAAAAATGGAGCCCGGCCGACCCGCTGCAGGGTATTTGCAGCGAGATGTCACATTGGTAATTCTGAGTAAGCGGCCACTGTCAGGCATCCCCCAACGGTTTTCTAGCTACCGCTAAGACGCTTTGGCCAATCAAGGGCTCCACAAAACGCTCGAGTCGCGAGATCCACGGCACGACGCAACGGTCGTAAAGCCGCGTATCCCGAGCCTGCAGAGTTGTCTTTTTCAACACTCTTCCAGCCACGAACCAAGCGAGGACCCCGGGTAGGTTGAAGTACCGCAACTCTTCAACCTGGAAGCCGGCAGTTGTTAACTTCTGCGCGAATTCCCCCTTACTGTAGCGCCGAAAATGCCCAAAAGCGCCGTCCAAGCTGCCGTACAGCCATTGCATTGCGGGCGCGAACAGGATGCAAGTCCCTCCCGGGACAAGGGCTCGATGAGCCGAAAGAAGAAATGCTTTGTCATCCTCCACGTGCTCGATAACGTTGACCGCTATGAGCGCGTCAGCCTCGCTGTGTGTGCCCACGTCGGACAGATATCCTTTGAGCGGCTTCACGCGGGCATCGCTTCCAACTTGCTCTAACAACAGTGAAAAAAGGTTGTCGGCAGGTTCTATCGCAGTCAAGTGAGTGACATCCGGGAGTCTGAGAATCAGTCGCGAAAAGGTTCCCATGCCGGCCCCAACCTCGATCACCTTACCCCTAAGGTGCGTACAAATATAACTCAAAATCCAATCTTGATAATTGCGAGCCTCGGCCATGGCGTTCAGTTCGGTTCCGCTGTAGGTAAACCGACGAGTGTTGGATGATGCACTGCCTACCACTTGTGATGAACACTCCACTCTTTCTCGGGATTTCCATTTGTCATCGCACGTTCTGTCAATATACACCAATTCCCTCCGCCCATACTCTCACCGCAAAATCAAGAGATCGTTTCATCGTCTATCAACAACCCCATTGCGACTGTGCAGGACCGCGCAAACACGGACATAATCGCACTGCTGTCGCGGCGACGCACAGCGCACGATCACTGCGGTTTGGACATGGTTGCGGGACGCTTGGCTGGAGGCTTGGCCGTCTTGGACGGAGCCTTGGGATGGGCGTCTGCCTGCGCTTGCTGGGCGACTTTGTCTGACGCCTGCGCGAAGGTGACCATAACCGCATCCACCGCGAACTGGGGAGCATCGCCTGCCAGGGGTTGCTTGATCTCGGGAAGCGGCGTACCAACCTTGTACAGCGTCATGTCCGTCAAAGCCTGGAACTTGGCAGGATCAAGTGTCGCACCTTTAGGAAGGGAGGTCGGCGAAACACCGCCGCTGCCAGGGTCCTTGACCTCCGCCAAGGTGGTGTAAAGGATGTAGTCGCATTGTTTGGAACGCGCCTCGCTCTCCACGTTCTGGTGCGGTGATTCAGCATCAAGCGGCACGGCTTCCACCTGATTGCGTCCGATTTCGCTGATCAGGTTCAGCAGCAGGTTGTCGGTGGGGAGCGACTGACCGCTCGAGTCCTTTATCTTGACCACGCCAACCCGGACTATACCTGCAGCCTTGGGAGCGACCGCTGGTGCAGGGGCTGCGGCGGGCTGCGCTTTTGCTGCTGCTGCAGGAGCAGCCGCCGCGGGCTCAGGAGAAGGCTCTGCATGCGTCGCCGGAGCGCCAGCGGCCATGGCAGACATGTCGGAAGCCCTGCATCCCGACGGCATGTCAAACAGCGGTGCATCCAGTGTTGCGTTGGTCAGCTCCACTACTTCTGTCGTGGTGGTAAATGTTCCGTGCTCGGCCATGATGGTTGTCGTCTGCTTCATGGGGAAGCCAAGCGGTGCGCCGCCGCCACCCTTCAACACGATGCGGTCGCGGCAGCCGCGCTTTCCCCCGGGATGTCCGCAGGCCATGGAACGATAGGGCTCGTCCGAGCAGGAAAACCCCGCCAGATCGGCGTACCAGCCATCCATTTCCATCTTCATGTGGGACTGGTTGCAGGCGTCGGGGGTGGATTCCATGGTCATGGAGCTCTTGATGTGCCTCACCTTGTAACCGAACATCTCCTGACGCTCGCCGGTGTCGGTCGAAGTGCGGGTGATGGTCACGACGCCGCCCTTGGTTGGCAGTGCCGGTTCGCGCTCCGCCATTTTGCCCATGGTCCGGACGTCGGGCGTTGCCGGACAACTGGTCTCTCCCCCCATGCTCATGACGGTGCACTGGTTTCCAGTGACGGTGATAATGCGCTTCTGGTCGCATTGCATGATGGTCACCGAGCCCCCAAAGCTCATTTCGCTGCGCTCCCGAGGCCCCTTGATATACACCGTGCTCTCCGTGCTGTTACCCATCACCGTGGTGCGGGTCTTGATCTTCAGATCGGCAGGCGCCATGCACGAAAAACAGACCAGCACTGCCGCTAAAACAGAGATATTTCGCCCAACGAATTTCATAGAGAGGTCCCTTGCAAGAACGCATATTTGTCCCACTGCGAAGACAAGCCGCGGCAATTCTAAACAAGCGGAAACAGAACTCAAGGCTCTCTCACTTCATGCCAAAGGTCCAGCTCAAGCCGGAGCTGGTACCGTAGTTGCTGCCCGCGAAGTGAGGCGGAGGCTGATTATCCCAGTTACCGTAGAACGAAATGTTCCACGATAAATCACCGGTAATCTTTATGTAGTAGGTCGTATTCATATTGAACTTGACGCGGCCGGGCTGACTCAGCACGGGGAACAGCACTCCCGCGAAATCCAGGTTGGTCTTGTTGAACCGGAATAGCTTCACCTCGGCAGCGATCAGCGCGGCCGCGAGATCTTGTGTCCCCGAAAGAGTGGATTGACTGTATTCCGTGTTCTGCCAGGCGAAGCCCCCGAGAACGGAGACGGTCGCCCGGTTCGTGTTTTTTAGGTAGCGCCCGATACCGGCACCAAGTGAGGTCTGAAGCTGGATTCCCTGCACCGAGCTTTGCAGAAAGTCGCCCAGCCCTCCGTAATACCAATTGTTCCACGGCAACAGATGGCGGGCGACCGGCGTTATCTCGTTTCGCGTAGAAGCGTTGACCCCGCTGCTGGTGGACAGGTTCGAGCTCCAGGCCGTGCTTGCCGACCAGCGTGGCCGGAGATATTCCACGTCGGAGCTCAGGGTGTATTGCACGGTTTGGTTTCCCTTGGAGTATGTGGTCCCGAAGTTCAGCTCGCCATTGAAACGCTGCCAGAATTTGTCGGACGTCTCGGCCATCTCGACGATTTGGCCGCGGTCGATGGCGGTTTGCTTCTCCGGAGTCTCCAGCACCTCGATTTTGATCGGCCTAACGCCCTCGCTTTCCGCGGTGTTGAGCATCCCCTTGTACACGGAACCGTCTTGGGTCTTCACAATAAACAACTGCGTGCTCTTAAGGCGCGCCACCTTCGACCAGTCCAGCGACGAGGTGCCTAGGATGTAACTCATGCTCACATACAGCACACCGGCGTCAAGCCCCTTGATCTCCCCGGTCAAGTGGTCACCGTTCTTCATGATGACGATGTCCGTGCTGTCGCGCGCGTAGAGCGGTACAGCAAGAAAGAGGGCAAGACTGAAAACTGAAGTTCGGATCCTCAAGCCCAGCTCCTATCTCGTGATTGTTCAACCCCTCCCAGAATGGGAAGGGCTGCTAAATTATACGAAGCCAGGTGATTCCGCTAGCCGGGGAGACGATGAAACGACACGTCTCCATTCCCTCGTCCACATACTTCGGGAGTGAATTCATTGCCCTGCCACTTGCTCTCGCGTCATCTCAGCGATGACTTTCCGAGGTGGCTCGAGCGCAATTTCCGGGGTCAGACGCGCGAAGAGATCGAGAGCGCGAGCGATAAGCCCCGTCCATCCAGTTTGATGGCTGGCGCCCAGTCCGGCGCCATTGTCACCGTGGAAGTACTCATAGAAGAGGATGTAGTCCTTCCAGTGAGGATCTTCCTGAAACTTCTTCGTACCGCCATAAACAGGACGTTTGCCGTTGGCGTCGCGCAGAAAAATGCTGGACATCCGGCGGCTAATCTCTTTCGCGACTTCAAACAATGTCATGTAGTTCCCCGAGCCGGTCGGGCATTCCATTTTGAAGTCCGGGCCGTAAAACGGATACATCTACAGCAGCCCACGTATGATCAGTCCGTTGACTGGCATCCAGATCGGTCCCCGCCAGTTGGAGTTGCCCCCGAACATGCCGGTATTCGACTCCGCGGGCAGGTATTCGACCTTGTATTCGTGTCCATCCAGATGAAACACGAAAGGATGGTCACGATGGTACTTCGATGCCCGCCGTTCCTCGGCTGAGAGCACCGCCCCCCCGCTGGATTTCCATTGCCACTGCGTCCGTCTGCCGGGATTCTTGCTGACCAGTTCCCTCCCTGGGGTGGGCCTTCAGCGACTCCTTCCTGCTTTTCCGCGACGCTGCCAGTTCCTGAATGAGGTCGTGATGATATCCCACAATGGTGAACAGTTGGCCTGATGTCCACGCGAAGGTGAAGAGACCGGAAATCGCCATCAGTGGGTCCAGTTCCCTCCAGCTAAAGGGAAGCAGCATTTGCCCGCATCCTATGGTGACGTAGGTGTTGGCACAGAAGTACATCGAATTCCGGGGGTTAGGGATCAATCCCATCCAGTCCACAGCAAGCCCCCAGATGCAGATCTCGAGGACGTGCAGGATGAGCACCAACAGTATGGTGACGGCAAAAATGTAATTCGCCATACGCGGGTGCCAGGCCTTGTCCCCGAGCATCTGCGGCCGGTTGCTGTGATAGGCGACAATACGTCGAGACCGGCGCTGTGGACAAGCATGACGAGGACCAGCAGCGCGCCGCCGAAGGAGAGGACCTCAATAGGAATTTCGACATTCAGCATTGGCGAGTTAAAGGGAGGAACCTCCACCGACCTCGGAAGACTCGCAAGTCCCAACCAAATCTTTCGGTGGGCTTCGTCCTGCCGCAGTAGAACACGATTGGCATGTCAAAGTCGTTCCTCTACCGTCCGGCCTGAATCGCGCGTCTCAATCACTCGTGGCTTTGCGGTTCGTTTCCGTTCAGGCGGTACACCATCGCCGTCTTGGTCACGCCCAGCGCCAGCCAGCTCTGTACATCCTGCTGCAGGTTGACGTAGAACTGCGCGGCCAACTTTCTTTGCTTCTCGGCGACGGCGGCCTGGTCGGGAAACTGGACCTGGAAGGAGAATTCTCCCACCAGCGATTTATGCTCGCCGCGAGTGCGCCATAGCGCGACATCGCATTTACCGACCAGCCCCTTTCCGAAATCCAGTTGACCGAGGGGCAGCAGCACTTCCTCGACGATTCCGCCGTTCACCAGGCTTACATGCTCCCCCTCCATCTTGACCAGAGGTGCAGTCACCGGGAAAACTCGGCTTAGGGTCGCCATCGAGTTCTTGTCGGCGTCATGCATCTGGCTTAGGCCGAACTGGCAGTTGTGGGAGTACAGAATGCGGTATCCACCGATTTCGTCCTTCAGCGGCAGGGCTTCTGACTTGAACTTGATTTTGTACTTTCCCGCGATCTTCGGCCGCACGTCCATCCCCGCGGCTGCCTGCTCGTCCGGGTGGCGATACTTGAAGACGATCTCGGGATCGCCAACGGGAAACCCATCCATGTATGAAATACGCCGTCGCAGAATGAAAGCGTTGTTGTACAGCCGGAAGTCCGGTGTGTCGTAGAAAGTGATTTCCCTGACCTGGGGCCGCAAATCCGTCTCGGGATCCGCGATATAGCCCACTCCCGTTTTCTTCGCGGTTTGCTTGACGAGCTTCCCAAAATCACGAAAGGCCTGGACCGACGTAAAGTTATCCGGTTTCAGGATGAGCTTGGCTTCCAGGTAGGTGATCTTGTCCAGCGGAGTCCCGTCGGCATAGCCCCTGGCTGCCAGCGGCTCAACGTATTCGGCATGAGCACCGTTCTTGAAGTGCTTGTCCTTCCCCTTGTCTTTCTTGCCCTTCTTATCCTTCTTGTGTTTCTTTCCCACTCTTCCTCCATTGACATCAACTCCAGCAGGAGCCGCAAGCGCCGGATGACCGGCGGATAGAATTGTTAATATTTACTACTGTAAAACACGGCGTGCAACTGGCATAAGGTCCAGTCTTCATCGGCAGATTTGATGAAACAAGGTTGGCGCAACGGCTAACACCAGGGGGATTCGAGTGCGAACAAAAATCCAGCGCCAGGGTGAATGCTTCTCAATCAAGGCTCTCGCCCGCCGGTGCGGGAACCGATTTGCGTCAGGCTTCCGCGCCTCGCAGTACTGCGCTGTCCTGCTCATCTTCCAAGTTGTATATAGTGCACTGGCCCCCGCTGCGGACACAAGGCCTGAGTTGGAACTGCAGCCGGCGTCCCTGAGTCTGCCTGTTGGCACTGCCCTGCAAGCCACTGCCCTCGTAGTGGCGCACAATCGTACGGACCAGCCTCTTCACGACCTTCGCCTGTCATGGCTGCCCGCAGCGAGCCTCGATGTCCAATCTGCCGCGCCGCTATCGGTTGCCGTGCTTCCCTCCCGCTCCGACTACGTTTGGACGCTGATCATCAAGCCTGCCCATACCCCACCGGTTCTCGGTACGCCAGGGGTTACCGCGATGGCTCGACCGCCGACATCGGCGGGCGGGCCTGGGGGCTGGGCGGGACCTGCTGGTCCTGCCGAAACCCGGATCGATGAGGAACTCGACTTGCGACTGGACTACCGGACCGTCAGCGCTGGCGGCGAGCAGTCGCAGGTGCTTCTGAAGGCGCTTCATGTCGCGACGCAGGATCCCGGAAATCCGGACAAGGCGCTGGATGTTGAGATCACTCCCATGCTGGAATCGTTGAGCATTTCAAAATGGGGCAAGATTTATGTGTCGCTGAAGAACAATTCAGCCCGCACTTTGAATATCACCGCCATGGCTCCCTTGGGCAAGGAGGATCTGTTCTGCTACGGCCCGCGAGGAAAATCGCAGGACTGGTCAGTTCCCTTCTGCCTCATCTCTAGTTTCCAGCCCACCACGCTCGGCCCCTATCAGAGCTCTGTCGCGGAGTTCGAGGCGAGAGTAGTCAAGAGGCTTCAGCCTGGACAATACCCGCTGGCATTCCAAATCTGGACCCAGTCATATGAAGGCGGAGTGCTGCTGCGGCGCAGCCTTGTCGTCAGCCGGCAGGTTCGCGTCGGCGCGGAGGCCGAGGCACCGATCTTGAAAGTCGTCGCCATTCCAATGTTCTTCGTGTTGCCGGGAGCCTTGCTGCTCTTCACCATAAGCCTGTGCTGGTGGCTGGAGCGGCGCTGGTGGCCGGCTCCCGATCACGAAGCCTTTCCGCTCCAGTACACCCACCCGCACTTCTGGCTCCTTGCCGTCACCATTTCTCTGCTTATCGTCATCGTTCCCTGGAGCTTCACCAGGCGTTGGCTCTTCACCCGCTATGAACCGCAGGACATTGCCCTGCTTTCGTTGTTCTCCATGCTGACTGGCATCGCGGGCTACCTCATCTGGAGGATATGTCGAAACCACAAGCAACGGCAGGCGGCCGAGAAGATTCGCCTGCTGGCTGAAGCAGAGGATGTCCACCTGAAGAAGCTCTGAAGACGAGCCGTTGGTCCATTTTGGGAACTGCCCGCGAATTTCCCTCACGCCACTCCCCGGCGCACTCCACAACCGGTGAGATACTGCGATGTGGATTCCCCATCGCTGTTCCTCGGTGACCCCGACGACCGAAGGCCTCGCCGTGCCGCATCAGAGCCAGCAATATGATTTCGACTTCATCGTCATCGGTTCCGGCTTCGGCGGCAGTGTCTCTGCTCTTCGGCTCACGGAGAAGGGCTACCAGGTCGCTGTTATGGAAATGGGACGTCGCTGGACGCCCGAAAATCTGCCGCGCACAAGCTGGTCCATCCATCGCTGGTTCTGGCGTCCTGGCTTGGCATTGCGCGGCTTTTTCAACATGCGCTTCTTCCGTCACGTTACGATCCTGCATGGTTGCGCTGTCGGAGGCGGTTCCATCACCTACGCCTGTACCCTGCTGCGCCCGCCCGACAAGGTTTGGGAAAGCGGATACTGGGCCGGGCTCGCCAACTGGAAGGCGGAGATGCCGCCGCATTACGACACGGCCGCGCGCATGTTGGGCATTACGGAGAACAAAATTCTTGGCCCGGCCGACCTGCTGCTCAAGCGTGGCGCCGAGGCCATGGGAGTCGGCCATACCTTCTACCGGACGCGCGTGGGCATCTTTCAGGCGCCCAAAGGAGAACCTGCCGGCCAGACCTATCCTGATCCCTACTTCGGCGGGGAAGGTCCGGAGCGCACCACGTGCGACGGTTGCGGCGGCTGCATGATGGGCTGCCGCAAGAACGCCAAGAACACGCTCGACAAGAATTACCTCTATCTCGCCGAAAAACGCGGCGCAGTGATATTCCCCGAAACCCGGGTCGTGGACGTCCGCCCGCTGAACTGCACGCCCGACGGCAGCGCAGGCTACGAAGTTGCAACTGAGCGGTCCACCGCCTGGGTGATGCGGAATCCCCGTCGCTTCACCTGCCGGGCCGTGATCTTCTCTGCGGGCTCTCTCGGTACGACCGAGCTTTTGTTCTGCTTGAAGTCGAAAGGCTCGCTGCCGCGCGTCAGCGAGCGGCTGGGTAAACACATTCGCACCAACTCCGAATCGCTGATCGGCATTCGCGTGCCCGGCAGCAGCGACGACCTCTCCAAAGGCGTTGCCATCGGCTCTGGGATTTACATCGACGAGCACACACATATCGAAGCTGTGCGCTATCCCGCCGGTTCGGACGCGATGTCCGTATGGGCGACCATCCTGACCGGCGGACGGCCTGGCCCGGCGCGTATCGCGCTATGGTTGAAGAACCTCTGGTCCTCGTCCCTCCGCCATCCCATTCGCACCTTCCGTCTCATGCAGCCCTTTGGCTGGGCGCGCGAGTGCGTGATACTCCTGTGCATGCAGGCGCTCGACGCCCACATTGATATGTGCTGGGAGCGGCCCTGGTTCTGGCCCTTCCGCAAGTTCCTGGTGAGTCGCGGTGACCAGGTGCCCACCTACATCCCGCAGGCCAACGAATTTGCCGAGAAGCTCGCCCGCCTCGCCGGAGGCACCGCCATGAGCATGCTGCCCGAAATACTGTTTAACATTCCCGGTACCGCCCATTGCCTCGGAGGCTGCGTTATCGCCGGCTCCGCCGCAAACGGCGTGGTGGACTCCCGCCACCGCATCTTCGGCTACCACAACATGTACATCTGCGACGGCTCGGTCATCGCGGCGAATCTCGGCGTCAATCCCAGCCTGACCATCACCGCACTCGCCGAGCGCGCCATGAGTTTTATCCCGCCGGTCTCGGAGGCCACGCGGGCCGATAACGCCAGCGCTGCGTTGGCTGAAAGAGCCAGCTTGGGTTAGAGTAACCGCGCTACTTATGAGGAACTAGCGTTGCTGTCCGAGGTCGTCATTGACCGGCGGGTGCTCGACCAGTTCAAGCGCAGGGCGCTTCGTGCCTACCCGAACGAGCACGCGGAGCAGTTGTGGGGCAGGGTGGAGGGCAAGGCTGCTCACATCTACCACATTGAGCCGTTTGATGAAGTGCCGGCCGGAGAAGGGACCCTCCTTGGTGAAGGCGACATTGGAGAGCAAAAGAAGGATGAAGTCAACTTCGCCTTCGAGCAGAAGATCGGCACCTACCACGGCAAGCTGCGGTTGCTGGGCTCGATCCACACCCATCCCGGCGACGAATTCGGAACCGAACCCAGCGATGAAGACATCCGCGAGGCTGTGCGCGGCGGCGAGATCGTGTGGGGCATCTACGCCATTCGCAAGACCGCCAAGCGCCGCTTTATTTCCTGCCGTTTCTGGAGTACAGCGCATGGACAACTGGAGTTGGTTATGGCGGAATAGGCAGCACACTCTTTTCGCTACTCTATTTTGCGAACAAATTCCGGGCGCAAGCTGCTTAATTCGCGGAATACGGGACGGTTAGGACGATACTCTGGATCGTCGTGAGCAATTTCCCCACCCCCGCCAGTTGAACCCCGACGACTGGTAAAATACGCTAACAAGGTGGGGTTTTGCGGCTTGTCTGTACGCTCAGGGATATTAGCCGCCGGGGGCAAATGCCAAAATATGTCTTTGGCCCCTACCTCCTCGATGTGGATGAACGAAGACTCATCCGTGAGAAAGAGGAGATCCGTTTAAGGGGCAAGCCTTTCGATACGCTTTGCGTGCTGGTCGAGAACGCCGGCAGGCTGGTGCGCAAAGACGAGCTGATGCAGGCTGTCTGGCCGGACTCCATCGTTGAAGAGAACAGTCTGGACCGCTGCGTTTCACAGCTAAGGAAACTTCTCCACCCTGCCAGGTACATCGAGACCGTACCGCGGCACGGCTACAGATTTGTTGAGGAGGTGAAGCCGTCGGCTTCCGGTCCGAAGCTTGTCAAGCTCGGGCCCGCTCGGCAGCGAGCCGACGTGCCCCAGAAGGCGATACAGTTCTTCGCCGCAAGCGATGGCGTGCGCATCGCGTACACGATCGGAGGCCGCGGACCGGCTTTAGTCCGCACGATCGACTGGCTCAATCACCTCGACTTCGAATGGAAGAGCCCGTTCCTGCGCAACTGGCTGTCTGAGATCATGCGCCATAACACGCTGGTTCGATACGACCAGCGCGGCTCCGGACTCTCCGATTGGAACGTTGCCGATTTTTCCTTCGAGCGTACAGTCAAGGACTTCGAAGAGCTGGTCGATGTCGCCGGCCTGGACACGTTCGCGATCTTTGGAGGTTGCCAGGGTGCGGCCGTGGCCACAGCCTACACTGTGCGTCATCCGGAGCGGGTAACAAAGCTGATTTTTACGGGAGCATTCGCCAACGGCTGGCCATCACCCGGTGAAAGCGCCGGGGAACAATTTAGCGCGCTGCTGACGCTGGTTCGTCTGGGGTGGGGGCGTGACAACCCCGCGTTCCGCCAGTTGTGGACGACGCTGTTCCGGCCGGATGCCGATTCGGTCGAGATGGACTGGCTCAACGAGCTGCAGCGTATCTCGAGCTCGCCGGAAAATGCCGTCCGTATGTTGTCCGAATTCCCCAAGATCAAGATCTTCGACCTGCTGCCAGAGATTTCCTGTCCGACGCTGGTGCTCCATTCGCGCGACGATGCCACCGTTCCCGTGCAGGAGGGCAGGCTGATTGCGGCGCGGATTCCTGGCGCTCGTTTTGTCGAATTGCCAAGCCGCAGCCACTTAGTCCGCCCCGGAGATCCCGCATGGGACTTGTTTGTTGCTGAGTTTTCGCAATTCATGTCGTGGCCGAATACCGAGACAGCTCTCGTAAGGCGGCGAGGTTAGCCAATACGGGCATGTTTGCTCGGGGCCAAATAGGTCTCCGCCTCTCTCACTCCGAATTTGCGAAGGATCGCGATCATCGGACACCAGTTGGTAAAGGCTGACTGGAAGAGATTCAGCCCTACGAAGGCGGTGAACAGGTACAAATACGGCGACACCCAGTGACCCAGCGCCAAAGAGATCAGGACAAAGGCGCCCGCGATCAAGCGCAAGTAACGTTCGATGTTCATATAATGTGCCTCCGAACCTCAGTCGCGCACCCTAGCGTAGGTTGCGCCATTCGTTCTGCGTTTCCAACCATCACAACTAAGCAAACACGAAGGACGGCCGGCGCCGCCCTTCGCTTCGTCGCGAGCGCTAGGCCGCTGGACGACGACTCTGCAATACCGATTCTTCGGCCCCACGGTAAGAAACCAATGACGGCAGCAGCGCCGGAACCTGCTTTCGGTAATTCTCGTACTGCGCGCCGTGTGCCGTAACCAGGTCGCGCTCCTCCCAGCGGATCGCCATCAAGATGTAAGCTGACGCCAGGACGGCGAACAACAGGTGTGCCCCAGTCATTGTCGGCGTAGCCCAGAACGCCATAAGCCAGCCGATATACAATGGATGCCGCACGTACTTGTAGAACACCGGGGTGCGGAACTCCAAAGGCGTATATCGCTTTCCCGCCAGGTACAAAGTCACTTGCCGCAGGCCAAACAGGTCGAAGTGATTGAGGAGTAACGTGCTGATGAGCACCAGCCCGAACCCTAAATGGCAGAGGGCGTTCGCCGCAGCGCGGGCCACGGGATCGGTCAGGTTCCAAATCATGCCGCCAATGGGTTGCCAGAACGCAAACAGGACGATCAGCGCGACGCTCGAGCACAACACATACGTGCTACGCTCGGCGGGCTCCGGGATGAACCGCGTCAGCACTCGCTTGAATGCAGGCCGCGCCATCACGCTGTGCTGTGCCGCGAAAACCCCCAACAGTAGCGAGTCAATCAGCAGTGCCTGCCAGAATGGTGCGCGCGCAGGCGAGTCCAGAGACTTGGGAACCAACATGTTCCCGATAAACCCAATGGCATAGAGGTAAGTGAGAAGAAACAGGGTGTAGCTCACTGCACCGTAGGCGAAAACCGTCACACGCTTCGTCATGATTCCATCCTTCTTTCCTGGGCCCGGGCTAAGCCCGGAAATCCCCACGAGATGGTGCTAGCTTAGCCATCTATGGCTGTAACAGTCCTTGAACGAGTCTGATATGTGGCTGAGTGTTTTCTGACTCGCGCCGTGGGAGCACGGAGCTTCAGCCGGAGGAGTATGTTTGTGCGTCAAACTGGAATCTAGAGCCGCTACGAGAAAGGCAACAAAAGCCTCTTGCCAGTTCTGCCGAGGTTCACTACTTTAGGTCAATGGCGACTCTGACCGTGGGTGCCAAGTGTTGACCGTCGAATCCCGTGTCGTCTTCTACGCCATCGCACTCCTGATAGGACTGGCGATCCTCGTAAAGGTGCGCTCCCGCTCCGCCCGGCAAGGGGTGCTGCTCGTTGGCAGCTACGCCCTCTACGCCACCTGGGGACTGTGGTTCGGCGCCGTCCTCCTTTTCTCCACAGTGATGAACTTCCTCCTCGGCGAGTGGCTGCGGCGGAAGCAATCGTCGCTGGTGCTGTGGATCGGCATCGTGTGCAACGTACTGCTGCTGGGTACCTTCAAATATCTTCCCGGATTCGCCAGTTCCCTTTCCATCGCCTCGCTGCAGAATTTTTCGCATATTGCCTTGCCGCTGGGAATTTCCTTCTGGACCTTCCAGGCAATGAGCTACCTCCTCGATTTGTATCGCGGCGAGGAGCTCGATCCCACGTTGTGGGAGTTCGCGCTGTACATGGCGTTCTTCCCGGTCGCCGTCTCCGGTCCCATTTGCCGCCTGCCTGAGATGCTGCCGCAGTTTCGCTCCGAAGAGTCGCTGCAGCGCGGCGACATGGCGCGCGGCCTGTGCCGGATTGCGACCGGCGCTTTGATGATGGAGTTGGGCCAACTGCTGGGACGCGGCATCCTGAATGCCGGTGGCATCAATGCCGGCTTCGACACCATCAAGCACTGGAGCGGACCAGATGTCTGGTGTCTCGCCTTCGGATACGGGCTGCAGCTCTTCTTCGACTTCGCCGGCTACTCGCACATCGCCATCGGAGCGGCAAAGATGCTTGGATTCACAGTGCCGGAGAACTTCGCCCGCCCCTTCGCGTCCACCACGCCGTCAATCTTCTGGACACGCTGGCACATGTCGCTGTCCTTCTGGATTCGCGATTATGTATTTCTGCCGCTTGCCACTCTGCGCCGCGAGATGTGGTGGCGTAATCTGGCGCTGGTGATTTCGATGGTGGTCTTCGGCGTATGGCACAAAGCCACTGTGCTGTTCGTGCTATGGGGCTGCTATCACGGCGCGCTGCTGGTGCTGCATCGTCAGGTGCAGCACTTGGAACGGCGGTTGAAATGGGAGCCACCTGCCGTCTGGACGCCACTATCTTGGGTCACAACCATCACACTGGTCAGCTTCGGATGGATCTTCTTCCGCGCCAATTCCCTGCCCCAGGCCGGCCAGATGTTCAACGCGCTGCTGTCGCCGTCAAGCTACGTCAGACATTTTCTTCCGCTGCCGCTGTATGTGCTGGTGTCGGTCCTGGCGTTGCTCTACGCGGTTGTGTTGCTGGTCATCGCAGCTCTCGATCGCTATTCGGAAGGCCTTGGCCCGCCCGCCGCGACGCCACGCTCCGAAGTCATCACAGTTCTGGTGCAGGATCGTTGGGTGTGGCTGACGGCGATGTACACGTTCGGCCTGCTCATCGCAGTGTGGCTGGTCACGCGCGCCCAGAGCGCCGGCGCCTCGCCGTTTGTGTATCGCTCGTTCTGAGCCACGCAGCCAATGCAATCCTTGACCTGCCCGGCGCGATGCGCCTCAGCGGAAACGCTACGTGGCGGCGTCTGCGGCCCCTCGCCTGCCGCTCGCAAGCAGGGCGCTGGCCACAGTAGGAAACAGCAAGACTGAGAGCAGGCCGGCGCCTACCAGGGCAGCGGCGATGTCAGGTTGCAGACGCCCGGTACGTACTCCGATGTCGGTAATGGCGACCACCATCGGCAGTGCCGTTGCTGAGTACAGTGCGAAAGGCAACCACTCGTGCCGGGCGAGGTCGCGGCGATACAGGACGACCGGAGTGCCCCGCACTACCAAGAGCAAAAGCAGGAACAGCGGGGTCAGCAACACGGTTTTGGGGTTGCGCAGAAGCCCAGGAAGATCAAGGTTCATCCCGCTCACGACGAAAAAGAATGGCACCAGAAAGCCAAAGCAGATGGCTTCCGACTTGTACCGGAAAACCTTGCCTGCCTCGCCTCGGCTGGCAAGGCCCAGCACCATGCCCGCCGAAAACGCTCCTAATACGGACTCCAAGCCAATGGCCTGCGACAGGGTAACGAAAACGATCACCAGCAACAAGGACAGCAGCACGGGAAGCTGAGTGCTCGAGTGCATGGTGCGCTCCAGGAGTCGCAATACCCTGGGCGGCCGCAGTCCGAGGGCAACCAAGGCGACTGCCACGGAAAGAGCTACGAAGGCGGACATCAGGACAACTTCCTGCCATGCTCCGTAGATGCGCGTCAGCGCGACCGACACGAGCATGATCGGGCCGAATTCGCCTAGAGCGGCGGCTGCAAGTACGAAGCTGCCAAACCTGGTATCGAGATGCCCGGCGTCGCGCAGAATGGGCAAGAACGTGCCCATCGCAGTAGTGGTGAGCACTAGCGATACCATCAGCGGCGTCTGCATTTCCGGCAGCCAGTGAAGGACGGAGGCAGAGATGAGTGCGATCGCGAGCGAGATGATCCAGCCGCGAATGGCGAGTGAAAGAGGACGTCCCTTGACCTTTTGTAGGTCAAGCTCCATCCCCGCCATAAAAAACAATGCCGCCAGACCCGCCCGCTGGCCGAACCATTCCAGCAGGTCGCTGCTCTGGGCAAGATCCAGCCCGTGCGGTCCGATCAACATTCCGAACACCATCTCCCAGACCACAACGGGGACCCAAACCGGGCCGATGCGGACCTCGGCCAGCAACGAAGAGGAAACAGCAATGGCCATGACCACCAGCGCCGGATAGGCGGTCAGGTTCACGGCGTGCATGGGGCAGCATTGTACGCGAGAGTGTGCCTCACCTCGTCCGCATTATGACAGAGCGAGGTGAGGCACAGCAGGAGCAGCCTACGGTTGAACGGGTGGGAGCGTGTCGGAACCGGAGGTGTTCGGGCAGGTAGGATGGCCGAACCTCCCGCACTGATCCCCGTCCCGCCATAAGGATTGGGAGCAATGTCGAAGATGATGTTAGCGGGACGGGCAAGGTCGCCGGAGACGCCGCCTACGCCGGATAGATGATCGAGCCCAAGATTGTTGCGCACGCGCCAGGCGATATTGTGATCGGCGCAGGAGGTATCTCCGCTGACTCCAACGCCGCCAACAATCTTCTTGCCCGGCCCGTAGAGTGCCAGCCCCCGCCAAAAACATTGATTCCTCCAGTTCGGCTCCCCACCATGGGATCGTTGGCGGTGCCGTAGTTGGACGGAGGCCCTTGATAGGCGTTCCCGGTATCCACTGGATTACTGAGCTGCAGGCCGAAGAGACTGCCCTGGCTGCACAGCGGAGTACAGGTTAGCCGTGGAGAGCGCCAGGCCGTTGGCTTGCCCTGAGCCGCCGCTGTAGGAAGCGGAATCCAGGCTGAAGGCAACGCCCGCGTTGGCCTTCTGCGCCAAGATGACACGGCTGCCGGGCCATTGCGCAAAGCGATTGACGCCGGTAAAGGCGACTGCGCAGACAATGCCATCCTTGTCCACGATGGCGCCCCACATCTGGTTGTTCAATCCACTAATTTCGGTTGCGGTCGCGGCCGCCAGTGCGGCCTTCAACTGGCTGTAGTTGGGAAGGTTCTTACACCCGTCACTACCGCCCCTGTTATCGGCTCTGACTACGCCCATTGTGAACGTCAAAGCCAATGCCAGCGTGGCAGCGACATGCGAAACGTGCTTCTGCAATATGGTTGACTCCTTACGCAGAAATGGTGAACCCTGAAAATGGCACAAACTTACACCAGTCAGTCCCCCGTGCGATAGTCTAAAAGCGCGGGCCGGAGCCGATTCCAGGGAACATGTCGCAAAACCGCAACAGCTTCTGATTGGCACTCCAGTGCCACCCGGTCTACTATTTTTGTAGTATTTTGAGATGTGTATTGACTTTCGGGCGCACTACACAGTAGGCTTCTACAGCCCAATTGCTCGGCCCAATTGCTCAATTTGAATTGGAAGTAGTTCGTCGCCGTCTTGGGGCGGTGACGGTGCTTAGAACCTGCCTTTGACTAAAGTAACCACTTGAGGAGAAAAATGAAGCCACTGCGAATGCTTTTATTCGCCACGCTTGTGTTGTGTCTCGCCCTGGGCGTTGCCAGCGCGCAAACGTGGACACGCTTAACCAACTCACCCCCTGCCAACGTCGGTGCGGCGTTGGTCTTGACCGACGGAACCTTGCTGGTGCACGCGGAACAGCAGAACAGCGCAAACTGGTATCGCCTCACTCCGGACATCAACGGCAGCTATATCAACGGCACCTGGAGCCAGGTAGCTTCTCTGCCCTCCGGATATGCCCCGTTGTACTTCGCTTCCGCTGTGTTGCCGGACGGCCGTGTGGCTGTCGAAGGTGGGGAATACAACAACCTGCAAGCTCAATGGACGAACAAGGGCGCCGTTTGGGACCCGACCGTCAATGCACCACAGGGTCAGTGGACGACGGTAAGTCCGCCCAGTGGCTGGGGCAACATTGGCGACGCCCAGAGCGTGATCCTCACGAACGGGCAGTTCATGTTGGCCAATTGCTGCAGCAAGCAACAGGCTATAGCCGATAAGAATTACGTGCCCACCTGGACCAGCACGGGCGCGGGTAAGTTCGACGAGAACGACGAAGAAGGCTGGACGCTGCTGCCCGGCGGCAAAGTGCTAACTGTCGATGCCTATGTCAACAGCTACAACGGCACGGGCACGAACTCGGAAATCTACGATCCCAACAGCGGCGCCTGGACCACGGCCGGCAGCACTATCGTGCAACTGTGGGATTCGGCCAATGGCTGCGGCGGACAAGGCTCGGCTTCGTACGAAGAAGGCCCGATGGTGTTAATGCCGAATGGTACGGTGTTCGCCAACGGCGCCAACCGGTGCGGCGCTGGCCACACTTCCGTTTACAATGTCAGCGCAGGCACTTGGACAGCCGGTCCCGATTACGGATGCTCCGGATGCCCCTCCAACCTCGATACCGCCGATGCTCCGGCAGTTCTGCTCACCACCGGCAATGTGCTGGTGATGACCAGCCCAGGAGTTTTCGGCAATGGAGCTATCTTTTTTGAGTGGGATGGCACCAAGCTGAATCACGTTCCCGGTCCGCCGAATGCCCCGTCGGATTCGTCGTTCGTCGGACACCTGCTGATGCTTCCGACCGGCCAGGTGCTGTTCACCGATTTCAGCAACGATGTTGAGGTCTATACGCCGAGCGGAAACGTACTGACGAACCTGGCGCCTTCGGCCCTGCTGACGCAAGCTGTTCTGGCTCGCGGCAGCTCCTTCACACTGTTTGGCTATAAGTTCAACGGAGCCTCGCAGACGGTGGCCTACGGCGATGATTACCAGGCCGCCACCAACTATCCGATCGTACGCATCACCAACAAGTCCAGTGGGCACGTCTTCTATTGCCGCACCCACGGTCATAGCACCATGGCCGTCGGCTATCCCGGGCCCACCTACACTACCTTGCAGGTACCCTCCAACATGGAAACCGGAGCCAGCTACCTGGAAGTTGTCGCCAACGGAATCCCCTCAACGAAATATCCGATCGCGATCCAGTAACACCGGGTCATCCCGGTTCCCTTTCAGCGCCACGCTCTTCAACAGAGCGTGGCATTTTTTCTCGTACTCCACCGTCCGGGCGATTCCCGCCACAGGTTTGACTTCCACAGATATTCAGGATAGATTCTTCCATCCCAATTGCTCGACCAGAAACAAGGTGACATGTTTGTGGTCGTGGCGCCTGCCCGTTGTGCGTCGGAATCCGCCTTGGACCCCATTGTGAATTGAGGAGAAGAAATGACGAGTTTGCGAATGCCCGGATTCGCCGCGCTCGTGCTGTGTGGTGCAGTAACGCTCGCCACCTCGCAGTCGTGGCAGCCTTTGACCCACCAACCTAATTTTCCCGCCGGCGCGGCATTGCTGCTCACCGACGGCACGGTGATGGTCCATCATGAAGACGCCAATGACGGCTTTTCAGAGTGGTATAAGCTCACCCCCGACATCAACGGCAGCTACGTGAACGGAACCTGGTCGCAGGTGGCCTCGCTGGCGTCCAATTACGGCCCCCTGTTTTTCGCCTCTGCCGTGTTGCCCGACGGCCGCTTGATCATTGAGGGCGGAGAGCAGAATTTTGCCAATTACGTCTGGACCAACATGGGCGCAGTCTACGACCCTCTCACGAATGTGTGGACATCGATGAATCCCCCGGCCGGTTGGAGCAACATCGGCGATGCCTCCAGCGCGGTGCTGGCCAACGGGACTTTCATGCTGGCCAATTGCTGCACGACACAGCAGGCCCTGTTGAATGCCTCCACGCTCACCTGGACCTCCACGGGATCGGGAACATTTGACGAGAACGACGAGGAAGGATGGACCTTGCTGCCCGGCGGGAAAGTGCTGATCGTTGATGCGTATGTCGGTCACTTCGACCCCAATGGCACAAATTCCGAGCTTTACGATCCCAACACAGGCTCGTGGAGTAGCGCCGGCAGTACCGTGGTGCAATTGTGGGATTCCCATGGCTCCTATGAGGTCGGTCCAGCGGTGTTGCGGCCGGACGGCACCGTCTTTGCTACGGGAGCCAACGGAGCCGGCGCGGGCCATACCTCCATCTACGGCCTGAGCTCCGGAACCTGGACCCCCGGACCCGATTTCCCCAACGGCCTTGACATCGCTGACGGTCCAGCGGCACTGCTGCCCAACGGCAACGTGCTGATGATGACCAGTCCGGGGATCTTCGAAAATGGCGCGGTCTTCTTCGAGTGGAGCGGAAAAGCGCTGAACCAGGTTCCCGGCGTGCCTAACGGCTCCCAGGATTCCTCCTGGTATGGACACATGCTGCTGCTTCCGACGGGCCACGTTCTCTTCACCGACTACAGCAACGACGTCGAGATTTACAACCCTTCGGGAACCGCCTATCCGGGTCTCGCGCCCAGCGCGCTATTGACGAGTGCAGTCTTGCGCCGCGGCAGTTCCTTCGTTCTCTTCGGCTACAAATTTAACGGCGCTTCACAGGGAGCGGCCTACGGCGACGATTATCAGTCAGCCACTAACTACCCGATTGTGCGCATTACCAACAAGGGCACGGGACACGTCTTCTATTGCCGCACCCATGATCACAGCACCATGGCCGTGGGCTGTCCCGGGCCAACGTACACGCACCTCGACATACCATCCAACATGGAAACCGGAGCCAGTGACCTGGAAGTTGTGGTCAACGGCATCGCGTCGCAGAAGTACCCGATTGCCATTCAGTAGCGGCCGGTTGGCTTGAGAAAAATGCACGGCGCCATTCTTCCCTGCGGAATGGGCGCCATCTGTTTTTGCGCTGAATGGGCGACCCCGTCATTGTGACGGAGCTAGCTGCCGCTGGAACCAAATCCCTTAGCGCCGCGTGCCGCCTCGGTCAATTCGCCCTCGACGACCTCGCCGGCCAGAAATGGATGCTCAAGCAACTGCGCGACTTTGTCGCCCTCGCGGAAGGTGTATGGTTCGTCGCCGAGGTTCTCCATAAGTACGATGATTTCGCCCCGGTAGCCGGCGTCGATGACTCCAGCGTTGCACATCAGCCGCTTGCGGGCGAGGCCGGAGCGTGTCTTGACTATGCCGCCCGCCGCGGGAATGAACTCTATCGCGATGCCGGTGCGCACACCGGCAGCGTCGTGCGCGGCAATGGTCACATCTTCGCAGCAGTAGAGATCGTATCCAACGTCCTCGCCGGGATGGGCGACGGTGGGCAGAGTCGCGTCAGGTGAGAGGCGCTTCACTTTCAGCATAGCTACATCACCGTCGGCACCGTAATCCCCATCACTCCCAGCACGCTGATCAGCTCGCGACGCACCACCGCTGCTGTGGCCAGCAGGAACCTCTTCCGCCCTTCGTCGGCTTCGGTCAGGATGTGGTGCCGATGATAGAAGTTATTGAACTGCTGCGCGAGTTGGAACGCATGTTTGGCAGCGAACGCCGGTTCGGTCGTCGCAATGCACTGCTCAATGACGGCCGAAGTCTTCCCTGCCAGCAGCCAGAGCGTCCAGATTTCGGTGCCGCTCTCGTCCGCGAAATAGCGGGTGTAGTCCACATCGGCAGCGAGCGCGTATTCCGGACTAACGTCCGCCTTGCGAAAGATGTTGGTCGCGCGCACCACAGCATACTGAGCATACGGCCCAGTCTCGCCCTCGAAGGCCAGCGCCTCACCGAAGTCGAACGCGATGACCGACTGCTTGGTGAACTTCAGCATGAAGTAGCGCAGCGCGCCGATGGCAATCTGCCGGCTGATCTTCAGGCGTTCCTGCTCCTCGCGGTTGGGATGCCGGTCGTTCACCTCCTTCTTCGCCGCTGCAATCAGCGCATCGAGCAGGTCATCTGCCTTGACGCCAAATCCCTTTCGCCCCGAAACCTCGATGTACGCCTTGTCACGGTCCTCGTCGCCGACTTCGTAACCCAGCTCCCTGGCGCAGCCCGGCGTGAGCGCGACCATCTCGTAGGAAAAGTGCTTGTAGTGCGCGGCTTGCTCGGTGTAGCCCAGCAGCCGGAGCGCCTCAATTACCGTGTTCTGCGGATCGCTTTGCCGCGAGTCGATCACATTGTAGGTGGCCGACACGCCGCCAAAATGCGGATGATCTGCTTCACCGCGCTCGGCCGAAATCCATACATCATGGCCATTGGGGTAGCGATAGAACCTGCCATAACCGAAGTCGCGCCCCAGCAGCCCGAACTTCCACAGGTGATAGGCGATGTCCTTGCCGACATAGCCCACCGTTCCGTTCGAGCGCACGATGACTTTGGCGTCTTCGTCGGGGCCGGTCTTCTCTTCCTCAGAACCACCCTGCCAGTGCTTGGGCCGCTTCATCACCCAGCATCCCTTGTTCTTCCCCTCGGTCTCGAAATAGAGTACGCCCTTCTGCTTCAGCATCTCGAAGGCCGCCTCCCAGAAGTGCAGGTGCAGGATTTCACTCTCCCGCGGCAGGAAGTCGTACTCGATGTTGAGCCGGTTCATGGTCTCGAGATGACGCCGCAGAACCGCTGTCGAGATGAGACTAGCGATCTCTGCCATCTCATTGCCACCCTGCTCGATGGCATGCAAAATCTCGAGTCTAACTTTAATGTTGTCCCGGTCCTGCTCATACCACTGCGAGACGTGCGCGTAGAGGTCCCAGCAGTGGTAATCGAAGCGCGGATGCGAGGCGATCAGTTCCGCAATTTCCTGCTTCGACTTCTTCTCCAAGTGCGTGAAGCCAACCACGACGTCGGCCACCTGCACACCCGTGTTGTCAATGTAATTTTGGACGTCAACCGCGTGACCGGCAGCCCGCAGCAGCCGCACGAAGGTATCGCCGAGGATGGCGTTGCGCAGATGACCAATGTGAGCCGCCTTGTTGGGGTTGATGCTGGTGTGCTCGACCAGAATCTTGCCGCTGACATCGGCTGCGCCTTCGGCTTCATGGCTCGTGATTTCAGGCTGTGCTTTGCCGCTGGCTAAAGCCTTCGCCGCTTCATCCCTCTTGAGCCGGGCATTGATGTAGCCGGCGCCAGCCACCTCGAGCTTTTCGAAGCCGTCCGGCAGAGGCATCTGGGCGGCAATCTCTTCGGCGATTTTGCGCGGAGGTTTGCGCAGTCGCTTCGCCAGCTCGAACGACGAGGGTAGTGCGAATTCGCCCATCTCTACCGACGGTGGCTGATCAATGACGACATTGGCCAGCTCGATCTGGTACTTCTCGCGGAGGAAAGAACGCACCGCGTTCGCGAGTTGTTTCTGACGTTCCAGGTACACGATTGCTCTTCGCTGGTCTTGGTCTCTCTGTGGCGAATCGGAATGCGTGATTGTAGCAAACGCGCAAAGCGCCAGGTTTGACGCTCCCCGACGCCTTACCTATGATGAACTTTACTCATTGCGGTTTCTTTGGGCGCGTGTTTCGTGCGATTCGAGCGGCCCCATGCGCATTGCCTATCTCGATTGCTTCTCCGGCATCAGCGGCGACATGTTCCTCGGCGCCCTGCTCGACGCCGGAGTTCCGTTCGAGCTGCTCCAGAAGACGGCTGCCGCGTTGAACGTTGGAGCAACGCTGCAGCCTTCGCGTGTTCATCGAGCAGGTATTTCCGCCACGAAACTTGACGTCGTGGTGAACGGCCAGAAGGATCAGCCGCGCGAAGAATTCTGGAGTCAAAGGGATGCCCAGGGCGAGCCCAGCCATCCCCACGAAACACATGCGGTCGCGCACCTGCCCTTGAGTGCGATCTTGCGGATCATCGAAGACGCTAAGATCAGCGACCGCGCAAAACGGACCGCCGGCAAGATCTTCAGCGCTTTGGGTGCGGCAGAAGCCAAGGTCCACAACGTTGACATCGAAGATGTCCAGTTCCATGAAGTTGGCGCCGCCGACGCTATCGTGGATATTGTCTGCGCCGCGGTTGGCGCGGAGGCTCTCGCTGTCGGGCAATTCCTGTGCTCGCCGCTCAACGTGGGCGGCGGAACCATCGCGTGCGCGCACGGAGTTTTTCCCGTACCCGCTCCCGCGACTCTTGAGTTGCTGCAGGGCGCACCTATCTATTCCGGCGACATTCAAAAGGAGCTGGTGACACCGACCGGTGCGGCCATCGTCAAAGTCTTAGTTGCAAGCTTCGGACCACGGCCGGTGGTGACCACCAAAACGATTGGATACGGCGCCGGGGCGCACGACTTCTCCGGCCAGGCCAACGTGCTGCGCATCAGTGTTGGCGAGGTCCGGGCTGGCACAAGCCTTGTCGAAGAGGAGATTTCTATTCTGGAGGCGAACCTCGACGATCTCAATCCGCAACTCGTCGGCTACATCGTTGATCGTGCTCTCGCGGAAGGTGCCCGCGATGTTTTCACCACTGCGGTTCAGATGAAAAAGAACCGCCCTGGCACGCTGCTGACCATCCTGGCGCGGCCGGAGCACGAGGAGAAGCTGCGCGCGCTCCTGTTTCGCGAGAGCAGCACCCTGGGCGTTCGCACTCGCCACGAGAGGCGTCATGCTCTGCTGCGCCGTCACGAAGCGGTCGTCACGCCGTGGGGTGAAGTGCGCATGAAGGTCGCCGGCGTCGACGGCACGGTTTTGCAGTATGCGCCCGAGTATGAAGACTGCCGGCACATTGCAGTCACGCATCACCTCCCGCTCAAGACGGTGATGCAGGAAGCCATACGTTTGTATTTGGATCGAAAGAATGGATAACCCGGGAAAGTTCTACATCACCACGCCCATTTACTACGTAAACGCCCGGCCGCACATCGGCCATACGTATACCACGGTGGTGTGCGACACCATTGCGCGCCGCCAGCGCATGATGGGCAGGGATACCCGGTTCCTCACCGGCACCGACGAGCACGGACAGAAGATCGAGCGCTCGGCCGCGGCTGCCGGCTGTTCGCCGCGCGAGTTCGTGGACAAGATCGCCGGCGAGTTCCGCGCCCTGTGGGATCGGATGAAGATCACCTACGACGACTTCATCCGCACCACTGAACCACGGCACATGCGCGGTGTGCAGGCCCTTTTCACACGCCTGCAGGAGCGGGGCTACATCTACAAGGGCTCCTACAGCGGGCAGTATTGCGTCTTCGACGAGCTTTACGTTGACGCCGCGGGACCGGGTTCGCCCTGTCCTGAGTGCGGCCGCCCAACGGAAACTGTCCATGAGGAGAATTACTTCTTCAAGTTGTCGGCGATGGAAGGACCGCTGTTGAAGTATTACCAAGAGCATCCCGACTTTATCCGTCCCGACACCCGGCGCAATGAAGTGATTGCCTTCGTCCGCAGTGGCCTGCGCGATCTCTCCGTCAGCCGCACTTCGTTCAAGTGGGGCATCCCAGTGCCCAACGACCCCAAGCACGTGATTTACGTCTGGCTGGATGCTCTGGCCAATTACATGACTGCCATCGGCTTCGGCTCCCACGATCCCAAGGATCAGGAAAAACTGCATCGTTACTGGCCGGCCGATGTGCACATGATCGGCAAGGAGATCGTGCGCTTCCACTGCGTCTATTGGCCGGCGTTCCTTCTGGCTGCCGAGCTGCCGTTGCCGAAGTCGATCATCGCGCATGGCTGGCTGCTGTTCGAAGAGAGCAAGATGTCGAAGTCGCGCGGCAACATCGTGCGCAGCGAGACCATCCTCGACACCCTCGGTGGCGATGCCCTGCGTTACTTCCTGTTGCGCGAGAT